>Ga0310343_10000855_pt1 | contig 15045 bp, 12 predicted proteins | sample HC15DNA2025_MG_FD_203519 | JGI IMG/M metagenome (GOLD analysis project Ga0310343, IMG submission 203519) | Marine microbial communities from station ALOHA, North Pacific Subtropical Gyre - HC15-DNA-20-25_MG | ecosystem: Environmental > Aquatic > Marine > Oceanic | place: Pacific Ocean: North... | reverse complement strand
TCTTCTTGATGGTTCTCGGCTTGCTCTTCCGGCAATCGATCGAGGCAGCCGAATTCTTCTTCTTCACTCCATATGAATTTGCCATCTTCGGTGGTATCATCTTCATCCTCGGCATCATCATGTGGGCAACGGAAGGTCCGGGTGGGTATCACCTTTTTCCTGAGGAGGACGAGGAATAGCCTTCCGACTCAACCCGTACAATATCTCTCCACACCATGAGCGACGCGCACGCCCTCGAACACCACGAACCGGTTACCAGTACCGGCATACCGAGCAAGAAAGTTCTCATGTGGGCCTTTCTGGGTTCCGACTGCATGTTTTTCGGCACCCTGATATCGACCCACCTGATCTACCGGAAAATTTCGGGAACCGTGGGAGGCAATGCCCTCGACATACGGGACATATTCGATATCGAGCTCACTTCCTTCAGTACCTTCATTCTTCTTGCCAGTTCCCTCTTCATGGCCCTTGCCGTTTCCGCCATCCATAAGGGTAACTTGAACAGCACCCGCTGGATGCTCTTCGGAACCATTATTTTCGGCTCCATTTTTCTGGCTTGCCAAGTTTACGAGTTTACTCATTTCGTACATGGCAAAGAAAACGCATCCGGAGACAGGGAGCATCAACTCACTCTTAAAGCCTACGCCGGAGAATCCGAAGAACCTGGCAAAGATGCGGAATTGAAGCCCCACGTCTTCGGTTCGACTTTCTACGTGCTCACTGGTACCCACGGTACCCACGTCGCTATCGGGGTCTTCTGGCTTCTCGGTTGGCTCGTTTACTCCTTTACCGGGAAGATGAGCCCCGCCGATGCTATGGACATAGAGTGCTGTGGTCTTTATTGGCACTTCGTGGACATCGTCTGGATCATCATTTTTCCAGTCGTCTACTTGATGGAATACGCCTTTTAGCCTTTACCCGGGAATCCATTCAAACAATTGAAGCACTTATGAGCGGACACGCCGAAGACACGCTAGAGGAAGAAAGTAAACGCTTTTTCACCTTCTTCAACCTTTCCATGGCACTAGTCGCCATTACCGGTCTTGAGATCGTCATTATTTATGTTCAGACGTTTGATGGGGCAACCATCATAGCCACCCTTTTCGCCACCTCCATCGTCAAGTTCATCGGCGTGGTTTGGTGGTTCATGCACTTAAAATGGGACAAGTTCCTTAACACGGTCCTTTTCCTCATGGGATTGGTCATTGCCCTTGCAACCTATTTCGCAGTCATCTACATGGCCGACGTTCATCCGGAGGTGGAGAAGTTCGAAGTGACCGAACTGAAGCAGGAATGGGCTGCGGGGGCCGAATACTCAAAGGGCGACTACGTGCTTTATGAGGGCAGCTATTACAAGTCCAAAGAGGACCACAAAGCTCCCGAAGAATGCTCCCTTGATTCATGGGAAAAAGTACAGGGTATACCTCACCGAATTGCATGGAAAATCAACGTTGCAGACCTAGTGGAGATCAATTCCAAGTCTCCCGCCAACCCGTTCTTTCACCTCGATCTTCCCAAGGAGCAGGAGAACATTGACGAAAGCGAGGTCTTTCTGCTCACCCAGTCCGCCACCACGGAAGACTTTCGCATAAAGGTCAGATCGGAAGCCTACTGGACGGAAAACCAGTAGTCTCCTGATCCCCCGGCAAGGGAACGATCCTTATGGCCGATTCCCCCATCAACCTTACCCATTGGCATACGGAACCTGCGCTGGTGGGCGGTTTGCTTGCCGTCGCTTGGGCCTACTCGATCACGGTCGGCCCCTACCGCAAGTCTATTTGTCCCGACCTGCCCTACTCCCACAGGCACACTTTCTGGTTCGTCGCCGCCTTGATCAGTTTCTATCTGGCGGTGGGTTCGCCGCTGGATCCCCTTGGTGAAAACTTTCTCTTTTCCGCCCACATGATCCAGCACAACGTGTTGATGTACGTCAGTCCTCTCTTCCTTCTTCTAGCTATTCCCCAACCTATTTTCGACCGATTTCTGGAAACCTTCCCGGTCATGGAGAAGATTCTCGGCTTTCTCTTTCATCCAGTCATCGCAGGCCTGCTTTTTACCTTGGTGTTCTCCTTTTGGCACGTAGGGGCGTTTTACGAGGCGGCCATCCGCGACAAGACCCTGCACATGGCGGAACACTTGTCGATGTTCCTCACGTCGGTGGCCATGTGGTGGCCGATTTGCGGGCCTTCCGAAAGGCTGCGGCCGATTCCTTTCGGACCTCAAATGCTCTACATTCTTGCCCTGATGCTTGGGCAAACGCCCATCTTCGCCATCCTGACTTTTTCCAATGACGTGCTCTACGACACCTACTTCTACGCCGAGAGGATCATCAACCTAAGTCCTCTGGAGGACCAGAAAACCGGTGGAGTGCTCATGAAGATCGCCAACATGGTGGTTTCCGTTGGCGTGCTCTCTTCCATCTTCTACCGCTGGTCCAAGGAGCAGAAAGCCTACCCCGAGGAAGCCGTCTGACCCTAGAGTCGGGAAACCAGCAGTTCCCGCTCGAAAAGCATTTCCTTGGGCAGGAATTCGGACAACTGAAGAAACAATTCCTCGTGCCTGAGGGTTTGCATCCTCAAGCTCTCCGGGTCAATGGACATCAGTTCCTCCCATTGCGCATCGGGAAAATCCAAGCCGGACCAATCCAAGTCTTCCTTGCGCGGGACCCACCCCAAGGATACCTCATGGGCTCGGCCCCTACCAATCGAACGCTCGAAGATCCACCTCAGGACCCTCATGTTTTCAGAGAAACCCGGCCAGAGGAACTTACCCTCGCTATCCTTGCGGAACCAGTTGACGTGAAAAACCCTCGGTTTCTCCACCAACTGTTTGCCCATCTTGATCCAGTGCCTGAAATAATCACCCATGTTGTAGCCGCAAAACGGGAGCATGGCCATGGGGTCCCTCCGAAGATTCCCCAGGGCGCCTTCTGCGGCGGCAGTGGTTTCCGAGGCTAAGGTCGCCCCGAGGTAAACGCCGTGGTTCCAGTTGAAGGATTGATAAACCAAGGGAATATCGGACATTCGCCTGCCTCCGAAAATAAATGCGGACACGGGAACGCCATCCGGGTTTTCCCAGTCCGGGTCTATGGTCGGGCACTGGGATGCGGGTGCCGTAAACCGGGCATTTGGATGGGCGGCCGGCGCATCGGAACCCGGAGACCATTCCTCGCCGCGCCAGTCAATCAGGCCATCGGGCGGTTCAGGAGTAAGTCCTTCCCACCAGACGTCGCCATCGGGGGTAAGGGCAACGTTCGTGAAAAGGGTATTCGCCTTCATCGACTCCATGGCATTGGGGTTGGTCTCCCAAGAGGTTCCGGGGGCCACTCCAAAGAAACCCGCTTCCGGGTTGATGGCCCTCAGCGCCCCCGATTCATCGGGCTTAAGCCAGGCGATATCGTCGCCCACCGTCGAGACCTTCCAGCCTTTCATGGACTCCGGCGGGATCAGCATGGCCATATTGGTCTTTCCGCAGGCGCTGGGAAATGCGCCCGCAACGTAGGTCTTCTCACCCTCGGGGCTTTCCACCCCGAGGATCAGCATATGCTCGGCCATCCAGTCGTTGTCCCGGGCCATGCAGGAGGCAATACGCAGAGCCAGGCATTTCTTGCCGAGCAAGGCGTTTCCACCATAACCGCTTCCATAGGAGACGATAGTCCTCTGCTCTGGGAAATGAACGATATGGGTGTTGTCCGGATCACAGGGCCAGGGCACGTCCTTGGTTCCCTTTGAGAGCGGGAAACCCACTGAGTGAAGGCAAGGGACGAAGAAATCCTTTTCCCCCATCTGGTCGAGGACCTGCTTGCCCATCCTGGTCATGATCCGCAGGTTCAAGACCACGTAGGGGGAATCCGTGACCTGGATCCCAAACTGTGAAAGAGGAGATCCCAAGGGGCCCATACAGAAAGGGATCACGTACATGACTCGGCCTTCCATGCATCCCTTGAAGAGCTTCTTGAGGCGGGCCCTCATTTTTCTTGGATCCTCCCAGTTGTTGGTTGGACCGGCTTCATCCTTGCCGTAGCTGCATATGAATGTTCTTCCCTCTACACGGGCCACGTCCCGCGGATCGGAACGAACGAGAAAGCTGTTGGGGCGCTTTTTTTCATCAAGCCTGATCATGGAACCTTGCTCGACCATCAAGTCGCACAGTTGCGTCCATTCCTTGTCCGATCCATCGCACCAGCGAACTTTTTTCGGCCCGCACATTTCAACCATCTTGTCCAGCCACTTTAGAAGGGCCTTGTTCTTCGTTTTCCTGCGGTCGTAAGTAACGTTCTTGCGCTCCATGATTCTAACTCGCTAGGCATCAGAGGCGGACTAGTCAAACCTTCCCTGCAAAAGATAGTCCCCTTCCGTAAGATTTAATGGGAATTGTGAAGAAATCGGGTTTGCCAAGGTCCGCCCGAATCCATACCTCATTAGCGAGCGCATGACGAACCGAAGCAAAAAAAGAGATGCAGTACTGGCCCTAGAGGACGGCAACGTCTTCCGTGGGTTTTCCTTTGGAGCTTCCACCACGGTCGAGGGCGAAGCCGTCTTCAATACCGCAATGACGGGCTATCAGGAAACCCTGACCGACCCCTCTTATTTTGGCCAAATCGTAACCATGACGGCTCCCCAGATAGGCAATTACGGAGTCAACGACCAGGATGAGGAATCGGATGGCCCGAAGGTAGCCGGTTTCGTAATCAGGGAATTAAGCCCGGTCGTCAGCAACTGGCGGGCCACCGGATCCCTGCATGAATACCTGCTCTCCAATGGCATCCCCGGGATCGAGGGCGTAGACACCAGGACCATTACCAAGAGACTGCGGGTTCATGGGGCCCTCAAGGCCTGCCTGAGCACGGAAGGGCTGTCCGCCGAGGAGGCCTTGGAACGGGCCAAGGGCTGGAGCGGCATAGTCGGCCGGGATTTCGTCAAGGAGGTAACCTGCCGGGAATCCTTCACTTGGGATCCCTCCGGTGATGAAAGCCGTTCCTTCACCGTCGAGGGAACGAACCTCCTGGCCAACCAGACTGATTCTTCTCAAACCCATCGACTCGTCGCCTTCGACTATGGGGCCAAGCGAGCCATTTACAGGAACCTAAGGCGACATGGTTTCGAAGTCATCGTCCTTCCCGCAGATGCGGGCCCGCAGGAGGCGAGGGAGAAAAAACCGGACGCAATATTTCTGTCCAATGGCCCTGGCGACCCATCCGCATTGGGCTATGCCCACAAGACCATCGAGGCCCTGCTGCCCGATTACCCCGTCTTCGGAATTTGCCTCGGCCATCAAATCCTGACCCATGCCATCGGCGCCGGCACCTACAAGCTCAAGTTCGGTCACAGGGGGGCAAACCAGCCGGTCAAGAACGTCGAGTCCGAGAAGGTATCCATTACCTCGCAAAACCATGGATTCGCATCCGACAAGGAACAGCTTGAGTCAATGGGTGCCATCGTCACCGAATTCAACCTTAACGACCAGACCGTTTCCGGCATGCGCCTCAAGGAGTTGCCCGTATTCTCCGTCCAGTATCACCCCGAGGCCTCCCCCGGCCCGAACGACGCAAATCACCTCTTCCGGGCCTTTTACGACTTGGTCACCAAGTCCAAGAAGGATTCCGGCGCTTGACCAAGCCATCACGCCCGGAGAAAACTGGGGACCCGTCACTTGAACGACGACTTGGAACAAAAAGACAAGCTTTCACCAACCGAAAAAGGAAGGAGTTGCGCCCTTTTTCATGATCCATTCCTGGAGAAGCACCGGACCGGCCGGGGCCATCCCGAACAACCACTGAGAACCGCAAGGGTTTTTCGTGAGATCAAGGAATCGGGGCTACTGGATCAAGTCGGCCGGATCGATGCCGTCCCTTGTTCTGAGGAATCGCTCCTGCTGGCTCATGAGAAGGCCTATCTGGACCAAGCCAAGAAGGATGTTCTTAAAGGTCTGTCGACGCTCAGCACGGGAGACACCAACGTCTCAAGCGATTCGTGGGAGGTGGGCCGGCGGGCGACGGGGGGAGTGCTAGAGGCGGTCGAGCAGGTTCTAGGCGGAAAGCTCAAGCGAGCCTTTTGCCTGACCCGCCCTCCAGGCCATCATGCAACACCAAGCAAGGGGATGGGGTTCTGCATCTTCAATCACGTCGCCATCGCCGCCCGATACGCCCAGCGCAAGCACGGTTTGGGAAAGGTCCTGGTGGTGGATTGGGACGTCCACCACGGTAACGGGACACAGGACGTCTTTTACGAAGATCCTTCCGTATTTTTCCTCAGTTCCCACCAATCACCCTGGTATCCGGGCACGGGAAGCAGAGAAGAGTCGGGTAAGGGAAAGGGCTTGGGATCCACGCTCAACTTTCCCTTCCCTTCGGGCGCAGGCAGAAAGGAGATCGTGGACGGTGCCTTCGGCCTGGACTTGGGCAAGAAGATGCAAGCCTTCCGTCCCGAATTGATCCTCGTATCGGCCGGTTTCGACTCCCGCATGGGCGATCCTCTCGGGCAATTTCGCCTTCTAGACGAAGATTTCGGGAGCTTGACCAAAATCATCATGGACCTGGCCAAGGAACACTGTGACGGCAAGGTCGTCTCAGTCCTTGAGGGAGGGTACGACCTGAATGGATTGGCAAAGGCTGCACTGGCTCATTTTTCGGTCCTCGCGAATGGTTGAACAAAAAAATCTTCCCCCAAAATTGGACAGAACGAGTGAGGTGGGTTATGGTAGATCCATAAAAGATAGTTCGGTCCAAAAAACTCTGCTCCTTCGTCAAAAGAATACCAGTCACTACCCGTAAAGGAAGGGAAGCAGGTTGGAAATCCAGACTCTTTTTAAGCGCCGTCCCCACGGCGCTTTTTTTTGGGTTTTTCGCCTTTGCGAGCCCCATTTCTTGACTAAGCCCAAGTCCTTCTTTAGGGGATGGAGCATGTTACGCGGCATCTCACCTCTCCTCAGTCCAAAACTTCTCGAGACCCTCTACCGTATGGGGCATCACGACGAGATCATTTTCGGGGACGCCCACTTCCCGGGAGAAAGTTGCAACGATACCATCATCCGGGCCGATGGATTGAGGATCGACGACCTGCTCGACGCAGTTCTTCCCCTCTTCGTTCTGGATCACGTCATCGAGCAGCCCGTCATGATGATGGGCCCCCTCCCGGAGGATAAGGCCAACCCGGAAATTGCGGCGGATTACCAGAAAGTACACGATGGATATGCGGAAATCGTCAAGAAGCACTACCCGGACACCGCACCCATTGCTCAGGTGGACAAGTACGACTTCTACGACCGGACACGCAAGGCCTTCGCCGTGGTCATGACGGGAGACGTCCGCATCTACGCGAACCTCATCCTGGCCAAGGGCGTGACTACCTGGTAGGGGAAGCCTACCCTCTCGACTTTCCGCCCGAGATATTTACGGTGGTTCCGTGCAGGTAGGAGGCCCTCTCCGAGGCAAGGAAGACAACCAAGTCCGCAACCTCCGAGAGTTTTCCGCTCCGGCCAAGTGGAATGGATGAAGTGCTTGCGTACTTGGAGCGCAATTCGTCCACTGAAATCCCACGCGTGTAAGCAAGGGATTGCTCGTAGGCTTCGCTTCTCATTCCCGTGGTCTCCATGATTCCAGGAGCCACGCCTATTACCCGCACACCCTTGTTCCCCAGTTCCTTGGCCCAGGATCGCGTCAAGTTCTGGTTGGCCGCCTTGGTGGCGGCGTACGCGCTCTGGCCTTCGCTTCCCTCCAGCCCGGACTCGGAGGACATGTTGATAAGGACGCCTCCTTGCTCGTTTTCCAACATACGGCGGGCCGCTGCCTGAGCGCACAAAAACTGGCCTTTCACGTTGACGGCGAAAACCTTGTCCCAAATTTCCTCGGTCAACTCTTCCTTGCCCGCGGGATCGACCAACAGACGGGGGACGTTTATGCCGGCGTTGTTGACCAGGACGTCAATTCTTCCCCACAACTCAATGGTCCGGTCGACTAGGCTCTCGACGTCGGTTCGGGAGGAAACGTCGCACTTGGCGAAGGCGGCCGAACCGGTCCCCGACCGGGAAACTTCTTCCACCGCCCGGGCGCCCGCATCTTCGGCGAAGTCGGCAATCATGACCTTGGCCCCAACCTCGACGAAACCCCTTGAGACGGCGAGACCTATGCCGGCCGCTCCTCCCGTTACTATGACAACTTTATCTTTCAGATTCGTCCAGCTCATGAAATCTTCCTTTCGGTGTTCTTAATCATTGGCAAGGTTCAAGGGATAAGGAACGCCATATCCCCGGTAAAGGGCTTCCTCCACCTTTCGCGACCAGGTCTCGGCATTCGCCGAAAGTTCTTCCGCGGCTTCCAGAAGGGAACGGCGAGCGGGCTCCTCGGCGGATTCGGCGGCGGACCGGAAAGAGGACGAGTTCGTTTCGACATAGGGCAGGTCCGGCAATTCCGTGAAGGAGAAGAAGGAACCGAAAGGCTGTTCCCGTTCCACCGCCTCCATCATCCGTGGAACGGCCCGCAAGCCGCATATCCCTCTCACCATCCAGTCGAAACTGACCGGGTTGGAGGCTTGCTCGACCATGTCGTCGGAATGTGGCTCGGAAGTATTGGTCATGTTCCAGGGAACGTTGGCTCCGCAAATTTGGTGACGGGAAACGTAATGGGCATGGCGCGAGCGAATGGGAACCACGAGATCCCCGTCAATGAAATTAACTGCCGCGGAACGGGCCAGCCTTTCCTCCAATCCGGCATAAGCTCCGGCCGCTTCTTCCCCCGAACCGGCAAGGAAAAGATCGGTCATCAGTTCACCTTCGCCTAGTTTCTCGAGAAAGGAAGGTAGATCGCTTCCCGGCGAAAGGAGCACGGGTGTGCCTCGGGGCAGGCTTTGCAGGTAGGCCTTCTCTCTTTCACTCCCGGGCTCAAGCCCGATCAAGCCCACCTTGGGGTCCTTGGCCAAGCCCCTGAAGCGGTTGGGATCATTGGGTCCTAGGTTGTGATGCATCCGGCTAATCTGGGATTCGGCTTCCTCTTGGGCGGAACCGAAGGAAGGCGCCTTTCCAATCGGCATCTTGATCAGAAGATCAGGATCAACCGCCCCGGCATAACTGTTGAGGTTTCCGCCCTCCGCCAAAATGGCCACCGCTTGCTCATAAGTTTGGACGGACGCATAGTTCGTCCAGACCACGTCGGACTTACCGTGCTCGGTCAGTTTGGCTAGGATATCCGGGTCCTTGCGCTCGATGAGGATGACCTTAGTTCCACGCCGGCGCAGGTTCTTGACCAGGGCATACTCGTTCATTTCGTCCAACTTGGCCTGAGAACCGGTGACGTAAACCACCCTCGGAAGTTCCTCATCCGGTACGCTCGCGACGATGGTCAGGTTGATCATGGCCATTCGGGCAGTGCCGGAAAGGTAGGCCAAAACGGCCCGGGGAGGAACCCCGTACCTGAATGCACCCCTTTCATCAAAAGTGAAAATGTGCTTGTTCGTTCCGTAGTTGCAGGCGAAGGGCTCGGCATGGGCCAGGGAGATCAGGCTGGTCTCGCCATCCGGTAAAACCTTATTGAACAAACTCCCGAAACCCTGCTCCCGGACAAAGGCCGGGGCGTTGGCGGGAACCGCATTGAATTGCCTGAGTCCGCCTAGGTAGCGGTAGGAATAGCCAAGTGCCGCGAGAACCCCTTGCTTGTCGGGAAGAAAGGTAAGCGGATCTATGGGCTCACTGGCGTGACCGGGAGTCACTACCACCAGATCCCCCGGGACGAGCGGAGAGTCCTTCGGGGCATCCAGCACAAGTTGCAGGGTCTCATGACCGAGGGCGATCCTTTCCGCGCCAGAGGGGACGCGGGCATGGGCATCGAACTGGCGGATGGCCTTGGCATCCGATGCGCATCGGCAATTTCCGAAGCTTGCGAGAAGGAAACCCTCCCCGCCAAAGCTAGCTTCAGGCAACTCGTCGTCCAACAATTCGATACTGTCGGCGCCGGTCAGGTAAATTCCCTCGTGGCTCGAGCGGGCCGCCTCCTTGAGTTCGATCAGCCTTTTTTCCATCAGATCGGGACTGGATTCGCTCATAGTCGGTCGATTCGGAAGATGATTCGCGCTGGCTTCATTACGGAAGGTCTAGACCCCTCCCCTTTGCCTGCGCATAAGCTCGCCCGTGGTAGGGTTGGTGGTCATCTGGTGACCGGGCAGGGGAACGATTCGATCATGGATCGCATCGAGCATCCATGAGGGTTGGGGAAAGAAATCGTTTTCCACCTCCGCGCAAGGGGTAATCCAATTCCTTGATCCCACCACCACGGGGGGAGCATCCAAGTCATCGAAGGCCAGTTGGCTGATTTTGGAAGCGATGTCATGCATGACCGACCCCCGCTCACAGGCGTCCGAGGACAAGAGCACCTTGCCCGTCTTGCGGACGGATTCGACCAAGGGCTCGTAGTCGAGTGGGGTAATGGACCTGCAGTCGAAGACGTCCGCCGTCATGCCGTACTTTTGCTCAAGAACGTCGGCCGCCTCAAGGGCACGGTACATAGTCGCCCCGACGGTAATCAAGGTTACGTCCTGGCCGGACCTTCTTTTGGCGGGCGGCCCGAAGGGAACTTCGTAGTAGTCGGCCGGGACCTCCTTTTCGAAGAGTTCGCCCACGTCGTAGAGGCGCTGACTCTCGAAAAACACCACCGGGTCGCTTCCCGCAAGAGCTGTGTTGAGCATACCCTTCGCATCGTAGGGAGTTGAGGGAAAGACTACTTTGAGGCCCGGGATATGATTCACGATGGCGCACCAGTCCTGGGAGTGCTGGGCACCGTATTTGGACCCGACCGAGACCCGGAGCACGACCGGCATTTCGAGGATACAGGCGGACATGCTTTGCCACTTGGCAAGCTGATTGAATATCTCGTCGCCCGCCCGGCCCATGAAGTCGCAATACATCAACTCCACCAGCGCCCGTCCGCCCTCAAGGGCATAACCGACGGCGCTTCCCACGATGGCGGCCTCGGAAATGGGGGAATTGAAGAGGCGGTGGTAAGGAAGAGATTCGGTCAGTCCGCGGTAGCAGGCAAAGGCCCCTCCCCAGTCCCGGTTCTCTTCCCCGTAGGCAATGAGGGTCGGATCTCTCTCGAAACGGTGCAGAGCGGCCTCGAAGATCGCATCCCTGTACTGGAAAACCTTGTTCTTGGAGACGGGCTTCCCATCGACGATCCCGGCACGGGATTTTTTGGCCAGGGCCTGTACCCTGGGGTTATCATCGTGAGCAAGCAAAAGCTCGGGCTCTCGATCGGAGTCGTAACTCTCCTTGCGCTTGCTCGAAAACATCAGGCCGGCAATCTTCTCAGAATCGAGGCGTGGGGAAACCTCAAGGTCGGAAGCAAGGCGGAAGGCCTGCGTCATCGCCTTGGTCGTCTCCGCCTTGAGTCGGTCGATTCCTTCCTCACTAAGCAATCCTCCTTCAATCAAATCCTTGGCGTAGGCCTGTAGTGGATCGATCGCCTGCCAAGCGTCGATCTCCTCCTTGACCCGGTAGGAAGACGCATCGGAGGGGGAATGACCGGAATAGCGGTAGGTGATGGTCTCGAGAAGAACGGGCCCCTTCCCTTCCTCGATCAAGCCCTTCTTGCGCTTAATTGCGTCCACTACCGCAAGAGGATCGTAGCCATCGACGCGTTCGGCATGCATGGAATCGGCATTTACGCCCGAGCCAACGCGGGCCAGGCAGTCAAAGGCCATGGTTTCCCCGGCGGTTTGTCCACCCATGCCGTAAAAATTGTTCATGAAGTTGAAGATGATGGGCAACCCACCCTTCATGGAATCATCCCACAGTTCCCAGAACTGGCGCATGGAGGCAAAGTTCATGGCCTCCCAGGTAGGTCCGCATCCCATCGAGGCATCCCCAATGTTCGAAATGACGATACCATCCTTGCGGTTTACCTTTTTGAAGAGGGCGGCCCCCATCGCAATATCGGCCGACCCTCCCACGATGGCGTTGTTGGGCAAGATCCCGAAAGGAGGAAAGAATGCATGCATGGAGCCTCCGAGCCCGCGGTTGAAACCGTTCTCTCGTCCGAAGATTTCAGCAAGAGCTCCGTAAAGGAGAAAATTGCGGGCCAAGTCCCTGACCGAGCTCGATTCCTCCTTCTCGACGACGCGGTAACAGTCGCCATCAAGAAAATTCTGCATGATCTCGAGGAGAGAATCGTCATCGAGCTTGCGAATGGCCGACATTCCCTTGGCCAGGATTTCCCCGTGCGAGCGGTGAGAACCGAGAATATGGTCGTCCACGCCAAGCAGAAAGGCTTGTCCGACCGCCGATGCCTCCTGTCCGATCGAGAGGTGGGCCGGGCCCTTGTGGTCGTATTCGATTCCCTCGTAGGAACCCTGGGTCTTGATGCTTTGGAGCATGCCCTCGAATTCACGGATAAGGAGCATGTCCTCGTACATTCCGACCAGGGCATCGGCCCCGTAGGACTCCTTTTCCGCGGCAAGGTCCCGACGGTACTGGTTAAGGGGGATCTCGGCGAAGGAAAGACTCCCCGCTTTGCGTTCTTCGGAAGGTTCGATTATTTGTGACTTCGGCATGGCGAATAAAAGGTTTGGTTCAGCGGACGGCCATGAAGACGTCCTTCATGATTTCGGAGGTGGTCGGGTGAGGGAAAACGATTTCATCGATTTCCTCCTCGCGCAATTCGGTCTCGATCATGGCGGTGGCCCCGAAGATCATCTCGGAACAGGCCCCGCCGACCATGTGGACCCCAAGAAGGCGGTTGGAGCCGGCTTCAAGCACGACCTTGCACATTCCGCTCTCGTCCGGGTTTTCAGCCAAATAACGGGCGTTGATCGCCATGGGTATCCTTCCCGTCCTGACCTTCAGTCCACGTGATTCGGCCTCTTCCTTGGTCAAGCCCACCACGGCCACCTCGGGGCTCGTGTAGACGACCGCGGGCATGGCATCGTATCTCATCGCGTCGGGCCGGCCCGTCAGGTTGTTGACCACGACCTCAGCCATGCGGCTGGCCGCGTGGGCAAGCCAAGCTCGCCCGGTTACGTCGCCCGCCGCCCACACGCCCGGCAAATTGGTGGCCCCTTTGTCGTCGACCTTGATCCCGCCCCGTTGGTCGAAATCAAGTCCGATCTCCTCCAGGCCCAAGCCGGTGACGTTGGGCTTGCGACCCGTGGCCACGAGAACAAGGTCTGCGGGGGCCTCCCCGGCTCCCTCGTCCGTCGCGTATCGAACTGATTTTTCCTCGATGGACTCGACCGTGGCGCCGAGGTTGAAGGTCACCCCCTTTTTCTCAAGTTCCTTGCGAAGAGAGGCGGCAATTTCGGAATCCAGGTTCGGACAGATCTCAGGCATAGCCTCCAGCACCGTTACCGGAACGCCTACCGAGGCAAACATACAGGCGAATTCGCAGCCGATCACTCCCCCGCCCACAACGACCAGTCGCTCGGGCAAGGTTTCGCGCTCTAGAATTCCCGTCGAGTCGACCACATGGTCCGCATCGATCCCGGGAATCGGGGGAACGGCCGGCGATGAACCCGTACAGAGAAGAACGTCGGCCGCCTCGTGGCTCTCCCCATTCACTTCCAGCATTCCTCCCTTCAGAAGGCTGGCCTCCCCCTCGACGACGTCGACCTTGTGTTTCTTCATAAGACCGGCAATGCCATCCCTCATCTTGTCCATGACCTTATTCTTGTGGGCATGGGCCTGGGTAAAATCAAAGCTCAATCCTTCCACCTCGACCCCGAAAACCGAGCCATGCTTGGCATGATGATAGGTCTTGGCGGCCTGGAGAAGCGTCTTGGAGGGTACGCAACCCTCGTTCAGGCATACTCCGCCTAGCTTTTTCTTTTCCACTAGGAGCGTCTTGAGCCCCGCGGCGGCGGCTTTCTTTGCGGCGACGTAACCGGCCGGGCCGGCGCCTATGACTGCAAAATCATATTTCATTCGAGTTATCTTATTCGGTTGGTTTTGAAAAGGGTTGCCCGGGGTCGTTCTCCAAGTGGTGGACCAAGGATTGAAGGAAACGGGCGGCGGGAGCTCCATCCACCGCCTGATGATCGATGGTCAGGCTGAGGGGCAGGAAGTCCGCGAAGGTTACCTCGTCGTCAGCCAGGCGCTTGGGCTTGAGCATAATTCCGCCCACTCCAAGGATGGCTACCTCGGGCGCATTGAGGACCGGGGTGAAGGTCTCGACGCCAAGCATCCCCAAGTTAGTCAAGGTAAAGGAACCGCCCGCCAGATCGTCGGGAGAAATCGTGCCCTCCCGGCAAGCTCCTGCAAGTTTCTTGATCTCGCTGGAAAGGGCCTCGATCGACAAGTCCGATGAATCCCTGATGACCGGAACAATCAGCCCGCGGGGAGTATCCACAGCAACGCCGAGGTGCACCTTCTCGAAAGTTGCGATGCGCTCACCGAGAAAATGGGCGTTCATCTCCGGGTGTACCTTGAGCGTCTCGATCACGGCATGGGCAATCAAGTCGTTCAGGGAAACCTTGGATTGTCCGTCCTGAAGGCGCTTCTTTCGGTAGGCTTGAGCCGCGGTCAGTTCGAAGGAGGCATGAAGAGTCAGTTGGGCGGTCGACTGAAGGGACTGGATCATGCGCTCGGCAATGACTTTGCGGATTCCCTTGACCGGCTCGACCTCGGCCCCTGCCACGGCGCCCGGTTGCCGCATATCCCCGGAAAGAGCCATGCCGGCCAGACCGCTACCCCTGCGGGGAGGTTCGAGGCCTTCTCCGGAAGCTCGTGCCCGAGCGGTGGCGGAAAGACGAGGCTGACCCGAAAGGAAGGCTTCCACGTCGCGCTCGATGACGCGACCGTCGGGCCCGGTCCCTGCAAGGGTTTCAGGATCGACCCCCTGCCTGAGGGCAAGCTTGCGCGCTCGGGGACTGATGCCGGCTCCGGCAGGACCCGGCGAGGAGGAGGCTGCGGGAATCTCCGCGGCGGGCTCGACGGAGGGAGCAGAGGGAGCTTCCTCGATCTGGGATGGGGTCGGCTCCCCTACAGGCGTGGAAACCGCTCCCTCGGGACGGAATTCCTCTGCGCTTTCGCCCTCTTCACCGACGGCCGCCACGTTGGCCAGAACGG
>Ga0310343_10000853_pt1 | contig 15048 bp, 11 predicted proteins | sample HC15DNA2025_MG_FD_203519 | JGI IMG/M metagenome (GOLD analysis project Ga0310343, IMG submission 203519) | Marine microbial communities from station ALOHA, North Pacific Subtropical Gyre - HC15-DNA-20-25_MG | ecosystem: Environmental > Aquatic > Marine > Oceanic | place: Pacific Ocean: North... | reverse complement strand
AATTTTCGAATAGGAGTCTCTTTTTGCGATATTTCTTCAAACTCCTACACCTCAGCTAGTAGCCCGGTGCCTGACGATGTAATCGTGGATGAAGCGAATGGACTCATACTTGTTAAGTTGGTGGGGGGATTTTCCCATAGAAGAGTGGTGCAAGTCTATGGACAAAATACTCGCATTAAGGAAAAACACAGGATCATTTGTCTTCTGATAGGCACTAAGGAACAAGTAATGACTCCAGATTATTCCGAAATTATAGAGGTTACCAAAACGATTTCTAAAGATCTCAAGCGAGTTATGTTAGTTGAAGACATTTCCGGAGGAAAAGCTCGCTCAACAGAACCGAAATTCAGATTTATAGAAGCGGTTGGTATCAAAGAAGAGCTAGACGGTCGATCCTTTATCTCTGAAGACGAGGGACTTAAGCAGCTGAAGAATTGAAATTCCTCTGGGCAGTGTCATTCACGCCTCGTTGGCCAAATCTGATTTCCTACGTCATCGAACTTAATGCGTTCCAGCTCGCCGTCGATTTCCAGATCATCGCGCCCAGTGATTTCGGGAAGGTAAGCGGATGATAGCCAGATTCGATTGATTTCCTTGGTATTAGCGATTTGGACAATCCGAATCGATTCAGTTTCTTCGGCGACTGCCATACGGCAGGCAATTTCAATAGCTTCACGATCCGTTTCAGCTACAAGGGGAACTCGCGTTGAAATGGGAGTTCTTGCGGTGAGAGCGTTCGTGTAGGTTATGCCCAGATTTATTTTTTCGGCCGCCCGCCGTGTAGTTATGTTGGCCATACCTATTCCAATTGCATTGCCCTTGGTTGCCTTAGTTAGGTCTCGAATAACGATTTGGCTGATATCGGGGGTGTAGTCTCGCTTGAGATTGGCGGCTGATCTTCCCGTCACGTTGGAGTCCATGCCTCCGCCGCTGATATCCTTGCCAAGCGAGTCGATGATGAGAACATCGATATCCGAGACTAGCATTTTCCCCATTATCCGTTTCGAGTAAATCAACAGCTCCTTTTCACGCTTGAAAATGGATTGCTTCGGGATCGCTTCGATTTTCGCTACTCCATTGTAGGCGTTCTCCACGATCCCAAGCCCAAAAAGAACCGGCGCTTTCTCGAGCATGACCTTAGCTGCCGCGGGAATAACCTCATGAAATCGCTGGAAGCCTAATTTGTGGGCAGCAGTTGTCCCGAAGTGCTTTCCCAATCCTATCAGCATCATTTTGAGAAGCCCGCTTTCGTATTCAGCTGCGAAAGCAGTGTGGGCTTTGATTCGGTTGCAAACGACTATACCATCAGAATTGAAAGCGTTCTTGTCACAACAAACTGGAGTATCTTCATCGAGACTCCCGATTTCAACCACGTCCATGGACGAATGAATTGGCACACCGATCGAAGTCTCGGTGATCCCTAAGCTTTCGAGAACAGCTAGCTGGCCTTCAGCTGTCGCTCCACCATGACTACCCATAGCAGGGACGATAAAAGGATCGGCGCCTCTTTGTTTCAAATAGGATACGAGTGCCATGATAGCTTCAACCTGTCCGAAAATTCCTCGGCTGCCCACTGTGATGGCTATTCGCTTGCCAGTTAGATCCATTGGAGGCAGTTGAGCAAGTTGGGATAGTGTTTCCGCTTCGACGTTGGCGACGACGTCTTCTGGAAAACGTTGTAGCACCGGTAGGAGTTGAGGCAGCGGATAGGCTTTCGCGTTAGCGAAAGTTGGTCGTATATTTGATATCTCGAGGCTAGTTGGGTAGAGGAAATCGGACATTCTATTGATCCATTAATGACGGAATTCACGTGAGGCGGCAACAAGCGATTTGAATCCGTTAGCTACCATGCCTCCATCGGAACCAACCGCTACCAAGTTGAACCCCATTTCGTAGTATCGTTCGATGTCGGATTCCGTAAAGCCAAGTATCCCGGAGGCTTTGCCATGATCCGAAGCCACGCTAGCGGTCTTATCGATAGCTTCGAGAAAGTCAGGATGATCGAATTGCTTTGGGATTCCCATCGAAACGGAGAGATCGCCAGGTCCGACAAAAAGAGCGTCGATACCGTCCGTTCCCGCAATCTCGTCTAGGTTCCTCAGGGCCAACGGAGACTCGATCTGGGCTATTAGAAGCGTGCTCAAATGAGCGGTTTCCAGTTGTTCCTCGAAGCGTGTGCCGTACTGGCACCCTCGATTTACAGAAGAGACGCCTCTAGTTCCGTGTGGAGGGTATCGAGAGTAATCTACGGCATTTTGGGCTTCCTCGGGCGTATTGACATTCGGGAGCATGAGTCCCCAGGCCCCAAGATCGAGGGCTCTCGTGAAGTACACGCTCTCAACGGAAGGCAATCTCACGATCGGAGCCGTTGAAGTCCCGCCCAGTGCCATCAACTGATAAGCAAGCATGTCCCAAGAGCCCGATCCGTGTTCCATGTCTAGCAAACACCAATCCAGTCCCGCTACTCCAGCGATCTCCGCCAATGCGGGAGAGCCTGTATTCAGAAAGGTGCCAATCAGCTTGTCGCTTGCCAAGGTTTTTTGGCGAAATTTTAGGCTGTCCATTGAACTATTCTCGTTTCGATTGGGCCCACAGTAAACGGTATACTAAAAACTGATATTGAACAATTCGAGCGGTTGTATGCTACCATCGAATGGGTTTGAATTCCCAATCAGGTTCCAACTTCTTCATTTCTGATTCATCGTCACGGAAGTCGAGCCCGCTCTCAAGGTAGTTTTTGTGCAACTGAGCTAATTGTTCCTGATCGATGGATACACCTAACCCGGGCCCATCCGGAATGGCGATCGTTCCGTTTTCGAATTCCAGCGGTCCCCCTTCAATGATTTCATCGCTTTGCCAAGGGTAGTGTGTATCCAAATCGTAATCAAGCTGAGGTATACAAGCGCCGAGATGCGTCATGGCTGCCATCGAAACGCCTAAATGACTATTGGAATGCATTGAAATTCCACGCCCAAAAGTCTTGCAGATTCGGCAAAGCTCAATGCAAGGGCGTAAACCACCCCAATAATGATGATCGGTCAATATTACGTCCTCTGAATGGAGTTCAATGGAGCGCGGGATGTCTTCGAATGAAGTGGTGCACATGTTAGTGGCTAGTGGCGACTCGATAGCCTTGCCCACCTCAGCCATGGCTTCCTGGCCTCTAACCGGATCCTCAAGGTACTCTAGGATCGGATCTAGTTTCTTGCCGATTCGAATTCCAGTTTCTACCGACCAAATAGCGTTCGGATCCAATCGAAGCGGTATATTAGGACCGAAGGAGTCTCTAAGCGCGAACATGGCGGCGGCTTCGTCGTCGGGTGGGAGGACGCCCCCTTTAAGTTTGATTGATCGGAATCCAAAGGCCTCAGTCATGGCCTTGGCTTGGTCGACGATTCGATCCACGTCCATAGCCTCACTTTGTCTAGCTGCTACCCAACCTTGAGCGTTTACGTCTTTACAAAAGCCAAGTTCGCCGCCGGCTCCTTCGAGCTTATAGAATAGATACGCTCCATAGGGAACGGCATCTCGAGCAGCTCCTCCAAGAAGATCGCACATGCGAACTCCAAACCGTTTGCCCAAATAGTCGAGGCAAGCGACTTCCAAGGCGCTTTGAACGTGGACCCAAACTCGTTGATCCCAAGGCGCGTCTCCTCTTGTTTCATCAATCTCGATCAAGGTCTTTGCTTTCTCAAGAAGCCTAGTTAGCTGGACTGGATCTTCACCTTGTAGACCTTGGCATACCAGCTCTAAAGATTCAGTGACCCCATCGGTGCAGGGGCTCTCGCTGATTCCGGTGAATCCATCTTCGAATGCGAGCTCGAGAATAACGCGTAAGCCGTAGGGAGCATGGAGTCCAACCGCATTGCGTAGCGGCGGATCTGTGAAAGCGATGGGGGTGACCTTGTGGCTTGTGATTTTCATTAGGAAGGAGCGAGAGGTGGCTTTTGGTTCCTGAAACCTGCCGATAGAGCTTAGTGAAAGAAAATTTTTCTCAAAGACAATACGATCATTTAGTTTGCGCGATTTTACCGACTCCATTTCTTTGCATCCCATGAGGAGTACTTGTTTTCTTAGTCTAATCTTTTTTATCCCAATTTCCTTGTTTTCGTCGGCCATTGGGAAGCCGAACTTTATATTTTTCATTGCCGATGACGTTAGCTGGGATGATTTCGGGTGTTATGGAAATCAGGGCGTTCGCACGCCGAATATCGATCGGCTGGCGGCGAATGGGATACGCTTTACCAACGCCTATTTGACCGCGAGCAGCTGCAGCCCCAGCCGAGCTAGCATCATCACGGGTCGGTATCCACATAACAATGGCAAGGCAGCTGAGCTGCATTTGCCGATAGCCGACCACATTCCTTGGCTGCCGGAATCGCTACGGGAGGCCGGCTACTACTCTGCCATATCGGGCAAGCACCATATGAAACGAGAAAACCCTCGGGAGAGAAACCCCTTTGATCATATCGATGGAGGTCGCTTAGAGGGAAACCGAGGCGGCGAGGCCAATTGGGTTTCCGTTACCCAGAATCGTCCAAAAAACCAGCCTTTCTTCTTCTGGTTTGCGGCTTACGATGCCCATAGGGCTTGGGATGCTGACGTCGACTGGATCGAAGAGAAATATGGTTCGAAAACAAATCCAGCAGCAGTAAGAGTGCCACCGTTTCTCGTCGATGACGCGCCCACTCGCCAGGACTTGGCATCCTATTATAACGAAATTATTCGATTCGATTATTTTATAGGGGAAGTCGCCGAAGAGCTGCGTCGGCAAGACGTTTTGAATGACACGTTGATGTTCGTTTTTGCGGACAACGGTAGTCCCTTCCCACGTGCGAAAACGAGACTCCACGACTCCGGAATGAAAACCGCTTTGGTGGCTCATTGGCCTACAGGGATTCAGTCGAAAGGGGTTTCGGATAGCCTGATTAGCGTTATTGATTTAGCCCCTACGCTTATTGAACTAGCTGGGCTCAAGGTCGCTCCGACCATTCAGGGCGTGAGCTTGGCGCCTGTATTCAAGAATCGTAACAGAGAAGTTCGAAGATATGCATTTTCCGAACACAATTGGCACGATTATGAAGCTCTTGGACGCTCGGTGCGAACTAAGGAGTATCTATACATAGTTAATGACCGACCCGATGCTCCGTGGCAAGGTCCGGCTGATTCCGTTCGATCACCTTCGTTTTATCAACTGTTGAATCGCCAGCAAAATGAATCGCTAACTCAGGCCCAGGCTGATGTCTTCCTAGCTCCACGGCCCCGAGCGGAGCTCTATAAAACGGTAATGGACCCTCATCAGCTCGACAACATCTCGGGTAATCCCGAATATGCATCAGTGGAGATGCGGTTGAGAAAGGTATTAAGCGATTGGAGGCGAATTACAGGCGATAGCATTCCCGATCGGATATCCGCAGACGAGTTTGATCGTCGGACGGGTGAACGTCTAGGGCTAAGTGACACTTTTCGAGGGGAAACGCCTGGCGAATCCAATGATGCGGCCATGATAAATCGCGCGGGTCCAAGGTAGAGATTTGATCGAATATGAATCGACTGAGCGAATTCTCGCTATTCCTCTCTAGTTTTTGGATAACCACCTCGCTATTCTCTATCCCTCCATATGTGAAGAGAAATGCGGAACCGCTGTATACAGAAATCTTAGACAGTTCGTTTCCGTTCTTAGAGGCGACGGTGGATCTTCGCGGCATTGCTCCTGTGGGGAACAAAGACAATCTAATTCCGAGGGCGATTGTCTTGCGGTTGGATCATGACGTGTTCTTATGTTTTGATACGGAGTTGCTTCGCGTGGCTGGGGTTTGGAGAGGCGGTTTTCTCACGTCTCGCGGCTTAGCAATGCTATCCTACGAGGTGCCGCTCAGAAAAATGGGGGGCGGACAAAAAGATCTGCCTAAGCCTTTGGGGAAGTTTATTTTAGCTAACGGTCTATATCCGGGTTGGCAGGAATCAGTCGATTTGTCATTCACCGATCCAAGAAGTCGTTGGCTCGATGAGAGAGAAATGGGAAGGGGACCCCTAGATTCCAAAAGAGGAGAGTGGACAGGAATAGAAATCGTAGGATCGGACGCAGTATTTCATTACACACTCCAGGGAGGTAGAGTGGAGGAGAGCTATCGAGTATCTGATGATAGCGGCAGTTTGAAGCTCATTCGGAGCATCTCTCTCCAAGGGATTAGGAATCCGCTTACTCTGGTCGTAATGGAACTGGGAGAAGAAAATCCAAAAGTCGAGATGGATGGGACGGATTTGTCCATCATCGACGAGCGTTACGTGGTAGCCCGCATCGACGCCAATTCCGATAAGGATGCAGGACTCGTGTTGACAACCGATCTGGAGACCGGAGCGATATCCCTCAAAAAAGAAAAGGGGATGGTTAAGCGTCCTCCTAGCAATAATGAACCTCTCTGGCCCGAAACGATTACCGCTGGTATCGAACTGGGAGATCCTCAAGGCATTTTCGCAGTAGACGAAGCAATCATTCCTTATCCGAATCCTTGGAAACGCCGCATAAGGCCCGTAGCCATCGACTTCTTCCCGGACGGGGAAGCAGCGCTGGTGACGTTCGATGGCGATGTTTATAGACTGTTGGGGCTTGCTGGAGACAGTGATCAAATTAAGTGGAGACGAATCGCTGCGGGCTTCAACGAGCCACAATCCATCCGTATAAGAGACAACGACATATTTGTATTCAGCCGCTTAGGAATAACCCGGTTGCGTGATAGGGATCTAGATGGGGAAACTGACTTCTACGAGATGTTCTGCAACCGATTTACCCAAAGTGCGGATACGCGTGATTATCCCATGAGCCTAGCGCTTAGGCCGGATGGCAGTTTTGTTATCACTAAGGGGGGTCAACAGGTGAATGCTAGGGGGGCGCATAGCGGCAGAGCAATGACAGTTTCGGCCGATGGCAAGCAGGTAGAATACTTGGGATACGGGTTACGCAATGCATATGTTTCATCACATCCGACAAAGGACTTCATAACAGCGAGTGACCAGCAAGGCCATTGGGTTCCTTCAACTCCATTTTTGGTTATTCGTGATCAGCGATATTTTGGTTACGAGCCTGGTGCACCTGAACACGAAGCATCCATCCATCCACCTGCGTTATGGATGCCTCATCGGGTTGTTCAGTCAGGGATCGAACAGCTTTGGCCAATGGATGAAAAAATGGGGCCATTAAACAATTCAATTCTTTATATCGAGTACAAGAAACCGAGCCTATTCCAGATCTTCATCCCTGAAGATGAAGACTTCACGCAAACCGCAGGGGTTCCTCTGCCAATTGCATTAGAAACGCCCATTCTGAAAGGAGCTATAAACCCTATCGACGGCTATCCCTATCTTGTAGGCTTTCAGATTTGGGATTCGGTGGCTAGCAGGTTGGAAGGTCTTTGTCGAATACGTGTTATAGATGGAGCCAATGAACGACCCACCGCTGCGGAGGTATCTGAAAATGGAGTGTTACTCCAATTCGATCAGCCTTTGGGCCCAGAGCGTTCTCTAGATCCAGCGAACTACCAAATAAGCAGTTGGGAATACAAGCGGACCAGCGAATATGGGTCCCCTCAGTTTAAATCGGACGGGACGCCAGGTGCGGACGAATGGTTCGCTCATTCCGTGCACTTATCTAAAGACAGGAAATCTGTATTTTTGGCCATAGAAGATGTGCGGGAGACCATGCAATTAGAAGTTCAATACAATTTGTTTGGGGAATGGATGCCCGTTTACTTCACGGTCAACGAATTAGTTCCTACGAAGCTGCCTAGAGATGATTTCGAGCGAATGAACTTCAAAAAACTGTTCGCCTCTGAACCTGCCCCACGCGAGAAGGCGACTCACAGTTCTATCGTTTCGGTAGCAAGGGGACAGCAACTTTACTCTCAAATGGGTTGTGTTGGCTGCCATTCGATCGATGGTGCAACCGAAGGTCGAAGTGGCCCAACATGGCTGGGAGCCTATAAGAGTCGTCGTACGCTCAAAAATGGTAGCCGAGTGAGAGTAGACGAAGATTATTTGCGAACCTCGATACTCGATCCTTTAGCTGTCGTCACAGAAGGCTACGACGACCAAGAGGCTGGAATGCCTTCGTATAGGGGCATCCTATCTGACGAAGATGTGGAATCGCTGGTTTTGTTTATCCGCTCCCTAAGATAGGGAATTGGCTAGAGTCGCCCAGCTGCCCACTGAAGTCCTCGACTTACGATTTCTTGGAATTGAGGATTGGCGATCGTTTCATTTGTATGGCCGAAGGTAGTCCCGAATACCCGGGCCTTGCCATATTGGTTGGTCCAGAAAACAGGATGCGCCCTACCGGTCTCTTCGCTAACACCGGTGCCTAGTGTAGTCGCGTTAGGCCACAACTTATCAATTATATAAAGCTCGTCCATAGGAGATACCCAGTCTTGAGGAAATCCTTTCATGATAGGATGGTTCGGTTCCGTGATAGTGACGGGGTAATGGCTCTGATGATCGTGGTGCTTTGTCGTTACACCTAAGAACTCACGCCAAAGGTTTTCCTCCGTCGCTCGGTAGGTATGCATAGCACAATGTATTACAACCGCCGATACGCCTTGTTTGTGACCTGAAACGATCTTCGAAATATATTCGGTATCTTTGGTGTTAGCGAAACACTGGTTATGAACAACGACATCAAATTCAGCTGCCCAATAGGGATTTTCGAAAAGTTTTGATTGGTAGTCTCTTCCATCGCCGCCTTCGTGCACAATAGTCCAATCGACTTCGGCGAACTTGGAAATCCCTGTCGTCAATTCCAGCTTCTGAAAATCATAGTCATGACAGCATCCGCCGGTGATCAGCAGAGCGTTGATTGGAGTATCTCCTCTGGCAAGCGAGCAGCTAGCTATGGCAAAAGCAATGATGGATATTGAGAGAGCGAGTAAACGGTGGCGTAGAAGATTCATTTTATTCTGCTGAGGTTGTAAGCTCCTATTGGATAGCATTTACTTATTTTGCCAAGAATCGAGACAATCGATATTCGGGTTTTTCGTTCCGATGCTTCGGCAAGTAATTGGGCCGATCGTTTGTACGATCGACAGAAGTCTTTGTCGAGATGGGTCTTAAGGTGGATTAAATACGCCTGAAACAGTAAGATTTCTGCAAAAAAGCTATCTAATATTGTTAGATCGTCTGAGACTGGGAATCGGGGACTTGTTTTTGAATAATAAACAATCATCTGGCGGATAGGATTCTCAATCCAGATTGGAATTCGAACTCAATCATAGGTGGCAACTGGGCACATGCTTTTATCTTGAGTTTCGGATTGCTAATGCGGCCATGGTGCTGATGAGAAGATTGACCTCTGATGCCCAACCTGAATGATGGGGTGCTAATTGGAGAGGAAGCCCCATTGCCGATGAGGAATTTTATTACTACCGCCACTTTCTATTTATCAATTACGCTATTCGTCGCCCTATTAAACACCAATGGGGATGAAGGCCCCTTCATGGCCAGTGGCATTAAAATCGGCGAGGTTGATCAAACATCGGCGATCATCTGGGCTCGGCTAACGGAAAATGAAAATTATCGACTGGATGGAAGGGAATGGGAGAAAGACGATGAAGCCCTTCCTGCCGGACTGAGTATTGGGGATATGCAATACAGCGCCGTTGGAAGCGAAGGAGATATCCGCATCTCTTATTGGCCGACACAAAGCCCTTCGAAGGCGGCCAGTCTGCAGTGGATGCCGGTAAACCCGAAGGCCAATTTTTCAGTTAAATATAAATTGGAGAACCTGGTGCCAAATACTGAATACGCTTTAAGAATCGAAGGTCGTCCTAACGCGGGAGGTTCGTCGTCAGTCGAGATTTCAGGAAGTTTTAAGACAGCTGCTAGCAGGGACGAGGTCGCTCCCGTTAAATTCGTCCTCGTGACCTGCCATGATTTTCCTCGGCGAGATGATCTAATCAATGGCCACTACATTTATCCATCTATGCTGGATCGAGTTGATCCAGACTTCCTGGTTCACGCAGGTGATATCGAATACTACGATAAGCCCGGTCCTTGGGCGAAAACCGAAGCCTTGGCCTATTACAAGTGGGATCGGCTATTCGGACTTCCGAATTTCCGGGAGTTCTATCGCCAAATCCCTTCCTATTTCATGAAGGACGATCACGATTTACTCAAGAATGACAGTGTGCCAGGGGACACTTATGGAGAGCTCACTTGGGACCGAGGCATCGAAATATTCAATGAGACTTTCCCGATGGGTGAGCTTCCATACAGAAGCGTTCGATGGGGCAAAGATCTGCAGATTTGGCTGATGGAGTCACGGGAATATCGGAGTGCCAACAACAGTCCGGATGGCCCTGATAAGACCATTTGGGGGAAAGTGCAAAAGGAGTGGTTCTTCGATACCTTTGCTAATTCTGACGCAACTTTCCGAATAGTGATCAATCCAAACCCGATTGTTGGGCCGGATCGGGAAAAAAAGAAAGACAATCATGCCAATTCGAATTTCACCTATGAAGGTGATGAACTTCGGGCATTTATAGGCAGCCAGAAAAACGCCTTCATACTCAATGGTGACCGCCACTGGCAATATGTGAGCGTAGATGAGAAAAGCGGGGCTCGCGAATATTCTTGCGGAGCGGGTTCAGACATTCATGCGGGAGGTTTCAAACAATCGCTCAGGTCCTCCAAGCATCGCTTCTTGAGAATCAAGGGCGGTTTTCTTAGCGTGACCGTGGAGCGCGACTCAGGCAGCCCCAGAATCAGTCTCAGACACCATGACGTTCACGGTGACGTCGTGAATGAAGATATTTTCCTGAGCAAAAATTAGGAAGCCTCGAACATTGATCAGTCTCTAAAGCAAACGAGATGATGGTCGCTGCGAATCAAGAGCTTGTCGCCTGCCTTAGCTCAGAAGGAAATGATCGCCTCAAAAGGGAAAATCGTAAACTTCGCCTAAAATTTTTCCTGAGCTTCAAGAAGAAAACAGCACCGTCTCCCCTCGTCTCACTCTCAACCGAATTGTTCATGCCGAAATTTGAACTGACGAAGCGAGAATCGGGGATTTGACAAACTCGCATTCGCGATTACACGTCCAACTCTGAGTCGAAAACGCGGAAGCTAATCAGAAAATTCAACATTTATGGTCCCAAGCTCATATTAAACTATGAATAGAAGAACATTTGTAAAAGGCAGTGCAGCAATCTCTAGTTTCATGATCCTCCCCAACTGGGTCATAGGAAAGTCGCCATCGCCGAACGGAAAGCTCAATATCGCCCAAATTGGAGCCGGTGGCCGCGGCCGGGCTCATGTCACCGGCTACCAGAATGAGAACTTGATCGCTTTCTGCGATGTCGACGACGCTCGAGCCGCGCCGACTTACGATCAGCACCCCAACGTTCCCCGCTTCAAAGACTATCGCAAGATGTTCGATAAGATCGCGGGAAAGGTGGACGCCGTCTCGATCGCTATTCCCGATCATATGCATTACCCAGTCGCCCGTTGGGCTTTGGAGCAAGGCATTAACGTATACTGCGAAAAGCCGTTAGTTCGTACGATTTGGGAGGCTCGCGAACTGAAAAAGGCCGCGGCCAGAGCCGGTGTTATCACTCAAATGGGTAACCAAGGTCATACGCACGAAGGCCTCCGCTACATCAAGGAATGGACTCAAGCTGGTGTGATTGGAGACGTCGTCGAAGTGATTCACTGGACGAACCGCCCAATTTGGCCTCAAGGTGCAATAAAAAGGCGCAATGTACCGGTCCCTGCCACCTTAGATTACGACTTATGGCTTGGAGTTGCCCCGAAAAAATCCTTTGACGATAAAATAGTCCCCTTCGCCTGGCGCGGCTGGAAGGACTACGGCTGTGGCGCAGTAGGGGACATGGCTTGTCACATCATGGATTCCTCGTTCTCAGGATTGGATTTGGGGCTGCCTATCGAGATTGATGCTAACGTTTCGGGTTCTCACGATGAAACCTTCCCAATGGCGTCGACGATCGAATTCAAATTCAAGGGGCTCAAGGCTCCCAAGGTGATTTGGATGGACGGCGATCGCATACCGGACCTGAACAAGATTGAAGGTGTCGAGCCCGATTTCTTCGCCAACGAAACGCTCGAGAATGGACGCAAGCGCCAAAAGAATTCCAGCGGCACTTTCATTATTGGTGCTAAAGGAACGATCTGGACGGATACCTATAGTTCGTCTGTGCGCGTGTATCCGGATAATTATTTCAGAGAACTGCGCTCCAATAGGGCACTTCCGCCAAAGACGCTTCCACGGGTCAAGGGCGGGCCATTTAAGGAGTTCACCGATTCCATCAAGGCAGGGAAAAAGTCGGGTTCAGATTTCAGCTATGCGGCAGATTTTACAGAAACGGCACTACTGGGACTCGTCGCGATGCAGGCGGGTGGTAAAATCAAGTACAATGCTAAGCGGATGCACATTACCAATAATCGCGACGCTAATAAGTACCTGGAGAGTCAATACGACTACAAGAAGGGATTCGTTCCTTCCTAAATTTCAGTTTGAATCACAGAGAGAGCATCATCAACGTCTTGTAGGAGGCTTTACGCCGCGATCTCCATAGGATAAGTCGAAGAATTTCGTGTGATGAACGCGCTCCTATGCTCGACTAAAAATTGAGTTTTAACTTGCTCGATCGCTAGCGGCACAATTCTGCTTGTCCAGCATCGCTTTTGATCGGTGTCACTTTATGTCGTCAAGGAGACTATCTGCGACTCCCCGTCTTTTCCCACCAACCGTTCGGGGGTGACCAGTCTTCTTCCAGAAAAGCGGCATGGTCAGTTTCAAGTTTCGGCATATCGACTTCCCGTATTCTCACCTCTTGTTCAGCGTACTGGATGGCATCGAAATTGGGATTGGTGTAGGGGTAGCTGGTGCCAACTTCGTCGAGCCAGTCTTGCAGTTCGGCTTTAAGAGTGGCAGCCAATTCCGGGTAAACGGAAACTATATTCCTCTGTTCTTGAGGATCGCTAGCTAGATCGTATAGTTCACTACGGCGATCCTCGTAGTAGTAGATCAGCTTCCAATCTCGCTTGCGAACAATCGAAGAGGGTTCTCCGCCTTGATTCCCATAGTGCGGATAATGCCAGTACAAGGATCGCTCTTCGATGGAATCTCCCTTAAGCAATGGAACTAGGCTGACGCCATCGACGTGCTGCTTCGGAAGCAGGTCGATGCCGGCAAGTTCTAGCAGGGTAGGGAAGAAGTCATTTCCGATTACAGGGATGTCGCAAACACCACCGCGGACAGTCGAGTCTGGCCATTTGATGTAGAAGGGCTCACGGATGCCGCCTTCCCATTGCCGTCCCTTGCCGCCGCGGAGAGGCAAATTCGATGTCGCTTTCCCATCACCAGCTGAAACGCCGCCGTTGTCTGAAGTGAATACTATTATCGTATCGTCTTCGAGGCCTAGTCGGTCGAGCGTATTCAGAACCATACCTACAGCGTCATCCATGGCTTCGACCATGCCTGCATACAAGGGGTTGTCTTGGACTTGCCGCACCGGAGTCGTGCGATCGATCAAGAAGCGCGACTTGGCAATCGGTCGATTGGTTACCTTTTCCCGGTACTTTTCCCACAACGCTTTCGTTGTTTGAATAGGGCCGTGTACATTGTAAAAGGAAAGGTAGGCTAGGAAGGGCTGATCTTTGTGCGACTCGATGAACCTGGCGGTCTCCTCTCCTAAGCGGGAGGGTAGATATTCACCTATTTCTCCATCTTCCATTTTCGGGTTCTCATAGGGCGAGAAATAACCACCTGGTGGGCTACCTCGGTGATGCCCGCCGATATTGATATCGAAGCCGTGGTCTTCAGGAAACGATCCTTCGCCTCCCAGATGCCATTTACCGGCGAAAAAGGTGGTATAACCAGCTCTTTTGAAGGCCTCCGCCAAGGTCGTATCTTCTTTAGGGAGGCTCCAGGTGTAAGCAGGGGGGAGCAGTTTGGTGTTTCGTTTCCAGTCTTCTTTCTCTCGGGCGCCAATCCAGTTGGTGATATCCAGACGTGCTGGATACTTGCCGGTCATGAGACTAGCTCTTGAGGGACTGCAAACTTGGCAGGTAGCATATCCTTGAGTGAACCGCATGCCTTCATTGGCGATTCGGTCGATATGAGGGCTTTCGTAAAAATCGCTGCCTTCAACACTGAGATCTTTCCAGCCGAGGTCGTCGGCAAGAATGAAGACGATGTTGGATTTCTTGGCTTCGCACACGAATAGCGGCAACAGGCAACAGACCCCGGCAAATGATGGTTTCCAAAATTGAAAGCGGAAAAGGGATAAACGTTTCATGTCCTGATAAACTGTCTGACGATCGGTAATCGAGCCCACTTAATGTCGCTTCGGACGTGGGTCATGGAAAGCTTTTTCTGCCGCTGGGTAAAAACTCAAGCGATCAACAAGAAAAAACTGCAGTTCTGGTTGGATGCTAGAGCCCCAAGGTTGCAGAGGCAAACTCGGGCACCGTTAGATTGCGGATACCGCGCCTCCGGTAGGTTCTAAGAAGCGGAGTACCGGGAGGGTGGTTGCCGGATCTGAAAAGCTTATTGAAAGCAGTATTCACGATTTGGACGATTTGCGTATAGAGGCTAAAAATTCGAAACGTCGACTTTGCAGCAAACAAAAGAGCCTCTCAGGTAGGAAGCGTCACTCGTATGCGGATTCTCGATTAGCTTTTTCAGTTTGCCAACATGGAAATCCTCGGTGGTTGCTAAATCGACTCGCCGGCGATCGTAGAGCCTATTCTCGATTCCAGCCCCATCTTTTATCCGCCATAGCGTGCCCTCCGATTCGTCGATATCCAAAGGGCTTCTTGTCCGATTATAGGCATGTAGAGTGTCGATTGTCGTACCCCACCTAAAATAGAGTCCAGCTTTACGGGACATTTTCTGGTTTTCGATTAGCTTGACCTAGCTGGGAGAAGCGTTGGCTCAATTATCAATATGCTAGCGTCTACTGAATCGAGCTACTCTTCGAAAGGCTACCGCGTGCCATGTTCCAATCCTATAATCTACATCATTGACCCGGGGTCGTCTAA
>Ga0310343_10000852_pt1 | contig 15061 bp, 10 predicted proteins | sample HC15DNA2025_MG_FD_203519 | JGI IMG/M metagenome (GOLD analysis project Ga0310343, IMG submission 203519) | Marine microbial communities from station ALOHA, North Pacific Subtropical Gyre - HC15-DNA-20-25_MG | ecosystem: Environmental > Aquatic > Marine > Oceanic | place: Pacific Ocean: North... | reverse complement strand
CATTTCTATCAAAAATATCTTCAAAACTTTTTAATATTAAAAAAAAAGAATCCAACAGAGATTTAAAACAAGTTCTATGTAATGGTATTATCCCCCTTTTATTAAGTGTTATTTGGCTTTACACATCGATGGAGTTGTTTTTTTATTCTTTTCTAGCGAGTATTTCAGCTGTTAATTCAGATACCTGGGCAACTGAAATAGGTTCATTATCAAAAAAACAACCTGTGAATAGTATAAATTTTAAAAAAATTAATAAAGGAGAATCAGGTGGAATTACTTTAATTGGAACAATAGGAGGAATTTTTGGATCAATTGTTACTTCTATCTTATCAACTAACAATGCATATCTTTTAATTTTAATTTCTATTTCAGGATTCTTATCTTGTTATTTTGATTCAGTACTTGGCAGTACATTACAAGCAAAATACATATGTAAAAATTGTGGAAAAACCAATGAGATCGGATTTCATTGTAATCAAAATTCTGAATTAATTTATGGAGTAAAATTTTTCACAAACAATTTTGTTAATTTATTATGTTCCGCTTTTGGTGCAATAGTTCTTATAATTATTCTATACTTTCTACCCCTTTAAACTCATTAATTAAATTGGTTAGTCTTTCTATAGAATTATTAGTTGCTTTATATATTTTGTTAGCAGCATTTGATTTTACATATCGATTTAAATTATTATCAGAATTGCCAATTATAAAACCTTTTTTATTATTTTCAGAATCGTTGAACAATACCTCAATAAAAGGTTCGTTAATACCAAATGAATCTTGATTTTTACTTTTAACTAATTCAACTGCTTGAATTCCATTAATAGCAGAAAAAAGTCTGTTCATATCTACTTTGTCTAATTTGATTGTTGAATCTGATGAAATATACCAACCTAAACTATCTTCATTCATTACAGATAATTGATAAGCCCCCATAATATTAATCTCATTAATATTATTTTCATCATAATCAACTAGTTTCTTGTCTTGAAAATAAAAGGAATCTTTCATTAAAGATTTTTTATCATTATTTGAAATTAAAAAAATATTTGACTTACCAGATTCAAAACCATAATGAACAGTATCTGAATTTGAAATTTTACTTTCTCCAATTGTTAAAGTTTTGCTATTTCTATTAGGTTCTAAATTTAATACTATACTAATCTGTGAATTTTTTAAATAAGATTTTTCATTTTTTTCTGGATTATCAATAAAATCAACCGCAGTATACCTATTTAAAGAAGAAAGATAATTATCTATTTGAGAATTATCACCATTAAGGTCATGACTAGTAATTTTCCATAATTGATTAATTTTATCTTCATTTTTAATAATTATACTATCATCTTCAGTAATTATTGATATTTGGTTCACATTTGATTTATCGAAATGAATAATTTTTTTATCTCTAAGTTCAAATAATGTTTTTTGAGTTTGAACTTTTAATTCATTCGAACTCAAAATCACAGAATTAGAATCTTTATCAAACACAAACAGGTCACCTTTAGTTGCAGATTCATCTCCAATTTCATAATTTATTTTCAAACCATTAAAAGTTTCAATGTATAGCTCGATATTTGATGAACCCAAACCATAATTTTTTAATTTGTTTTCATCAACTTGACCAATAATTCTTTTTACTTTTGAATTCAAAAACACACTAATCTGTGAATCAATAATATTTTTATCGACTTCCAAATTAATCGGTTGTGTGATATTCCATGAGTTATCATTTTTTTCGTATTGTATTATTTGAGATTTATTTTTCAATCTAACTAATTTTATATCATTATTATTTAATTTAAACAATGACTCATTATATTCCTTTTTCTGTTTCCTCTTTTTATCTCCTTCTATTTCATAGATAAATACGAATAATCCAAGAGAAATAGCAACAAATAATAAAACAAAAATTCTTTTCATGGTTTAACTATGACCTATTCATATATATATGAATACCAATTCTTACTGTTAATAAAGGGAGAAGTATTATTAAAAAAAACAAAATCAAATTTTGCTGTTTCATAGATAATGTAATAGTTCGATTATCAGGTTCTTTTGGACGAACTGCTATTAAATCTTCTTCTTCTGCTAACCAACTGACTATATTTAAGAAAAAATCCATATTACCTGGAGCTTGTGAAACATAAATATCAGATGCAAAATCAGAATCTCCAACAACTACCATTCGTGTTTTTAATGAGTCATTTTTTTCAACAGCCATTGCAAGTGTTGTTGGTCCAGCAAAATCAGATTCGTCTTGTTCAGCTATTTGTTCATCAAACAATAAAGATAAATTTGTTTCACCCCAACTATTAGGACTAGTATAAACAAGTTCTGTTATTTGGGTTTTTTGGTCTTCATTTTCATTGAGTTTAGAAATTGAACTGGATTGAATGAATGTAGTTGCATATCTAAAATTTTTAGTTATCATATGATCACCATATTCAGCAGCAGAAGGTGCTGCACTAACACTACTTTGTCTATTTAAACCTGTAGATGTTAAAACAAAGCTAGAATTTGTTTCTAAAACAAGATCATCATTTACAGAAATGTTCCATTCTTCTAATAAAGGTTTCAATCCTGATTGAGATTCAGGGTCAAGCATAATTAAAACATTTCCTCCTGAGGATAGGAAATTTCTTATATTATTAATTTCATTATTTGCAAATTTTTTCATTGGTCCAGAAATAATTAAAACATCTGTATCCTCAGGGACTTTATTTTCTTGAAATAAATTAAGTACATCAATCTCAAAATATTGATTAATAAGTTCAGTTTTTATTAATTCATTTGTCGACATACCAGCTTGATCTGGAAAAATTGATTTTTCTCCATGCCCTTGAGTAAAATAAATTTTTCTCTTTTCATCTCTTGTGACTTTAATTAAAGCATTTGAAATATCTTCCTCAAGTATAGATTTTATTTCTTCTCTTTTATTTTTAGTACTGATTATAATTGAAGGTAAATCTAAATATTGCTGATCAGGACCAAAGAACTCTCTTACTTTATCAGGATCTTTAATTGGATCAATGATTTCATATTTAAACTTACCTGAATGATAAGAATATTCGATTAATCTATCTTCCATTTGATTCATTTCAACCTCAGAAACAAAAGCTGTTAAATCAACTTCCCTATCTAAATTTTTAATTATGCTTATAGTCTGATCTGATAAAGAGAATTCTTTCTTTGATGTTGTATCTATTCTCCAAGAATTTCTTATTGATAGGTAATCTAATAAACCAACAATAACAAAAACTAAAATGATAATTGTTATTGTATTTGCACCTAATTGAGTTCTTTTGGACTTTAAATTATTTAAAACAATTTTGTAATTAAATATTATTGGTAAAATAAATAGTACTAAACCAATTGTAATTAATAACCATGCAAGAGCATCAAAAGTGATGATTGATATGCCATATAACCATCCTAAAAAAGCAATAACAATTCCATCATAGGAGGAACCTTTCCATAGATTAAATTTATTTTTCATGATCTCCACCTAAGACTTTCGATAGATTGATGAGCTAAAAATAAAGTCATTCCTGATAAAGATATATAATACATTAAATGACCAGTATCAAAAATACCTTTAGAAAAATCATTAAAATGTTCAATTATAGATAAATATTTAAAAAAATCAGAGAATGCTCCACTAGTAAAATTTGAAAACCATCCTACTAGCCATAAAAATAATAAAATTACAAATGTTCCCATTGCAGATATAATTTGATTTTCTGTCATAGATGATATCCATAATCCAATTCCTATTGATGCAGCTCCCATACCAATAATTCCTATATATGCAACACCAATTGGAGGAACATCTGGATTTCCAAAAATAATAATTACCATCGGATAAACCCATGTTAGTAAAGCCATAATTACATAAAGTGAAAATGATGCAAAAAACTTTCCTAAAACTATTTGTGTAGTTGTCACTGGTGAGGTAAGTAGCAGTTCTAATGTTCCTGATTTTTTTTCATCAGAAAAAGTTCTCATTGTAATCATTGGTACAACAAAAAGAGTAATAACACTTATATTTGAAAACAAAGGTCTTATAATCATCTGATTAACATTCATAGGAGGAACTGCTTGACGCATTCTTGCTGCTTGCCATTGTAAATTGGCAGAATATTGCAAAAATGAGGATGTTAATAAATAGAAAAAAACTCCTGTTAAAACCAGAAATAAACCTATGACGATATAGGCTATTGGTGATGAAAAATAAGATCTAAATTCTCTGTTAAATATTGTAATAATATTTTTCATTTTTTCTCCAATCCAGATTCAGAAATTAAGTCTATAAAAATTTCTTCAAGTGATGATTTATTCATTTTTTTAGATAAATTTTTTGGAGTATCTTGGGCTATAATTTTCCCCTTTTTAATAATTACAACTTCATCACATGTCATATCAACCTCTGGTAAAATATGAGTTGATAAAACAATTGTATGATTACCAGCTAAAGATTTAATAAGGTCTCTAACTTCTCGAATTTGAATAGGATCTAATCCAATTGTTGGTTCATCTAATATTAGTACCTCAGGATCATGAATTATTGCTTGTGCAAGTCCCACTCTTTGTTTGTATCCCTTGGATAATGCTTTGATTACTTTATTTTTAACATCGTTTATATCAACTTTTGAACATGCATTATCAACAGCTGCATTTATTTTTTGATTTGGGACTTGTTTTAGTAAACCAGCAAAATTTAAATATTCTGAAACAGTCATATCCAAATATAATGGAGGTGTTTCTGGAAGATATCCTATTTTATTTTTTGTTAGTAGAGGCTCATCTAAAACATCATAACCAGAAATAGTAACATTACCTTCTGAGGGCGGCATGAAACCCGTGATTATTCTCATGGTTGTAGTTTTTCCTGCACCATTAGGTCCTAGAAAACCTAAAATTTTTCCTTTTTCAACATTAAAAGATATATCATCAACAGCTAAAAAGTCACCATATCTTTTTGTTAGATTATTAATTTCAATCATTAAGCCCCCATTTTATTAAAATTTACAAATCAATTTTTTGATTATCTAAAAATTCATCAACAACATTTAAATCAATTTTTATATCATTCTCTAATGGAAATAACTTGGCAAATTTAATTAAATCTGCTCTTTCTAAAACTGAAATAATTTTATTAATCTCATTTTTATCAAAACCAATCATATTTTTATTATGTTTTATTTCATTTGTTGTCATTTCAATAGTTTTGATAAAAAATTGATTTTCAATAAACTCCCTTACAATATATGATAATTCTGAATAAAAAGTACCCGCCTCATTTTGAGATTTAGGATTTTTGTTATTTAGAGATTTAATTTTATTTTTTGCAATAATGTATGGATGAATTTTTTTATCATTTATACTATTAAATTTATTATCAACTCTGCTTTTTCTCATAAAATAACCAATAACCAAAATTAAAAACAAAATAATTATCATTGAAAAAATAAATTTTTTATAAATTGAAAATGGAAGAGGTTCTCCCTCTTTAATTTTTTTAATTAAATAATCGTTATTTTGTACTAGTGAAATAACATTAATACCAATTGATTCTGTGGAAATTATTGTTTCAATTGTATCATTTTCATTTTTAAAAACTCTGATATCATTTGAAGGAATTGAATAAAATCCAGTATCCCAAAATGTTAATTCATATTCAACATATTCATAATTTTTTATATTCTGACTACTTTTAACTAATGAAATATTTGGATTTTCAAAAGCAAGTGCTGGAAATATTATCTTTTCATTTTCAATTCCGGTCGCAATAATTCTATATTTAATTTTATTTCCAATGTATACTTCATTAGTATCAACTTCAGAATAGATATTTAATGAATTAGAGACCAGATTTTTTTCATTACTGTATTGACATGATAAAAAAAAAAGAGTGACATAAAACTTATTTTAAAATTCATTTTTTATCTCGATTATTTAAATAATTTACGATTGGTTTTACAAAATCGGATGATGTGGATATAGGAATGATATCAAAATTATTTTTTTTGCAGTATTCAAGAAATTCAAGATTATTGTCATTTCTTAATTTTTGAAATTGTTTTCTTGCCACTTCATTTGATGTATCTAGCCAAAATTCTTCATTTGTTTCTGAATCATGTAATTTTAATAATCCTAGGTTTTTTAAATTATTTTCAAAATCATCATATAATTTTATACATATAACATCATGTTTTTTATTTAAAATTTTTAAGGATTTTTCAAAGTTTTTATCAATAAAATCTGAAATTAAAAAAATAACACTCTTTCGATTAATAACTTTTAAAATATAGTTTAAAGCATTTGAAATATCAGTTCCTTTATTTGATGGTTGTTTTTTAATTAACTCACTGATGATTCTCAAAATATGAGAAGTTCCTTTTTTTGGAGGTAAAAAAGTCTCAATAATATCAGTAAAAATTAATAAACCAACTTTATCATTATTTTTAAGAGCTGATAATCCCAAAACAGAAGCGATTTCAGCGCCAAGTTCAGATTTTAGCTTTAATTTTGAACCAAATGATCCTGATAAACTAGCATCCACAACCAAAAATACACTTAACTCTCTTTCTTCTTCAAAAACCTTAACATAAGGAAAGTTATTTTTAGCTGTAACATTCCAATCAATTAATCTAATTTCATCACCATGTTGATATTCTCTTACTTCAGAAAAAATCATTCCTTGACCTTTAAAGGCACTTTGGTACTTACCGCCAAATAAATTATTTACAAGATGTCTAGTTTTAATTTCAATTTTTTTAACTTTCATTAAAACTTCTCTTGAAATCATTTTTTAAGGCACCTCAATTTCAGATAAAATGCTTTCAATTATATATTCCGAATTAATTTCTTCAGCTTCTGCCTCAAATGTAGGTATAATTCTATGGCGAAGAACATCATAAATAACATATCTTATGTCTTCAGGAATTACATATCCTCTTCCTTGCATAAAAGCCCTAGATTTAGATGCAGATATTAAAAAAATTGTTGCTCTAGGAGATGCTCCATATTTAATAAAATTAGAAATTTCTCCAATTTTATATTCTTCAGGATTTCTTGATGCTAGGATTATGTCAACAACATAATTTTGAATTTTTTCATCAACATAAATTTCATTTATTAATTTTCTAGAATTTTTTATATCTGATAATTTTATAACAGTTTTGGGTTTGGTAATGTCCATTAATAAAGTATTTCTTTTTAAAATTTCTAACTCTTGTTCTTTGTTAGGGTAGTTGATTTTAAGCTTCATCATAAACCTATCAACTTGAGCTTCAGGTAAAGGATATGTACCTTCTTGCTCAATAGGATTTTGAGTGGCAAATACTAAAAAAGGATCATCAAGAACAAATGAATTTTCTCCAATAGTTATTTGTCTTTCTTGCATAGCTTCAAGCAAAGCACTTTGAACTTTTGCAGGAGATCTATTAATTTCATCAGCAAGTATGATATTCGAAAATATTGGTCCTTTTTTAGTTTCAAAAAGACCATTTTTTTGATTAAAAATTAAAGTGCCTATTAAATCAGCTGGAAGCATATCAGGAGTAAATTGGATTCTTTGAAATTTTGAACTAATTAGATAAGATAAAGTTTTAATGATTGTAGTTTTTGCTAATCCAGGTACACCTTCCAATAAAATATGACCATTGGAAAATAATCCAATTAATATTTTATTTACAATTTCATCTTGTCCAACAATAGTTTTAGAAATTTCTGCTAGAATAGAATCAAGAAATTTTGATTTTTCATTAATTTTTTCGTTTAACTTATTTAAATCAGTATTATTCATTAAAATATAATAAACTCAAAAATTATCAAGAAATACCTCTAAGCTCAGGTATATCTTTTAAATCTTTTCCAAGATTTTCAAGCTCAAATTTAACAGATTCAATTAAATTGGGATCTGCAGTAGATGAAAATTTTTCCAAAAATATTTCATATTCCTCTCTAGCTAAATCATAATTAAATAAAAAATTTGCATATATATATCCCAACATAAATTGTGCATTGATTGCAGATTTAGATGATAAATATTCTTTAACAACTAATTTGTATGCAATAATTGCGTCATCATAATTGTTTAAAAAAGCATAGGTGTCAGCAATTAAATATTGTGCTTCTGGAGCTTCAATTGAATCTGGATATTTTTTAACTAAAGAATTAAGTTCTAAAATAGCTTCAGAATATTTTTGTTCATTTATTAAATTTTTACTTTTTTCTAGAACATTACTAGAAGATTCAGAATTACAACCAATTAAAAATAAAACTATAAAAGTTTTAATAAAAAAAAATTTCACAGAATATACCCTCTTAAAATATTATTAATTATAACGCAATTTTATATAAAAAGTTTCAAATTAAAAAGCAAAAGGAACACCTAAATTAATAATATTTTTTTTTGGATCACTTAATGGAATAGCGTAATACATTCTTATTGGACCTAATGGTGTGTTAATTGTTAACTCTGCTCCATAATTCCAACCGTAACCTTGATTCCAATCATTAATTTGATTAATAAGATCCTGAACAGATATTGCTAATGCACCACCATCAATAAAAAAATTTACACCTATTATTTTGTATAAAGGGATTCTAATCTCAGAGTTAAAAAGTAATTTTATTAGACCACCAACTGGTCTATTATTTCCATTTTCATCAATTTCAGAAAGATATCTTTGTGATGACCAACCTCTTAAACTTGTACTACCTCCTAGATAATACAAATCATAATCAGGTATATATGAGGCTGATTCAAATAATCTTTCCATTCTACCAATTTTAGTTCTTATTCCGATCACTTTGCCATTTGATAATGGAGTAAATTTCTTTAAATCCATTTCAATTTTATAATAATCTTGTGAACCGCCCAATATCCACCCAACAATTTCACCATCAAGTGAAAATGTCCATCCAGTAGAGGGATAAATTAGATTATCTAAATCACGATGTTGAAATTGAAAATTAATACTTCTTTCTTCTTGACTTTCATTACCTCGAATTAATTCAAAATTATTTTCAGAGAAAATTTGTGTCCATTTTAAACCACCTTTTAAAATAGTAGATCTTGAATATCTTCTTAATCCGGACCACTCTAAACCATATCTCAATATAGGACTATCTACTCTTAATAATTCAGGAGATCGATCAATGAAAAATCTTAAGGTATTTGGAGCTCGTAAGTTAAATAACCAATTATTATCTAAAGATATACTTGAACGGAAAATTATTGGTACAGAAAAGTCATTATATAGAATATCAATTGGAAAATCTAATGCTGAATTAAATCGCATTCTAATTCCTAAATTATATAAATTTCTATCTACTAAATTAAATGAACCCTCAAGTCCTGAAATTGGTTCCCCTCCAGAGCTACTTGAAGGAATATGAGCAAAACCTGGTTCTATTAATAAATTCCTTTTTTCAAGCTCTTTAACATCGATTATAACGTTTACCCAATTTCCCGGTCTTATACTTTTTTCTGGTAAAATATTTACCATTGAAAATAATGATGTTTCAAAAATATGTCTTTCTGTAAGAATAATTTTTTCAGAATTATACTTTTCTTCAGATTTAAATGCCAATTCTCTAAGCACATATAATGAGTCTACTTGTTCTAAACCTCTTAATATTATTTTATCTATAAAAACATCTGGGCCCTCATCAACTTTTAATTTTAATTCAATATTTTCGCTAGGAATATATTCTTGCTCTAAATTAAAAAATAACTTTCCAATTTTGTGATATTCAAATTCTAAATTAGAATAATTGTTTCCTAATTCAATAATATTAAATGGTTTTCCAACTCTTAAATTCAAAATTTTTTCTATTTCCTTTTTATCAAAACTTATATTTCCTAATATTGCAACTGAACTTATATTCGATCTTAAACCTTCATTGATTTTATAAAATATATCTACTGAATTATCATTGTTAATTGAAAAAGAATCTTTTACAGTTACATTTAAAAAACCTTTTGAGGCATAAAAATTTCTTATATTAAACGAATCTATCTTTAAGGATCTTCTATTAAATTGAACAGAACTAAAAAAACTTGTATCTTTCAGTTTAATTATATTTCTTAATTCTGAATTATTTATTGTTTCATTTCCATTAAATGAAACTATTCCAACAATTAACTTATCATTTAAATTTTGGGACAGAGATATATTGAATGATTGAAAAATAAAGAAAAAAAATATAAAAAAAAATTTATATGCCAATTTAAAACTTATATTTTCTTCGATATTTCAATCTTACTTGACCGTCTTCATCATAAGATGCTACTAAAGAAACATTCCTATTTAACCTATATTCAACACCTAATTCATTGTTTTTTAAAAGCGAAAAACTTCTCTTATAACTCAAAGAAAGATTAGATGTTACTCTAGTTCCAAGTTTAAGTGCTACTTCAGAATTATTTGATGGGTCTATGATAGCAGAAGAACCCTCAATATCAAATTCATTAAAAATTGGATTGCTTCTTGAAAAATTTTTTTCAATTTCGTTTTCTAAAAATTTCCCAAATATAAAAGCAGATTGTTTTCCCAATTCATCTGCACTACCATTAAATGTTTTTTGAAGTGTTAATAATTGTAGAAGATCCTCTTGACTAAAAAAATTATCTGAATGCTCAAGAATTAAAACTGGGTCATCTAAATAACCTGATAAGTTAACTAATATTTGTTCTCCAGATATATTAGTTGATGCATTAATATTTAATTTTGGATTCAGTTGAGTAGGGTCAAATATTAAATTTCCATCTTGAACATTAAAAACATCAGAATAATAATAAAATTTACCATCAACAACATCTAATTCACCTGCATACCTGTATGACTCTTCACCATTTTTAAATATAGACATATTGCCAGATACTTCGGCATCAATTTGAGAATTTTGAATATACAATTTATCATTTATAGGAATGTTTAATTTATAATTAATCGTTGGTGTATTATTTGATATTGATGGATTAGAAATATTTTCATCATAAAACTCCATTCTCAATACAGCCTCATAAGGAACAATATCACCTGATATGTTTATTGTATCTTTTCCTGTAATTGCAATATTAACATCTCCTGTGGCTTCAATTTCTCCCAAAAGTGATCTGACATATATATCTTTGCCGTTTAAAATAAATGCTAAATTGGGTTTAAAAAAATAAGTCATATCCATAGTACCTGTTAAGGATAAATTATTTTTTATTTCATTTATTTTTTTATTTTTAAATAATCTTCCACCAGAAACTTTTGAAATATTATATCTTAAATCTTTTCCCCAGTTAGTATCTTCAGGTATAACTGAAGTTGCAGTAAAATTATCAATTATAAACATATTATCTTTCAACAATGCATAACCATTAATTCCACTTATAGGTAAGTCTAAATGTGAATAATATAATTTGCCCTCATTAATGTCAATAAAACCATTTCTATTTAGATTAGTAAATGTTCCATCTAAAATTAACTCAAAATCTATATTACCTATTAAAGAATCAACATCTGGGAAATAGGGAGTTACTAATTCAAATGAATTCGAATTTCCATGAATTTTTAAATCTATAGGGTCATCTAATACTAATGTTGTATTTTTCTCAGATTTAATATCTAAATCAATTGGAATATAACCCTCAGCATAGTATTCACCAGTTTTTGTATATCCAACAAAATTCTCAAAGAAAAGTCTTTTATTATTGTATGTTCCATTAATATTAATTGCTTCTGCTTCTAAGATAGAAAAGGTAGGATTTTTTACATCCAATGAAAATTTTAAATTAGAAGCATTTAATTTTCCACTTAAAACTGAACTTCCAGTTATATCACCATTAATATTCCACCATTCAGGTAAAAAATTAGATAATGAGGATAAATCAAACTTATTAAAATATGCTGAAAAATCTATTTCAGAATTTTTATTTGAATTAATCATGTTGTAATATCCAAAAATATCTAATTTGAGTTCTTTATTCGAATAAATTTTAAATTTTTCTAGATAAAACTCTTCATCATCCAAAGAAAAATCTGTAAACAAATCTTCAAAAAGAAAATTTTCGTACTTACCATTTGAAATATCAATTTTGCCTTCAATATTTATTTTATTATCAATTGTGTTTCCTAATAATGTTCCATTTAAAATACCTGATAAAGGTATTTTATCTTTTAAAAAAGAATTAATAACATTTATTTCAAAATTCTTAACATTTAAATTACCTTTAAATATTTTATTAAAGTTAAAGTTTGCAGAAACTTCTATATTACCATTGTTTATAATAAACTTTGATGGTTCTAATTGAAATTTATTATTGTAATATGATATTTTAAGTGGTTCAACAATATGAATCTTTTCACCATTAATATTTGATCTAAATTGATCTATATTAATATTTTGAAAATTTATTATTTCACCAGAAAAAATAGTATTCTCGTTATCTTTTGATAAATTTGCCTTTGCAATGTAAATGGTATCTTCTAAAAAATAGAAGTTCATTTCTAAATTATCATAATTTATATCTTCAAATTCAATATTTTTTCCATTTAAAAATAAGGACCCATCTTTTGAATTATTGACTGAATTAAAAGAAAAAGTCGAAGATAAATTATCTAAACTATAATTATTAGATTTTATATTATTAAAATTAAGATTACCCCTTAACGATGGATTATCAATTAACCCAGATAAATAAATTGTTCCATTAATTTTACTTTTTGGAAGAAAAGAAATGTTAAATAAATGTGAAAAACTTTCTAATTCTGGATTGTTTAATTTCATTTCTAAATTTAAATGTTCTTTTCCAATGTTATAATCACCAACTAAACTAAATGATCCTTGACCAAGGTTAAAAACAAAAGAATCCTTTAATAATATTTTAGATTTTTCATAATATATTTTACCAAATACAGAAAAAAAATCATTTGAACCGAAACGATTATTTTGAATAGAAATTTTTGATTCAACATTTTTAACTTGATAAAAATCATTGAATACAATATTTAAATCTAATATTCCGTCAATTTTAGAATCCTGTGATGAAAGTTGAAATAAATTTAAATCAAAGTTTTCTAAATTTAATTTTGAGTTAAATTTTTTATTCAAAAAAAGAAAAGCATTACCTTGTATTTTCGAATTTTCAATTTCAAATAAAATGTTTTCAAAATTAACACCGTTTAATTCATTAATAATTTTCGAATTAAATAATACCATCTTTCTATTAGTTGATTTATCATTTATTGATCCATTAATTTTATATTGATCTTTTATTATGTCTAAATTAATATCAACGAACACCAAAGAGTCTGACATTATTCTTTTAGAAATAAAATTATTGATTTTAAAATCATCAATTTGAATCCAAAAATTAGAGTTCTCATTTATATTAAAATTTCTAACTCCATTCAAGGAAATTGTGTATTGGTTTAATTTACCCTTAATATTTCTTAATGAAATATCATCAGAACTTAATCTTACTTTTCCACGATCTATATTTATTATATTATCAGTAAAATAATCTTTTACAAAAAAATTAATTATTTCAAAAGATAAAACATTGTTTTGAGAAATTAGTCTACCATCAGCTTCAAACTTATAAATATTTTCAGAATTATTACTTTTTAATATTAAAGAAGAATTATTTATTGAAATTTTTTTACTTTTTAATTCTCTTTTTGCAAGTCTTTCAATAAGTTTAATATCCTTGAATTCTTTTTCATTATTTGAATCAATTGATATTAAAATATTATTTAGCGTTAAATTTGATAAACCCCAACTACCTGTAAAAATTGAAGAAAAATCTATATTTAATTTAACTGACTCTGTAAACAAAGACATAGTACCATCTTTATTTCTTAAATATATATCTCTTAATTCAAAATCAGTGAAAAGAGAACCATCAATATTTCCTAATGACAAGTTCCAAGAGCTGTCCCTAATTAATGAATTATTTATATAATTAACTATTTCGTTTGACCATTTTTTTGGAGAAGTAATAATATAAGTAATGCTTCCAAATAGTAAAGCCAGAATAATTAACAGTATAAATATAGCTTTGTTTCTTCTTTTCATAATTTTATACACTTAGTTTAATTTAACTTTTAATGTATAAATACAAAAAAAAGATTTTTAAAAATTATTTTTCATCAACAACTTCAAAATCTGCATCCTCAATTTCTTGTTCATTTGATTTGGTTGATTGTTCTGAATTACTTTGATTATTTGAACTAGTTTGGGTTTCTGAAGTTTTTGCTTCTTGATACATCTTGCTTGATATTTCATTCCACGTTGCATTTAATTCATCTGTTGCAGATTTAATATCATCTAAATTGGTGCTAGTTGATACATCTTTAAGCTTTGTTAAACTAGATTCAATCTTTTTCTTGTCTTCCTCTGATAATTTTTCATTAAACTCTTTAACGTTTTTTTCAGTTTGATAAATTAATTGATCAGCCTGATTCTTTACATCTACCTCTTCTCTTTTTTGTTTATCTTCACTTTCATGCTTTTTAGCATCATCAACCATTTTATCTACTTCCTCAGAACTTAAACCTCCTGAGCCCTCAATTCTGATACTTTGTTCTTTATTTGTTGCTTTATCTTTTGCGCTAACATTTAGAATACCATTTGCATCAATATCAAATATAACTTCTATTTGAGGAACACCTCTAGGTGCTGATGGTAATCCATCCAAATGAAACCTTCCAATTGTTTTATTATATGCAGCTAGTTCCCTTTCACCTTGTAAAACATGTATTTCAACAGATGGTTGGTTGTCAGCAGCTGTAGAGAAAATTTGACTTTTCTTAGATGGTATAGTTGTATTTCTTTCAATAAGTTTAGTAAATACATTACCTAAAGTTTCAATTCCTAATGATAATGGTGTAACATCAAGTAATAAAACATCTTCAACATCTCCTCCAAGTATTCCACCTTGAATACCAGCGCCCATTGCTACGACCTCATCAGGATTTACTCCTTTGTTGGGTTCTTTCCCAAAAATATCTTTAACTACTTCTTGAACTTTTGGAATTCTACTTGAACCACCCAC
>Ga0310343_10000851_pt1 | contig 15075 bp, 10 predicted proteins | sample HC15DNA2025_MG_FD_203519 | JGI IMG/M metagenome (GOLD analysis project Ga0310343, IMG submission 203519) | Marine microbial communities from station ALOHA, North Pacific Subtropical Gyre - HC15-DNA-20-25_MG | ecosystem: Environmental > Aquatic > Marine > Oceanic | place: Pacific Ocean: North... | reverse complement strand
TATTCCGTCGTCGTGGATCGGATGATGACGATGATAAAACGATTGATGATGATCGATAATTTTTTTTTTTGGTGCCGAAACGGAGATGACGCGTGACTTTTCGCAGAAAAAAGAATAAATAATCTCATCAATGGAAAAAATATGCACCAGAACATGAAGCTCGTTTGACCGACAAATAAAATCATCTTTAAGAAGACACCACACGCTGTGCACGCGCGCGAAGAAGGCGATAAAGAAGAGAAAGAAGAACCGCGATAAACGCAAGAGACATCATGTCGTCGCTGGAGAGAATCGCCGCTGTCGTCGACGCTCTGTTCCCTCGTCGAAAAAAAAGAAACGTCGTCGTGAAGACGAAACGTTTCGCCCACGCGTCGTTGAAAGAAAAACAAAAAAACGACAAAAACGACTGGCAAAAACGCCTGGACGAAGCCGAGAGAAAAGATACGACGTCTTCCCCAGAATTCTCCTCTCTTTCTCTTCGACGAGAGCAACGACAGAGAGAAGAAACAAAGATGATTGCCACGAGCAGCAGAAGCAGCAGCGCAGTATCAACGAACACATCTCGTTCCTCATCCAAATTCGTCACGAGTAAGAAGACGAGTAACACCCTTCGTCGGACCCGCAACAGACATAACAACAGCAACGTGTGTTCGTCATCGATGTCGTCATCGGAAGAACAACTACTCGAGAGTGAAAGTATCTCTGACATGCCACCGTTAGAACTGGACGACGTAGGTATCGAACGAATCAAATTACAAAAAGACGGATGGGAAACGTATAAATACCAAAACGAATTCGATTGCAACTACATTAGCGCCGGGAAGGAGAATACAGGACCGATTGTCGTTTTGGTGCATGGCTTTGGTGCGCACTCGTACCACTGGAGGTACCAGATCCCATATTTGGCGAAGAAAGGCTATAGAGTGTACGCGTTGTGCATGCTCGGGTACGGTTGGTCCTCGAAAGCGAGTCAAGAAAAGTATTGTATGGAATATTGGGGCGAACAAGTGTCTGATTTCGTGCGAACGATTGCGAAAGCAACGGAGACAGATAAAGCGTTCATCGCTGGGAATTCCATCGGCGCGTTGGCAGCGTTGTATGCGGCATCGAAAGGGGCACCGGAGAGAACTAAAGGTTTGTGTTTAGTCAATTCGGCGGGGAATTTCGAACCAAACGCAGCGCCGGGTCCAGAGAAGAAAACCATGGCGCAAAAAGCCGTAGGAACGGCGCAAGATATGGAAGAGGCCGAGGAGAACAACACGTTGCAAGGCAAACTACGCGTGGCGTTTGGGAAGTTAGCAGCGTATGGTATCTTTTATTTCACCAAGATTCGCATCAAAACGATTTTAAATCAGGTATACGATAATGATGTTGACGAAGATTTGGTTCGAAGTATTGCTATGGCAGCGGAAGATCCGGAAGCAAGAGAAACATTTTATGCTATTTCGTTGGCTGGCTCACGAACGCAAGTGAAACCGAGGGATTTATTAGAAAACTTGAACGCACCGTTGATGTTATTGTGGGGAGAAAACGATCCGTGGATGACACCGACAAAAGCAGAAAGAATTATGGAGATCAAACCGAGCGCGACATATTCGCCGGTACCGGCTGGACATTGCCCTCAAGACGATAATCCCGCGGACAGTAACATTGCATTTGTCGAGTGGGTGGAAACGGTCGCGTAAGAAAAAAATATATATTATTCTAAACAGCAATACCTACTGAAGAGCACACAGGCAGTTGTTTTACCAACATAATCGAACAGTGGTGAAGGTGTATGCATTAGAATCAAGGACGTGTAATGTTATTTTTTATAGTTATGCTTACGTTGTTAATAATACCAAAATCTCTGTTATATCTCTCACCCCCCCCTTTTACTCTTACTTAATGTAATGTTATAGCTGCAGTTTAAAATTGTTTTTTATCGATTATACATCAACAAGTAATTTACTTCGCGACAACAACTTCCGTCTCCGCAATCTTCTCGTAGAGCTCTCTAACCTTCAAGCCAACCAAGGTTTGGAAGAAACCGGTACCGTTGTTGGAACCCGGACCGTTTTGGTACTTCAACATTTGTTGCGTCAATTCACCGTAAAACTTCGTGGAAGTGTTAGACAACAAGGATTCAACGTAGATCAACTCTTCCAACTTGTCAAACTGACCGTCCATCTCTAAGACGGAAACTTCTTCACCATAGAAAGTGTCCGGGCCATAAAAGAACTTGATGCCCGGGTACGAGCACGTCAACTTGCGGCCACACGGGATCCAGGAGATCGTGGAACCTTCGTCAAACAAGTACGGGGTGTCAAAAAACTTGACGCCTTCCTTCATTATCATACGCACTCTCAAGATTTTACCTTCGTTGTCATCCGGGATCAATTGCGTCGGCAAGACTTGGATGACAACGTCAGCAAATTTCTTTTGCGGGTCAACAAAGGCGTCGAAATCTGGCTTACGCGCTTCGATAGACGCCTTGATGGATTCCAAGGAGTGACCACGTTCGGCCATGTCTCTTTGGATCTTCCACGCGAACTTGACGTCGTCAGAGATGTCCAAATAGATTTTGAAATCGTAGAAGTCTCTGACGCGGTCGTCGGCGAACGGGTGCAAGCCTTCCAAAATTAAAATATTCGGGGAGACAATCTCTTCGGCCGGGTCAAAGACACCAGTCACGTGGTTGTAGATCGGCTTTTGGACCGTTTTGCCTTCCTTCAAGGCTTTGACTTGTTCGTACATCAAGTCAAAGTTTTGTTCTTTCAAGTTGAGCGCAGTCAAGCCAGATTCCTTGCGGCCTTGACGGTCGTTCAAGTGGTAATCATCCAAGCACAAGACGGTGGTGGTGTCCGAGATCAAAGTATTGGAATCCGGGTTGCCTCCCTCAGGCGGGCTAGCCTTACCGCCGAACAAAGAAGTCATTCTTCTCATGAACGTGGATTTACCTGTTTGATTAATTAAAGATAAAAGAGTGAGTGTGTGTGAAAATTTGATATCAAACAACAATCAATCATTTCTAAGGGAGAGAAATGCTGAGATAAAAAAGGAATGTATCCACGATGTGTGCGACCAGACGCGAACAACAAAATCCACATTTCTTTGCGAATTCTCATAAAACAGTATTTCTATCACTTACCGCATCCAGAATCTGCGGCTAAGCCAATAACGACTGGCCCGTTGTCCTTGGCATTTACGCGTAACGACGCTCTGGATTTGACTTGGTTGCGCGCGGAAGATTTCGCGGAAACCTTGGCGCCAACGAACGCGGATGATTGTAAGGAGAAGGCAGACATTTCAGATTAATGCGGTTGGTGTCTTGAAAGAGATGGGACAAATTCGTGTCTTGGTGAACGCGAGTCGTTTTCTAAGGAAAATTCGTTGAACAAATTTCCGGATAACTAGAAAACGAGAGAGGGAGAATGAACACCACGAAAATTTTAAGAAACACGTCGCTTGCCTCTTCCTTCCTTCAAAAGCAAAGTATTTAGGGCGTTACCAGTTACATTTGTGAGAGACGTGTAAAGAGGAAAGAGGTATGGTATGGTATGTATACTACTACTTTTACACACAAGCTAATGGATGGATGATGCTACACATCTAAGGGGCTACACATATTAACGATCAGAGTTTCTTTCACACGCGCGCGCTCTTTCTCTCTTTCTTTCTTTCTACGTACTACACACCGTCTCCAGCACCGAGCAAATGTTTAACTCGTTTTAATATCGAATCGGCTGAAGGATCGTATGGATGATCCGGCGATGGAATCTCCAGTACCGCCGGAATCGGCTCCGTGTGCTCGTTTACTAAATATCTAATCTCGTTCGCCACGAACTGCGCGATTAACACCACCGCCACGTCTTCTCTCGTGGTAAAATCCTTAAACGCGTCTTCCATCTCTCTTCTCGAGGTGTCCGGTTTGACGATTAGAAAATTGGATTTGCGCCGACTGTCCAGATTTCCTACGCCTGCTAAGAGGAACCCGGTGACGAGATCTTCGTCACCAATGACGGCTAACAAAGAGCCTTCGGAAGAAGCTGCGACGGCGGCGGCAGAGACAGCAGAAGCAGACATCAGTCGTCTCTTCTTGTCTTTTTTTTGGTGGTGATGGTAAAAGGTGGTCTTTTGTAAAGGGGTGATTCTTTGGGGGAGAAAAGGGAGAGAAAAAGTGGCGACAAAAAGAAGAAAGTGGAAAGAGAAAACTTTTGTCTCTTTCCACAAAAACGAAAGTGTGTTTTTGTACGAGAGCGGTTTTGGAAAACGTGTGTGATTTAAAAGAAAATGACGGACGACGACGTCGACGACGAGGAGGAGAGAGGGACGACGACGACGACAACGATCGAGGACGAAGATATGAAAAAGAAAAACAACCGCAAGGGTAACAAAACTGGGAAAATGGGAAAGTGTCAAATGTGTGAAAAGGAAGAAGACAAACCAGGGAAATATCGCTGTCCCAAATGTCTCTTCATCTCTTGTTCGTTGGAGTGCGTGAACAAACACAAGGCAAAATTCAGTTGTGATGGAAAACGAGACCGGTTTCAGTTCGTAAACTTGAAAGAGATGGAGGATAAACACGTGACTTCGGACTTTCGGTTCCTAGAGGAAGCGACGGAGGTTCTAGACCGAGCAAAGAGGAAACGGATGAAGTCGTCGTTGAATAATAACAAGAATAACAACGGTAATAAGAACGATAATATCGGACAGAACAAGAATAAAAATAATAAAAGGAAACGCAACGGTAATAAGCACAACAACAACAACAACACAGGTAACATACAAACAGCAACAACGAAAGTAGTCGTAGGAGTAGCAGCAGCAGCAATATAGAATAATCTAGATGATGAGTGTCTAATTGAAAATAGAATTATTAATATTGTTACAACAATATCGCCGTCGTCTCTCTAAACTCTTTTTCTTTCGAAGAAGAAAACAACAATCTTATATCACGTCAACTCTTGCACTTTTACAATAGCTGTTCCGCTCAACTTTTGAATGATAACTACGCGATCGCCTATGTCTAATCCCGCTTTCTTCTTGGCAAAATCAAAGACCATTTGTAAAAGCGAATTCGCCTCGGAGTTTTGCGGGTTGGCTAACATCGGGACGATACCGCGAGCGAGTAAAGCACCTCGAGCGTCAGACTCGCCTTCTAATACCCATCGAATAGAGTCTTGACGCAAATGAGGAATAACTAAAGAGACTACTGGCATTGGCGCACGATATTTGGACACCATTCGCGCGGTCTGGCCGGTTCGCGTAAACACGACAATCAGCTTTGCACCGACTTTCGTTCCAGCTCGAACCGCCGAAGACGCCAAAGCTTCCGCTTGCGACACTTCTCCGGCTTCAATTTTTCGTTGCGATATCTGAGCGTTATAAAACGATTCGTGATCGTAAAATCTCTCGGCTTCACGACATATCTTGCGAACCATGGCGACTGTTTCCGAGGCAAAGTTACCTCGGAGTGTTTCTGCACCTAAAAGCAACGCATCTGCGCCGTCTAAAACACCGTTAGCGACATCCGTTGCTTCCGCTCGCGTCGGTCTCGGCGCTTCTGCCATTGTGTCCACCAATCGAGCGACGATTGCGTGTTTTCCGGCGACGTTGCACCGCGATAATATCATCTTCTGTAAAATAAACACTTTTTCAGGGGGCAGTTCGGTTCCTAAATTCCCTCTCGAAATAATCACCCCGTCCGCTTCTTCTATGATTTCGTCGATGTTTTTCAATGCCGAAGCGCGTTCAATTTTCGCACAAATCTTGGTGTGAAACGATTTGTGCTCGTCTAATATTCGTCTGCATTTCCGAACATCTTCGGCGCTGTTCGTGAATGATAACGAAATGAAATCGACGTTATTTTTCACGCCCCAATTGACGATGTCATGTTCGTCGTTTCGGCTAAGTGTCGGCAACTTCTCGCCGATATTTGATATTTGTACGGTTAACAAGACCCCTCTCATTAAAGCGTCGTTATTGCACGTGCAAACGACTTCTTTGTTTTCTATATCAATACTATCGACGGTTAAATACACTGACGACGTTTCCGACCCGGTAAATAAATACTGCCCGATGAAAATCGAGTCACCGACGGAGACTATTTCGCACAACGAATCACAGTTCACCACCGGGAAAAACTCCGATGTGACCACCATGTTCTTCTGATCTTCTTCATGATTACACACCGACAACACGACTTTATTCCCTTCTTTCATGACCAACGGCGTTTTCGGCGCGTCTTTATCGAACGACGACACGTCCTCCGCGGCTAACCGAACAGCCACTTCGCTCCCGCACGTGTCCAACATCGTCGCGCATAAAATTTTCGTCTTCTTCATCGCTTGTCGTAAATTCATCAGCGTTTCCGTGTGATATTCGTGCGATCCCCAACTGAAATCGAAGCGAGCGACGGACATCCCAGCTTCTAAGAGTTTCGATAATTCCTCTACCGTTCTCGATTTCACCCCGATCGTGCATATAACCTTCGTTAACGACGAAATCGTGTTCGATTTGTCCGTTTGTAATATTCGGGAGAGACCGATGTCGTCGATTGACTCCGTGCGCTGAAACATTGGTGTGTGTGAGTAAGTGAGTGAGTGGGTGAGTGAGTGAGCTTTCGTGCGCTCGATGGTTTTATGTGCTTCTCTTTCTCTCTCGCTCTGATGTGCTTTGTGTGTGTCGTCAATAATGAATTATGAAGATTTTCAGAAGAAAGCAACCACCAAATGCCAAAAAAAAGTCGAATAAAGAAAGAATAAAACCGGACAACGAGAACAACGATGAATCGAGAGAGGAATAGAGTATCGTAGTTTATCGCGTTCGGACAACGCGGGATGATGGACAAGCCTGAAGAGTTCATTCCAGGACGAGTACCAGTCGACGAAAACGCAAACAAGAAGCTATCGTTTACTTCGGATGTCCATGGGAACACGCGTATGCTTCGAGATTTCTTTTCTTATTCTTTAAACGAGTTAAATTGTGATTATGTGATTTTAGGCGGCGATTTGGGCCCTCGAGGAGAAGGTATTGGGGATAAAGAGACGGTGGAGTATCATTATGGAGAGATGATGAAGCAAAAGAGATGGTTTGAGGAACAGTTTTGCGACTTAGTTGAAACGTTTTTTCCTGCTAGTAGTATTGAGAACAAAAAAGAAGAGACAAAAAAGAAGAAGCAAAAATTATTCCTTGTCCTCGGTAACAGCGATTGGCAGATAAACGAATGCGTTCTAAAACGAAGGTTTCACACAAACGATTCGGTGAAGGTATGTTCTGGATTAGGCGATGTTTTCGTGGAAGACGAGTGCATTGAATTTTTCTTCACAGCCATCGTCTCCGTCTCGAATCACAGGAAAAAAGATTTCGAGAGAAAGGATGTAGATGCAGAAAACGTTCCAGAAAAGAACCAAAATGGTTTCGTATCGCGATTCGGTAACGAAAAGAAGTTCGAAGTGGACAGATATTTGGTGAACGACGCGTGTACTCGACCAACTTTTGCAGAAACATTAGCCAATTTGCAACCGAAAATGGTACCTGCTTCTGCTTCTTCTTCACCGTTATTGACAAAAGTATGGGTCAATCACGGTCCACCTTTTGATACTATTGGAGATCTGACGCATCAAAATGAGCGCGTTGGATCAAAAGCGTTGAGAAGTTTTATAGCAGAGCACCAACCCGATATCACTTTACACGGTCACATCCACGAGTCGGTTCTTTTGCACGGCGGGAAGACTTTCAATTGTCAAATTGGAAACACGATCGTTGCTTCCTCGGGAAACGACTTCATGAGCGACGTTTGTCACGGCATCTTCTTTGAAACGAAAGATATCCAAAGAACCTTGATGCGGTTTGAGGTTAAAGTGGGTAAGTAGCAAATATACTTAGTATATATTTTTGTATTGTGCCCATAAAGATGACTCCAAGGCAAAAATCTCTCTTTTTTGGCTTTTTTGAGCCGCCACCCTTCTCAATTTTTCTTCACTTCTTCCCTCGCATATACACGGCGCGCGCACGCGTGCACACACGAGAGAGAAAGGGAGAGTAACGTTAATTATCCACTCACCAGTAATTCGACCGTCGAGTCAATACATATTCTTCTTGGTGTAACAAAATGGGCAAGAGTTCGAAAAAAGACAAGTCGTCCAAAAAGGACAAGAAAGAAAGTGGTTCCTCCTCGGGTAAAAAGGAGAAACGGAAAGAGCGAGAGAAAGAAGACGATGAAGAGAGGGTGAAGAGACCGACGAAGATAAAAGCATTGACCATGATGGATGGACAAAACTCCGACGATGATGGAGGATACAACTCGGACGACGTTCCGAACCGAATGGATGCGCGAACGCCGAACCCTTTGGCGTTGGAGAATTTCAACCTCTCACCGGAAGTTGTATGCGCTCTGCAGAAAAAAGGCATCGACGCGTTGTTCGCCATACAGGCACAGACTTTAGACACCGCAATGAGCGGGAAAGATATTGTTGGAAGAGCAAGAACTGGATGCGGGAAAACATTAGCGTTCGTTTTGCCGATCGTAGAACAGATTAACAAAACTGACCCGACCCCGAAGACCGGAAGGAGGTTACAAGGACGAAGGCCAGTGGTATGCGTTTTGTGCCCGACGAGAGAGTTGGCGAAACAAGTTGGTGCAGATTTCGATTGGGTCGGACAGGCTTTTAATTTAAAAACCGTGTGTGTGTATGGTGGTGCGCCATACAGAGACCAAGAGCAAGGTTTACGTAGCGGGTGCGACATTATCGTTGGCACGCCCGGAAGAGTGAAGGACCATTTAGATAGGAAAAATTTGAAGTTTGACAATTTGAAATTTCGAGTGTTGGATGAAGCGGACGAGATGTTAAATATGGGTTTCGTGGACGACGTTGAAACGATTTTAAAAGTTTCTGGAGATATACAAACCTTGTTGTTTTCGGCAACTTTGCCTCCATGGGTGAAGGATATCGCGAAGCGGTTCTTGAAGAAAGATTACGCCACGATCGATTTGGTCGGCAACGAGAAACAAAAGGCGAGCGGCCAAGTGCAACATTTGTTGCTGCCATGTCAGTGGCAAGAACGAGTGTCGCTGATTCCTGATTTAATTCGCGCGAAAGCGCCGAGTGGAGGGAGATGTATTCTATTCTGTGACACGAAAAGAGATTGCACGGAACTGTGCGACGCTTTGCAATCAAATTTGGAAAAGGGCGCCAAGGCGTTACACGGCGATATTGCGCAAAACAACAGAGAAGTTGTTTTACAAGGCTTTCGCGATAACAAGTTCCAGGTTTTGGTGGCTACGGACGTTGCGGCGAGAGGTTTGGATATTTCCGGCGTCGAGCTAGTCATTCAGTGCGAACCTCCGAAAGATCCAGAAACGTACATTCATCGATCAGGACGAACTGGGCGCGCTGGAGCGACCGGAATTTGCGTGACTTTACTTACCCCGAGAAACGAATGGGCTATTCCGAACATCGAACGCAAAGGCGGCTTCAGATTTGTGCGAATTGGACCGCCGCAACCTGCGGAAATGGCTAAAGCGGCGGCGAAAATTGTCTGCGAAAAAGTTCGTGCCGTACACAAAGGCGCGGCGAAACTCTTTATGCAAGCGGCGAGAGATTTGTTAGAGGAGGGCGACGATCACGACGAAGGAAGAGACGCTGTCGAAGTTTTAGCAATGGCACTAGCACACGCATGTGGACACGGTGAGTTGCGACAACGTTCGCTTTTGACGTCAACGGCGGGGAGCACGACTTTGATTTTATCCGCCGGTGGAACCGAAATCCGAACGCCGACATATGTGTGGAACTTCTTGAAACAGCGGTTACCAGAGAATGAAGTTCAAATCAATCGTTTGACGTTATCTCAGGATCATTTGAAAGCAGTTTTTGACGTTCCTGCAAAGATGGCGGATAAATATTGTGGATTGAGTGAGAATTCTAACGGGAGAACCGCGATTACCATCGAGGTGTGCGAAGAACTCCCAGAATTGAGTCAGCGTCCTCAAGGATTTGGAAGTGGCGGAGGCGGCGGCAGAGGAGGTGGTGGCAGAGGATACGGCGGCAGAGGAGGTGGTGGCGGTGGTCGCTCGCCCGGGGGTGGCGGAAGGTTTGGAGGTGGAAGAGCTAGAGGTGGAAGAGGCGGAGGTGGAGGTGGACGATTCGGAGGTAGATTCGGAGGAAGACGACAATAATAGAAATTAACCAACGAGAGTGAGTAATACAAACGTATATAGGACAGATGATTTTATTAGAAATTATTGTTATTTTTTGTAGAAGTCTTCAATCGAGGTTGAGTATTTCTGCATTACGAGTTCTGACTTTACTTTCCTGGCGCAGTCGGTGGCCACACCAACAAGAATCAACAAACTCGTCCCCGCGAAACCTCTGAAAGTTTGCAGTCCAGTGAGTTTCTCGACTCCACCAGGCGTCAACGCAAGAAAACCTAAAAAGAGGGAACCAAGCAAAGATAATCTCTCCAACACTTTGGTGATGTACTCTCTCGTGTTTTTACCTGGTCGAACACCCGGGATGGACGCTCCTTGTTTCTTCAACTGTTCAGCGACGTCCTTCGGGTCGAGCTGTAAAAACGTGTAGAAATAGTTGAAGAAACAGATCAAGGCTACATTCACGGGTATGTATCCAGCACCTCCTGGATAAACAAACTTCGCGACAGACGTTACAGCACCATTATCGGTAAATCTCGCCAATGTTGCTGGTAACGCCATCAACGAGGAACTAAAAATAATCGGCATAACACCAGCGGAATTCACTTTGAACGGCAAGTACGACGATTTCGATAATCCAGCGCCTTGTGAGTTGAACTTTGTCGAGTATTGCATGGGGATTTTACGCTCAGCTTCTTGAACGTATACCACGCCAAGAGTTGAGAGCAAAAATGCACCGAAGAACACAGCCAAAGTGAAAGCACCGTTCCCGTCGGTTTTACTTTGTTCGACTGTTCGACCAATTGAGGATGGCAACGACGAGACGATGTTGGCAAAAATCAAAAGTGATGTCCCGTTACCCAATTTCAACTCGTTCAAAATTTCCCCGATATACATTAAAATCATCGCGCCAGCGGTTAGAACTGCAGTGGATTCAGCTAACCACATAACGGAGAAATCATCCACGTACGGTCGGACGTACAAGCACTGGCCTACGGCTTGTATCAACGCGAAGGCGAGAGCCCCGTATCTGTTGTTTCAAAGAAATATAACAAGATGAAAATGCGGGTAAATTAAGATAAAAACTGTTGCAGGAAAGAGTAAAATACGAATAGAATGATTTTTCTCGCGATCATTTGTCCCCATATAGCAGTAGTATTCGCTCAATTCCGTTATTCTTTTCATGCGCCATTGACGCTCAATCGAACGAGACCTATAAGGTCACATCATCGCGAAAAACTACAGACCATAACATACCGAGAGCGAAAATAATTCGTGTGAAAGAGTATAATAATAATACTTACCGCTGATACTGCATGAATTGACGCCGTCCAGATTCGCCCTCTTCCTTTTGGAGCTTTTGCAGCTCTGGAAACACAGAAGAAAGCAACTGAAAGATAATGCTCGAGTTGATGAACGGCACGATACCGAGCGAGAAAATACCAAGTTTTGAAATAGACCCTCCCGTTAACGTATCCACGTAACTCATCATACCACCAGTGTTCGAAAGCGACTCTGCGAACGCCGTTCGATCGACGCCACTAATTGGAATATACGCGCCAATTCTAGAGACGACGAGCAATGCCAGGATAGTCGCGACCTTTTGCGGGAGATCCCCAGAAAAGAAGTCCCCGAAGTTCCCATCGTCATTACCACCGCTGGACGTCCCAAACGCGGATGTTTTCGTCGATCGTCTGTTGCTGCTCCTGTTGATATTTGTACTCTTGTTGCTATTACTTTTTGTCATCTTCTTGTTGATTGTGTTATTGCTGCTGCTCTTTTTATTGCTCTTTTTATTGCTCTTTGTTCTCATACCACCAAACCCAAAGAGGGAATCTTGCGCGCGCTCATCAAAAGCAGAATGAGATGATGCCGTCAACAACCCGAGGGGATCCCACGAGTCAAACGAGATCATCGAATTACTATCTCCCTTTTCTTGGAAATCCGCCGGCGTTCCCGTGTATAAAGCATTCTGAATCATCAACCTGGAAGAATGGTGACGAAGACGATTGCAATTTTGCAAAAACAATACTCTTCTTTTCATCGAAGAAGAAGACGGAGAGGAGGAAGACGAGGAGGAAGCTGTTCTGCTCGAAAGCATCGAAGAGCGCATCGGTGCAGAGGCAAACATTGTCTCTGTTTGTGTGTGTATAAATGTATGTATAGGATTGATTTATTCGCGTATTAAACACGTAAAAAAAACAATGACGAAAGTATAAAGTATAAGTGGGTTATCCCGTGCACCCATTCATAAAATTACACCCACCTGATCCAAAAAAATTATATGTGAACAACAGAACAACGAACTTGGATTATTAGTAGCTTCATTTTTTTCTGACACAGAGAGTCATCATCTTTGGGAAGGAGCGAGGCGGAGGAGAAAGGTCGATCGTGATGAAGTCTTCTTTCTCCTCCTCCTCCTCCTCCTCCTCATCCTCCTCCTCAACCTCTTCTGCGACGATGAGGTTCAAAACCTTTCTCTCTTCTTCTTCTTCTTCTTCTCGAAGAACGAGAAATGGGTCTCGCGCTTCAACCCATTCAAGAAGACGACGAAGGATATCGTCTTCAAATAACGATGAACGGTCGTCGCGAGAGGACGCCTTAGGAGGGCAGGATTTTATTTATTCGCAGAAATCTGGAGTGACGGAGGAGTTATTCATGAATTCTGTGGACGCAGACATCGCTACCGGGGAGATGCGAGTGAACGAGTTTAAAGAGATGAAATCGATAAACGCTGACGACTTCATAGTTCCGGAACGACTTTTAGAGAAAATATGCACCTTTTTAACCAAAAACTATTTGATACAGTATCAAGCGAATACATTTATGAAAGAAAGCGGGCCGATAGTGTCTCCTCTATTGTTAGGCATTTGGGGCGGTAAAGGATGCGGCAAGACTTTTAACGTAGAGTTGGCATGCGCAAAACTAGGCGTGTTACCCATAGTGACATCCGCTGGGGAGCTCGAAGACGCCACCGCCGGGGAACCAGGGAAACTTCTCAGAAGACGGTACCTCGCGGCGGGAAAACTGACGAAAGAAACGGGCGTGGCGACTTGTTTGATTATAAATGATATCGATGCCGGTGTTGGTCGGTTCAAGCACACGGTTTCGTCGACCGTAAACAACCAGATCGTGCAAGGAACTTTGATGAACATCGCAGACAATCCCACGAACGTGTACGAAAATACGAGCATCATAGGCAATCGCGCAAACGTTCCGCGGGTACCTATTATTGTTACAGGAAACGATTTCAGTCGACTCTATGCTCCATTAGCGCGAGATGGTAGAATGGAAAAATTCTTCTGGGAACCAACAAGAGAGGAAATTGTCGGTATCACGACGCCTATTTTCGCACAACACGGATTGAGCGAACAAGACACGGAACGATTAATCTCCAACTTTCCAAACCAACCTTTAGATTTTTTCACTGCGGTAAGAAACCGTGCAATCGACGCGTTCGTATTGGAATTTTGCATAGAGAACGAGCTGGCGTTTACAAGCGCGTTATTAGAAAAAGATGCAAACAAGTCGTCTTCTCAAAGTAAAGTGAGCGAACGACCGGTTTCGTACGAAATGTTTTTAAAAGCTGCGAAATACGTTCAGAACGAACAACAAAATGTGAACAATTTGCAGCTATCGCGCGAATATTTAGCGAATTGGGTGAATGAAGACGATATAAAAGTACCGTCTAAACTGACATCGCCTGAACCGTCACCTAATGAAGTTGTTGACGACGAAGAAACACAGGCATTATTCGAAGCGGCGAAAAGGAAAATGTTAGAAACAAAATCGTCGACGCGAGGTATCAAACAAGTTGTCAAATACATTGACATGGAAGATACCGACGAGAACAATGGTTTACCATGGGAAACGATCAACATTAACATGGCATTTCAAATCATGTACGAAAAAGGAATGGAGGGAGAGAAAGTAGTGACGATTGATGCCAGGCCAGTGAAAGATTTCAACCGCGAGACGTGCAAGGGAGCTTTTAGTTTTCCAGCGGCGATTCGCAAAGGAAGCTTGAGCGATTTCGTGGACGAACCAAACGTGGAAGAGTGTATGGAGAAAGTGAAATGTAAAGTACCCATGGGAACGCATATTATCGTATTATTGGACGATAATGGAAACGAATACGAGAAACTATTTCTTGAAGCGCTTTCGAAGGAATATAGCGGAGGTTTAGTGAAAATAATTGAAGGTGGTTTACCGAAATATTTCAAGCATTTCACGCCAAAAGGAACTCGAAGACCTCGATATGTGGGGTACGGCCATGATAATGAAGAAACCATGTGGACTGGAAGTAACTAATTTACTATGTAAGTGCCGTAGGATTTTAGTATTTAAAATTAGATTTAGTAGAAATAGGATGCACACACAGAACTACATATCGGCGAGCGCCTTCTTTGGCTTTTGTTTCACTGCACGCGGTACTAATCCTAACCCACCTCGACCAGCCGACGAAGGAGGCGCATTTACTCTTCCTCTCCCACCACCTCTACCAACGTTACCAGAAAAGGTGGGCGGGGGGCGAGACTTAGCTATAGTCATTGCACGGCCTTTCAAGGCTTCACCATCGTGCATGATTGCAGCGAGTAAATCGTGTTCATTCGGAAAATCCACGTAAGCGATACCTTTGGATCGACCGGTGTGACGATCTTTTATCACCCTTGCTTTCACCTTCCCTTCTTTTCTGACGTCAAAAAACGTGACGAGTTCCTCCTCTGTGACGTTGAAGTCAAGATTCTTAACAAAAGCCGTTTGCTGATCTCGGTTGGGATACAGACTTTTAATGACTTCTTCCCGTGGTTTCTCTGAGCGTGGAACAAAAGACGCCGGTGGAACGTGGCTTTTTGAATCATCCTGTGCCTTGGTTCGTTTATTTTTTTCATCACCTTTAACATTGCCCTCGTCATCGTCATCGTCATCGTCATCCTCCATAT
>Ga0310343_10000850_pt1 | contig 15081 bp, 13 predicted proteins | sample HC15DNA2025_MG_FD_203519 | JGI IMG/M metagenome (GOLD analysis project Ga0310343, IMG submission 203519) | Marine microbial communities from station ALOHA, North Pacific Subtropical Gyre - HC15-DNA-20-25_MG | ecosystem: Environmental > Aquatic > Marine > Oceanic | place: Pacific Ocean: North... | reverse complement strand
AACAGTTGGGCATGGTTTATCCTCTGCACCAGAATGGATTTTCGGTAGACCAGTTGAACAAACTGGAGGCTATAATTGGTCTGTTTATCATAAAAGTTTGACAAGTGCGAGTTACTATTTATCTTTAAACTTAACTAATGCTCAAACTTCAAATAGTAATGTATGGGGGTCAGCACCAACATCTTCTGTTGTTAATATTGGTTCTTCTATGAGCAATTCTAGTCAACCAATGATTTTATATTGTTGGCACGGAGTTGATGGCTTTAGTAAATTTGGAAAATATACAGGAAACGGCAATGCAGATGGTGCATTTATCTACACAGGATTTCAACCAGCTTGGGTAATGATTAAATGCTTTTCAACATCTGGAAATGGTTGGACAATCCATGACAATAAAAGAATGCCTTTAAATGGTTCATCAACAGAAACAACTTTATATGCAGATTCTAGCCAAGCAGAGCAAACCAGTGGTGGAAATTTAATAGATTTTCTATCAAATGGATTTAAACTAAGAGGAACTAACACAAACATGAATGGTTCAAGAACATACATCTACATGGCATTTGCTGAACATCCATTTGTTGGCGATGGAACGAGTCCAGTTACTGCTAGATAGAGTATTGTATTTAAATAAATAATAGTTTATAATATTAATTAAAATAATAACACATAAAAAAGGAGATAACATGTGGGCAAAAGTAAAAGCTGACCAAGTTATTGAAGTATTCAGTGGTGCTAAAGCTATAACTGATAGTAATGGTGTTCAGCATCCTTCAAGTATCTTCAGTAATTGGTCAAAAGATGAATTAAAAAATATAGGTATATATCCAGTAAATCAGGCAACACCTGCTGATAATAGATTTTATAGAAATGGAGCTGCAAGTTATAGCTTTAGTAATGGAGTTGTTACTGAAACTATGAGTTCAACTCCACATGAAATAGCTGACGTTACAGTTACAGATGAGAATGATAAAGTAGTTAATGATGGTGAAGGTAATCCAATAATACAAACTGGTTTAATTACACAATATAAAATGGATATTGATAAACGTGCTTATGATTTATTACAACCATCAGATTGGATGGCAGTGAGACAATATGAAACTGGTGTTTCAATGACAGATGATTGGAAAAATTATAGAGCAGGTGTAAGAACTAAAGCTGCAGAAATGAAAACTGCAGTATCTGCTGTAACTTCAGTAGGAGCATTAAAAGATTTACATATAGTTTATGATGAAAATAATTCAATAGCAAGTGGGATATTGTATAACTTTGGTGAACCACCAACAAAATAGGGGAAAATTAAATGGCAACATTTACTTCAAGAATTAGACTTGAGAAACAAGCTAATGGAGAAAATTCAGGAACATGGGGTACAGTTCTAAATCAAAATGTAATTGATTTAGTTGATGAAGCCATTGCAGGTTATACAATAGTTTCATGTAGTGCAACTGCAGTTGAACTTACAACTAATAATGGTTCTTCAGACCAAGCTCGTAGTGCAGCATTAGAACTTCAAGGGACATTAACATCAAGTGTTGACATTACAATTCCTTCAGTATCTAAAATTTATTTTGTAAAAAATAATACTTCAGGTTCACATGCCATTACATTAAAAACTGCAGCAACAACTGCAAAAACTACAGTCACTCAAGGTGGTACTGGTCCTTTTATTTGTGATGGCACAAACGTATTTTCAGGTGCTGACACAACTGGGTTGGGTTTAGGTACTGCTGCAACATTAAATTTTGGTACTGCAGATGCAAACTTAATTCCAGTATCAAGTGCAGATGCAAGATATGTACCAACTTCAACTTCATCAACAATACCATCTAATAAAGTATTTAGTGGAACTGTTATTACTTCAGGTACAAATACATTTACCTCAACAACTACACACTCAGGCACTGCAGTATTTAATGCTCAAATATCTGCAACTTCTTCAGCAACATTTTCAGGTGCAGTAGGAACACCTATTGTTTCATTAAGTGCAGCAACTTCAGTTGCATTAGATTTATCAAGTGGTAATGACTTTGGTATTACACTTGGAAATGCAACAACATTAGTAAATCCAACAAATGCTAAAATAGGTCAAACAGGAACAATAGCAGTTAAACAAGATGGCACAGGTAGTAGAACATTATCATATGGAGATGCGTATAACTTTGCAAGTGGTGCAGCACCTACTCTTTCTACTGCTGCTGCTGCAACAGATATACTTGTATATAAAGTAAGAGAAGTTTCATCAGTAGACGTAGCATCAATACTTAATGTTTCATAGGGGGTTTTATGTCAACTGAAACCACAATGCAACTTTTAAAATTAGATTTTGCACCTGGTTTTCATAGGGAGTCAACTCAATATGCTGAACAAGGTAAATGGTTTGATGGTAATAGAGTTAGATATAGAGCAGGTAAACCTGAAAATATAGGTGGTTGGAACTTTAAAGTAAGTAATAATTTTTTAGGAACTGCTAGAGATTTAATTGCATGGACTGATAATAATACACTAAAGAGAGCAGCTTTTGGAACAGAGAAAAAACTATATACTTTTTTTGGTGGTGTTAATTATGACATTACTCCTATTACCTCAACAGTTACTGTAACAAATGGTTTAAATACAACTTCAGGAAGTACACGAATAGTTGTATCAACTACAAACACACTTGAAACAGGTGACTTTGTAGAGTTTACTTCAATGGCAGCTACAGTTGGTGGTAATATATTTCTAACAAGTGGTTCAGATTTTGCAGTGAGTTCTATTGATAGTGCTTCTTTTGCAATTGAAACTTCAACAACTGCAGCAGCAACTTCAGCAAGTACAGGGACTGTTACTGCTAATTTTTTATTACCAACAGGAACAACTGATGCAGTAGCAGGTTTAGGTTGGAATGCAGGTTACTATGGACAAAGTACATGGGGTACTCCAAGGTCAGCTTCAGATATAGTTATATCTCCACGTCAATGGAAACTAGATACATGGGGTGAAGATTTTGTAGCTAATGACAGAGGTGGTAGAGTTTATTATTGGGACACTACACAAGGTCAAGATTATAGAGCAGTTTTAATTAGTGCTGCACCAAGTGTAAGTAATAGTATTGTAGTTTCACAAGAAGACAGACATTTAATTTGTTTAGCTACAACTGAACAAGCAACTGGTAATTTCAATCCGTTATTAGTTAGATGGTCAGACCAAGAAAATTTTAATAATTGGACACCTTCAGTAAGTTCAACTTCAGGTGAAGTTATACTAGGTTCAGGTAACAGAATTGTTACTGCTGCAAGAAGTAGAAATAACATTGTAATACTTACAGATAAGTCTGCTCATACTATGCAATTTATAGGACCACCTTTTACTTTTGGTTTTAATGAGGTAGGTACTAACTGTGGAGCTGCAGGAGCACATTCAGCAGTAGACTTTGATGGTAGAGTTTATTGGATGGGTTCAGCAAACTTTTATGTATTTGATGGTACAGTTAAAAATTTACCATGTACAGTAAGAAGATTTGTTTTTGACAATATTAATTTAGACCAGTCTGATAAAATATATGCAGCAGTTAATTCACAGTTCAAAGAAATAACTTGGTTGTATCCATCTGCAAGTGCAACTGAATGTGATAGATATGTAACATTTAATCCAAATGAAAACTATTGGGTTTATGGTGAAACCCATTTTACAACATTTGAAGATAAAGGTGTATTTGATAATACTATTACAACTGGTGTTGAAGATGATGGTGATTCATATTTATATGATAATGAACCTGAAGGAATATATACAGGTAATGGAGTTAAGTTAGAATCTTTTGTTGAGTCAGCAGAGTTTGATATGGCAGAAGGAAATGAGATAATGTTTGTTGATAAGATAGTTCCTGACTTTACAATTAATAATCAAACATCAGGAACAGATGGAAAAATTAATTTACAACTTACAACAAAACAATATCCTGGTTCAACTGATACTTCATTAAAAGGTCCTTTTTCTATTACACCTTCTACAACAAAAATATCTATGAGGGCAAGAGGTAGACAAGCTAAGATAAGAGTTGCAACTTCAACTGCAGGTACAAGTTGGAGATATGGTACAATAAGATTAGATATTGGTAAAGATGGAATGAGATAATGGCAACAAATAAAGCAGTAGTCTTTCCTGAATTAAGAGATACGTATGGTCAGTTAATGACTGAAGAACAAAAGATTGCATTTGGTATTGTTAAACAATGGGCAGATTCATTAACCTCTGAATTAACTTCACGAATAATTGAAGAACAAGCAAGAGAATCAATTAGAGTTGCAAGAGTTGACAATACAAGTAATGTACCAAATCCTAAAGCAGGTGATATAAGATTTAATTTAGCGACCTCAAAGTTTCAAGGATATACTGGAAGCTCATGGGTTGATTTTCATTAGGAGTAATTATGGGAGCAGGTGGTAGTAATTATGCACAAAATGCATTAGCCACATTATTTACAGAACAGTTTAGAAATCAAGGAGCTATTGGTCCTAATGATAATCCACGAAATTTACAAGAGTTGGCTGATGATATGGCTTATCATAAAGCTAGGCAAGAAGGATTAACAACTAATCAAGAATTAGTTGAACAGTATACTCCTAAATCAACATCTGTTGGTAACACAGTTCAAGATGTTTTAAAAAGATATACTGAAGGAACTGGGACAGTATCTACTCCACAATCAGCAGGACTACAAGGTATATTAGATAAAATAGCTGCAGAGAAAGAGGCATTAAAAGATTTAACTGTAACTGAAACGTCTACAAGAATGGTTCCTCAATACGAAATGACAACTGTTAGTCCTATGGCTGGATTACCAGGTGCTCCTCCACCTACATTTAAATACGTGACTGAGTTGCCAAAAGGAGCAACATTAAGACAGGGAGCATTTGGTTCACAATATTATCAAGTTCCAATACAAAGGTCAGCTACAAATTTTGCTGCACAAAATACGAATCCAACATATAGACAGGTGGGTAGTAAAAGAATTACAGAGACAAATGTAAGACCTGCAATAGCTGGTGATTCAGTATATGATAAACAACAAAAATTAATAGATGCTTTACAAGGACAATATGATACAAGAAGTAAATATGCTTCACCAAATGCTACAGGAATACAGGGTTTAATTGCTGACCCTATTGTAAGTCAACCACAAACAGGTTATAATAATATTAACGAAATTATGAGAAGGTATATAGGATAATGATGCAAAATAAAATGACAGCTCCACCATTACAAGGAATAGCTAACTTGATGAAAATGCAAGGTAGAATGGGTGATACTGAGTTAGTTCATATGACTAAGCCTGAAGTAAAAGGTTTAGCATCTTTAGGTGTTTTATCTACTAATCCTAATACTGGTTTACCTGAAGCATTCCTTGGTAGTATTGGTGGATTTTTTAGAGATTTTGTAGCTCCTGCAGCAATTGGTGCTATATCAGGAGGAACATTAGCACCTTTTACAGTAGCAGGTTATCAGATGGCTAAGACTGGTGCAATGGGTGGTAATTTTGTTGATGCAGCTACAGCAGGTCTATTAAGTTTTGCAGGTGGTAAATTAGGTCAACAAATAGGAGCAGGTTTATCTGGTGCTACTGATGCTGCTGGAACTTCTGCTGCTGCTGATGCAATACAACAAGGTTATACTCAAGGTTTAAGTGAAGCTGGTACAGCAAATGTTATTAGACCTGATTTAGTTTCTGAAGGTATAAAAAATACTGCAACAGGTGCAATTGTAGGTGGAGGACCAATATCTCCAGCTTTAAGTGCAACAGGAGATATTATAACAAGAGGAGCCACTGATGTAGCTCCAAGTTTGATGGATAGAGTAAGTGGTGCTATCGTAGATGCTATTCCTAAAACACCTGAAGGTATAGGTAGAGCAATAGGAACTGGTTTAGGTAATTTAGCAAGTGATGTTATGTTACAAGAAAAACTACAATCAGAAAATATTCCAAAAGAAGTTAAAGATGCTGAAACAGTTCAACAAGAATTTTCAACAGGTAAACTACAAAATCTTAACCCTCAATATGCAGATAGAGATTTGTCTGCTTCACGAATCGTAGGTGCAATGCAAGGAACTCAAGCACCTTTACAATTTACTGACCCTAGTTATTCACCTGCAGTGACAGGTAATTTAAGTTCAATACTAGGTGCTAAGAATGGTGGTGGTCTGGAAGATGCACTAGAGTCAATTACAGAAGGTGCAGAAAAAATTGCAGACATGGAGGGAGGGCAGGTTTATTTTGAAGGTATGGTAAAAGGTGATGGTGATGGTATGTCAGATGAAATACCTTTTAGCATTGAAGGACAACAACCTGCATTATTAAGTAGAGATGAATACGTGTTACCTGCTGACGTTGTATCAGCTTTAGGTAATGGTTCATCTAACGCAGGTGCAGATATGTTAGATAAATTTATGACTGACGTAAGAGAAAAATCTATGGGGAGAGAAAGACAGATTAACCAAATAGGATAGGAGTAATAATGAAAGTCGTTCCTGTTGAACCCATAGGAGTAGAATTATTTTGGGACAAGATTGAACCCTTAGTTAAAAAATCAGTAACTTATTCAGGTGGTAGACACACAGTAGCCACAACAAAGTTTCTTTTAGAAAAAGGTATGATGGATTTATTCATTGTATTTAAAACTGTAAAAGATATTGAAGCAATTATTGTTACACAAAAATCTGTATATCCTGCTAAAACAATGATGACTGTTGTATTATGTGGTGGTAAAAATATGAATAAATGGGCAGGAGAAGGAATTAAAACAATCATGGAACATGCAAAACAAAATGATTGTACTGGAGTTGAAGTCATGGGTAGACCAGGATGGAGAAAAATATTTAATAAACATGTAAAGTATAAGGAAAGCTATGTCACTTTTGAAACACATTTCTAATTTTTTAATAGAAAAAGTATTACCAATTAAATTTAAAGTTTGGTTATTGGATAGACTTGCATGTGATATTGCTAATCAAGGTGAAGATGGTGATACTGAACTTGCACATATTAATTCATATGAAGCTAAACTATTAAAGTCAGTTGGTGGTTCAGGCACTATTAATAGTAAAACAGGTCTTAGACAATATGGTGGTGGTGGTAGTCGTTCTGCACCAGCTCCTGCAGCTACTCAAACAGTCGTAGAAAAGGCAGAGTTTCCTCCTGAACTCAGACCATTTATTACTGATATACTTGAGAAAGCTCAAGCTCAAGAACAAGCAAGACTAGCAACAGGTTATCCAGTATACCCTGGTCCACGTATCGCACAATTCACTCCTGAAGAAAGAGCAGCTCAAGCAGGTATTGTTAGCTTAGTAGGTTCACAAGAACCAACATTTGATATAGCTAAAGGATTAACTGCAGCTAGTGCAATGGAAGATACTGCAGGTGCAATACAACAACGTATGTCTCCATTTATGCAGAATGTTGTTGATATACAAAAGAGAGAAGCACAAAGAGATGCAGATGTTAGAAGACAACAATTAGATGCACAGGCAGTGGCAGCTAGAGCATTTGGTGGTTCACGAGCTGGAATACAACAAGCAGAGTTTGATAGAAACTTACAACAACAATTAGCAGATATTCAAGCTACAGGACAACAAGCTGCGTTTCAACAAGCACAACAAGGTCTTGCTAATCTGAGACAAAGACAGGCTCAAGCAGGTCAACAAATGGCAGGGTTTGCTCCAATACAATCAGGTGTACAATTTAAAGAACTTGGTGCACTTGCAGGTATTGGTGAACAAAATAGACAACAACAGCAAAAAGCATTAGACTTAGGATTCCAACAGTTTAGAGAAGAACAAACATTTCCTGAAGCAAGTCTACAACAATATCAATCTATCATTCGTGGATTTCCATTACAACCAACAACTACACAAACTCAACAATCAATATTACCTACACCTTCATTAGGACAACAGCTTATAGGTTTAGGTACTGGTGCGTTAGGTTTAGCAGGTGCAGCTAGAACTTTATTTAAAGAAGGTGGACCACTAAAACCAATACCTGAAGATAATAAAGGTTTACCTAATTTACCTGAAGCTGTAAGAAATAAAATGGGTTTTATGAAATCAGGTGGCTCATTTCCTGATTTAAGTGGAGATGGTAAAGTTACACAAAAAGATATTCTTATGGGTAGAGGTGTTATTAAAAAGAAAAAAGGTAAAAGAATAAGTAAAAAAGAAAATCAGATGTACAAGGAAATGTTGTACGCAATGTTATCAGATGATAAAAGAGAAGACATAAATGAAAATATAAATGAGATAGCTGACATCATGAAAGAAAAAGGTATATCTACATTATCTAAAGATGGTGGTGTTGTTAAGTTACAACCTGGTGGACAAGTTTTAGATTTTTTAAAACCTATAGATTTTACAACAACAAGTGCTGAGCCAGTTCTTAGAGGAATTGCTAGTGCTCAAATACAAGGAGCAGGTGTTCCTTATGAAGAACAAACAAAATCAGTACAAGATAGAATAAAAGAGTTACAAGGCTTAACAGTTAGAAGTCAAGATGAAATTGATAAGGAACGAGAAGAAGATGAGAGAATGGATAAGTTTAAAGCATTTATGCAACTTGCACAATTTGGTGGTAATGTATTAAGTGCTGACCCAAGTAGAGGTACACTAGCTGCATTAGGTAAATCTGTATCTGAAGCTGCTCCAGGTTTTACAGAGGTGGCTGAACAAAAAAGAAAAAGAGAAAAAGATGAAAGAGCACGACAGTTAGCTGAACAAGCTACAGTTCTTGATTTAGATATTAAGAGTCTTGGTTTAACTAAAGATGTTAAAGCTGAAAAAGATAAAGCAATTGATAGGACTACTGACATTATGAAAACTATTTATAATGCAGAAGAGACTACTAAACAAGCTTTAGCAAAAGCAAATAAAGATACTAGACTTAAAAGAAAAGATTTAATATCAATTCTTAATGCTTCAGGTGATGACTTGACTAAAAGTGCTGATAATAGATTTGGTTTTGGTATTAATAAAGAGGGAATAAGAGTATCATTAGATAAAAAGTTAGACCCTGCAAAAGAAGAAAGAAATACTAAATCAAAACAATATGTGACGTTAGCTAATGCCATATTAAAGAAAAATTTTCTTGATATTGAAGATGGTAAACTTACAGATAAAGATATGAAAACACAGCAACAAGCTGAACTTGAAGCTGAGATGATACTGGCTGCAGCTTATAATCAGAAAGCAGGACTAGACCCTAATGCAGGTACTACTGAACTTTATAAATTTAGAACTCTTGCAGAACTAGGTAGAGGTCCTAAAGCAAAAGCTTATAAATCAAATGTTATGAGTAATCAAGACTTTGAAAAAGTATTAGAAGCTTATGGTCTTTTATTTTAAAGGTCAGTTATGGTTGAAATAAAAACAATAGATTTTGGTAAAACTGAAGAAAAAGAAAAACCAATTGATTTTAATAAACCTAAATTTGAGCCAAAAGTAATTGACTTTGGTCCTCAACCACAGGTTCAAACTGTTCCAGATGTTGAAGAAGAACAACCTATAGTTGTTGATAAAGAAGAATATATAAGTCCTTATGGTAGAACTTTTGGTGAAATATATGAAACAGTAAAAGCACTAAGAGAATTAGGTGCACCTGATGAAAATGTAAATAAGTTTTTAGAACAAAAAAATTTTACACGAGATGACTTTGAAAAAAAATCTATAGAGTTTGAAGATTATTATAAAAAAAGATATGGTACAGATATATTAGGTAGACCTAAAGAAGACTTTGATGTTACCAAAGATTTACCATCAGAATTTAAATTAGCTCCACCAATATATAAAGCTGCAAAATCTACTACTGAAGTTCTAAGTAAAGTTATAGGTTCATTAGGAGACCCTGGAAAAAAAGTTGTAACTACTGTAGATGCAGTAAGAGATTTTATTGTTGATAAAACTCCAGTGGGTATTAAAGATGCAGCAACTGCAGTCTTTGACCCTTATCAAGATGATGGTATTATCACCACTCTCCCCCAAGACATGACTCAATTTTTAGTTCCTTTTTCAACTTTAGGTAAAGTAGGAAAATTACCTGGACTTAATTTAATTATAGGTGAGTCAGACAATCTTGCAAAAGCTTTAGTAAAAACAAGTGTAAGAGGTGGAGTTGCTGATGTATTAGCATTTGATGAAGACCAAGCTAGACTTGCTAATCTTCTTGTTGAGAAACCAATACTAGGTGAAGGTGTAAAACAATTTATGGAGGATTATCTTATAGCTAAACCTGAAGATACTTTTGCACAAAAAAAATTAAAACAGTTTGCTGAAGGTATGGGTTTAGGTTTAAGTGTTGATGTTCTATTTAGAGCAGCTAAAGGTTTATTTGATTTTGTTAATCCTAAACCAAAAGACCTAACAGGTATATCAGATACACTAGGAGATACTCTTCAGGAAGAAGTTGCAAAGACTGGTTCAAAACAAAAATCAAAATTAGAAGTAAAAGAAAAAGATAGTATAAAAGAAACTGTTGGAAGAACAACTGAAGAAGATGATGTTCTTGTGTTTGGTGCAGGTAAACCTGATGCAGAGGGTAAACTTACTGAGGTTGAAGTTATAAAAGAAAAGACAAGCAAAGTTACTCCTTATGATTTAGAAAAAAATATGACTAATGAATTAGGAGATGAACTACTACCTGCATATAAAGACTCTCAAAATGCATTAGAAAAACAATATGATAAAGTTGTAGCTAGTGATGTAATAGATAGTTTACCTACTATACCATCAGTAAAAGCAACATTAAATGAAATATCTAATGCCACTAAAAAAACTGGGGAAGCAGTTATTGATTTTAAACCTAGTAATAAAAGTAAGATGAGTCAAGAATCTTTTGAGTCTAATCTTAAACAACAGTTTGGTAAGGTTGAGAAGATAGGTGACAGAGGTTTTAGAGGTGGGACAACTACAACTTATAAATTAAGTAAACCAAAAAGACCTATAATAAAACAAGAATTATTTAAAAATGCTGATGGTAGCACTACTGTAGCTTCAAAGATGAGTGAAGATATAGGTTTCTTTAAAAAGAATTTTACTTCAAGACAGGGCATGACTGAAGAAATGTTTAACATGTTCTTAAAAAATAAAGGTAAAAAAGAAATAATTCAAAAGGATATAGAGAGAGCAGTAAGAGATTTACAAAAATCAATTAAAAAAGATTTTGGTACAACTAAATTAACAGATGAACAAAATAAATTAATTAATGATGCTTTAGCAGGTGATGAAAAAGCCATGTCTGTTTTTAAAGATAAGCTAGTTGGTTTATCAGAAGTTACTCCTGCTCTATATAAAAATGTAGGTAATTCTATAACACAGATGAGAAAAGCTGTTGATAAATTATCTAAAGAACTTATTAGAACTGGTGCAGTTGATGAAAAACTTGCAGCAAGAATAGATAATAATATAGGAACATATTTAAATAGAAGTTATTTATTATATACTGACCCTAAATATTCTAAAAATCTTAGACAGAAAAATCCTTTAGCAATTCAAAGGGCAAGAGAAGCATTAAAAAGTATAAACAAAAAAGCTAGTGATGCAGAAATAGAAGGAATAATAAATAGTATTATTGATAAAGCAGATTTAAAATTAAATGATGTTATAGATTCTTTAGGTGATAGTAAAATTAAATTTACTACAGATAGTAAAGCACTTAAAAAAAGAAAAGATATTATACCTGAACTTAGAGCAATGATGGGTGAGATAGAAGACCCTTTTGCTAATTTTGCACAGACATATTCTAAACTGGCTAACATGATAAATGATTATAAATTATATAAAGATTTATCAGATTATGCTTTGAAAGAAGGTATAGCAATAAAAACCACCAAACCATTGGGTAGTCAATATACTGTTGACGTTGGTGATATAGGTAAGTCAGGTCCTATTCAAAGTCCTTTTCAAGGTTTGTTTAGTAACAAAGTTTTTACAAAAGCAATTCAAGATGGTATAGAAATTGCAAGTATAGGTGATGGTGTTTTAAATGCAGTATTTACCAGACCTTATCTAATGTATAAGTCTGCATCTCAATTAGCAAAAACAGTTTTGTCTCACATAACACATTTAAGAAATATGTCTGGTGCTCTTATATCTACATTAGCTAATGGGAATATAAGTGGTTTTTATAAAACTGTAAGAGTAATGAAAGATTACTTTACTGATAGAAAAAACTTTAATAATATAACAGACTATCTTTTAGAAAATGGTTTATTAAATAGTAGTGTTGACTATAATATTTTAAGAAAAACATTAGATGATATAAAAAGTCCTGAAGATATGGAAAACTTTTTTTCTAAAATATTTAAACCTGTTTCAAAAGTATCACGTTCAGTTGGTAAAGTATATGCCTTTGAAGATAACATTTTTAAAATGGCAGGTTTCTTTTCTGAATTAAATAGATATAAAAAAATATATAAGAACTCTACTGGACCTTATAACTCTTTATTTGATGCACCTCAAGAAGCTGTGGATAGAGCATTAACTATTGCTAGAGATACTATGCCTAACTATAACTTAACTCCTCGTGGTGTTCAGATGTTTAGAAGATTACCTTTCTTTGGTAACTTTATAACATTTGCTGCTGAGTCTGTTAGAAGTGGTATGAGTATATTAAGAAGAGGTTATCAAGAAATATTAGATGGAGCTGCTACAGGTAATGCTTTATTAACTCAAACAGGTATGGCAAGATTAGGTTCATTTGCTGCAGTTTTAAGTTTACCTAGTTATCTATCTATTAAATCAAGATTAAAAAATGATATATCTGATGAAGCTGATATAGGTATTAAAGAATTGTTACCTGAGTATTTAAAGACAGGTGATATATATTATCTAAGTCCAATAGAGTTTGCTGATAATGGTGATGTTATGTTGACTATAAATAATATGGCTTACACTAACCCTTATGCAATGTGGAGAGAACCTTTTAATGCTGCATATGTTTCTTATCAAAAAAATAAAGACTATGATAATATAGCATTAGCTATTGCGAAAGCTTCTAAAGATAGCACTAAAGCTTTTCTTTCTCCTTTTTTACAAGAGACAATGGTATCAAAAGCATTGTTAAATGTTTTATTAAGTACAATGAGAGAAGATGAAATAGGTGGTGGATTAACAAGACCTGTATTTCAAAGAAGTGATACTGTCCCTCAAAAATTTGCAAAAGCTGTTGGTGAATTAATAGGACCTGTAACACCTGGAACTTTAGAAAGTTTATATACTCTTATTCAATCAGGTCTAAGTGAAAAGAAAAAGGGAATGGGATTAACAAAAGATGGTTCACCTAAACCTTTTGATTTGGAGTTATTAAAAAACATAACAGGTATTGGACCACAAAAACTTAATCTTAGTAAACTATATGCATATAAAGTTAATGATTTTGTAAGATTAATTAGCACTCCTCCTAAACAAGTAGCTAAAAAATTAAGAGACCAGACAGAATTAAATCCTCAAAATGTTTATAACATGTATGAGAGAGAAATATTTAATGAGTTTAGAATGGCTAGAAATTTTGCAAAGTTTCAAAACAATTTAATGGACACAGGTATGTCTGAAGCTGATATGCAAATTGCTATTGAAAATGCAGGTTACTCAGATAGAGTTAAACGTAATCCTATGATAAACACTATAATATATGGTGATAATAATTTTATGCCAACAGATATATTAACACCAACTAATTTTTTAAATATACTAGATAAACAAGTTCCTGAATTAGATGTAGATGTTTTACAAGAAATATATAATAAGTATTGGAACAAACCATTATTAGGAGAAGAACAAGATGAACAGTAGAGATTCATTAGAAGCACGACTAGCTGCACTTGAAGCACGTAATGAAGAGCAACACAAAGAGGTTGCGAATAAACTAGAAGTTGCTTTTGAATTAATTAACAAACAGACAGAGATTATATCAGGACTTAGAGCAGACTTAGCCAGAGGTTCAGGTGCCATTAAGATGTTGTTTATTGTAGGTGCTGCATTAGGTTTAATATATACATGGATTAGAATGATATGAGTTTAGTTAATTTAACTGACTCAGCTAAAAATCATTTAAAAAAATTAACACAAGACAATAATAAAAAGTATGTTCGTTTAGAAGTTAAAGGTGGTGGTTGTGCAGGTTTTAGATATGACTGGTCATTTGATAACTATATACAAGACAGTGATGACTTTATAGAGTTTGATGGTTTTACTTTATTGATTGATAAATCAAGTTTAATTTATTTAATGGGTATGACTATTGAATATAAGAAAGAAATATTTGGTAGTTTCTTAGAATTAAAAAACCCTAATGCAACAAGTAGTTGTGGTTGTGGAGAAAGTTTTGGAGTATGACATATAGTAATAAATTATTAGACCATTATGAAAACCCTAGAAATGTAGGGTCAATGGATAAAGATTCTACAGAGGTGGGTACAGGTTTGGTAGGTGCACCTGCATGTGGTGACGTAATGAAACTACAGATTAAAGTAGGTAATAATAATATTATAGAAGATGCAAAGTTTAAAACCTTTGGTTGTGGTTCAGCAATTGCTTCAAGTTCGCTTATTACTGAATGGGTTAAAGGAAAGAACCTTGATGAAGCACACTCAATCAAAAACACAGAGATAGCAAATCATCTTGCTCTTCCACCTGTAAAAATACATTGTTCTATCTTAGCTGAAGATGCCATTAAAGCAGCAATAAAAGATTATAAAGATAAAAATAAATAGCCAACTGTGAAAATTGGACAAAAAAATACCCCTAGTTATTAAGTTAGCTAGGGGTTTTTTATTTACTTGGATTTATCTTCAATAGATAAAGAAGTCATTTCTTCTTTAACTTCTTTTATCTCATTTTCATAATGCTCTTTTTGTTCCTCAAGATAATCTAATCTAGCTTGTAATTTTTTTTGTTGAGCTTCCTGATACATCTTTTCAGATACGACCATTACTTTTGGTCTCATTAAATCAAAATGATTATAGAACATGTTGTCCAATAACATCATAGTATTTCTCCTTTTAGTTTATTATCCCTTAATAGGCAATAATGTTTTTATTAACTAGGTTT
>Ga0310343_10000848_pt1 | contig 15109 bp, 16 predicted proteins | sample HC15DNA2025_MG_FD_203519 | JGI IMG/M metagenome (GOLD analysis project Ga0310343, IMG submission 203519) | Marine microbial communities from station ALOHA, North Pacific Subtropical Gyre - HC15-DNA-20-25_MG | ecosystem: Environmental > Aquatic > Marine > Oceanic | place: Pacific Ocean: North... | reverse complement strand
TATTTACTAAAATTTTTTTCAGTAATTTTTTATACAATTTTGGTTGTTCTAAATAGTGTTTAATAGATGATGTTTGTATTTAAGGAATGGTTGAGTTTTCTTACAAAAACGAAGGTAGCAGAATGGTTGTATTGAGATGTATTGGTCCATCAAACTTTTTTTTAGAAAGAGTTTTATTTCCAACTGACATTCTTACTTTTATGGCTCCAAACGATTCAAGAGTTGAAATTTGGGGAAATGAATTATATGGTCCCAAGTTAGAAGAGAGAATAAGAATTTCATCAGAAAATGAGGATTCAACTTTAGTTGCTTAGCCTGGGAATATTCCAATTGTCTTCGAGTCAAAATTTTTTACAAATACCAATTTTTTATTGATATTATCAAACTAGTTTTAGTTCCTAGATATGTACTATTTTTCTTCTTTTGCAATCGGCGGTTTTGTTCCATCTGCAGCTATCGCAGGAGTTTTTGTCTTGATAGGTTTAGGAGCCTTCTTTTATCTTGGCATCAAAGGTCCTACAGATTACTGATGATGATTTTATTCATGAAGGGTTATTTATTCTTATAAACTTATCCATTCAACACAACTTTATTATGGATTTAACAACAATCTTATTTGTATTAAGCTTACCATTCGTTTTATTAACGGTATACTTTGGTACAAAAAATGATTTCTACGAAAGTGAAAACTATAAAGGTGATGGTTGTGCTCACGATGTTAAAAGATAAATTTATTTTTTACCGCCGCTAAAAACACACGTCCATTTACTATCAAATTGCCAAACTGGTTTATATATCTCATTAGTAATTTTTTTGCCTGCTTTGTTACAAGTATCCAAGTCACCCATAGGTATAGAATGTAGGGATGGACTTGTAATTCCACTTACCTCTGGTCTACCTCCAGGACCCTGTCTATATGTTCCAATTACTAACCAATAATCAGCCTTCACAGAGTTAGAAAATAGGAATAAAGAAAAAAGAGATAAAGGTAATAAAAAAAAATATTTTTTCATTCATTTATATTATCTTTTAATTATTAAATGTAAATTTTATTTTCTAAATTGCTATTAATTAATTAGGTAATTAAAAAAAGTTTTTGGAATATTTAAAATTTATTTTATATGGCTTAATTCAAGGTTTAACAGAATTTATTCCTGTAAGTAGTACTGCTCATTTAAAAGTAATATCTCTTTTTTTTGGTATTGATGATCCAGGCCCTTCTTTGTCTGCAATAATACAAATTGGAAGTGTTATAGCTTTAGTCTGTTATTTCAGAAATGATATCTTTAAATTACGAGATAAATACCCAAAAGATATATTTGATTCTCTACTGCATGAAAGATTATTAAGGTCAATTTTGATAGGGACTATTCCAATTATTTTTCTTGGTGGGATCATCAAATTATTTTTTTCTCATTTTTTTGACGATATATTTCGTTCTAATTTATCAATAGCAATAGTCTCTATTCTTATGGCTATTTTTATGTACCTAGCCGATAGTTCGAAAAAAGGTTTTATAAATTTAAAAAATCATAATTATTTAAATAGTTTTTTTATTGGTCTTTCTCAAGCTTTTGCTATTATACCAGGGGTCTCAAGATCTGGTATTACTATTTCTACTGCTCTAGTAACTGGTTGGGAAAGACGTGATGCTGCAAAATTCTCCTTCCTTTTAGGCATACCTGCCATTTCTCTGGCTGCCATTGTTGAGTTTATTTCTTCTTTTAATGAAATTTTCTCATTAAGTTTTTTACCTCTAATTCTTGGCCTTACTACGACATTTGTTTCTTCATTATTAGCTATCGATTTTTTATTAAAGTATCTTTCATCGAACGGTTTAAAGTTTTTTATTATTTATAGATTTATATTTGGGATCGTAATATTTTTGAATTTATAATTCTTTCTGAAAAATTTTTTTTTAATTATGTTAATGTTAAAAAAAATGTCTAATGAATATTTTTATATCTTTCCAGCTTGGTGAAGTTGAGGTTTCAAATCTTACAATTTTGGTTTTAGCATTTTTTTCATCTTTTACTTTTTTAGCTGTCGGGATAAGTTCATATAAACTCTACAAATCTCTCATAAATGATGATAATAAGTGATCGGAACGGCGGGATTTGAACCCACGACCCCCACTACCCCAAAGTGGTGCGCTACCAAACTGCGCTACGCCCCGTGCTTCCACTATAAAGATAAGTTGGCGTTAATTATTGTTCCTTATAGGTTTGTTATCAGATCTCAATACACACTTATCAACTTTCCAATCGAAGTTTTCCCATACATTTTCTTTTAATTTATAGTTACTTCCGACAAAATCTTCTAATTTAATTTTTGTTGGAGAAGCTGAACAATACTGCCTGCTGCCAGGTGATGCAAGATATTGTTGATGGTACTGTTCTGCATAAAAATAGGTATCAATCATTTTTATTTCAGTTTCAATCAGACCAAAATTATTTTTATTTAGTTCAGCTTGATATTGTTTTTTACTTTCTAATATAATTTTTTTATTATTTTCGTTTTTATAATAAATTGCTGATCTATATTGTGAACCCATATCGTTACCTTGCCTATTTTTTTGTGTAGGGTCATGACATTCCCAAAACATTTTCAGTAAATCGCTTATGTCTATTTCACTTTTATTCCAAATAACTCTTACAACTTCTGAATGACCAGTTAAACCTGAACAAACTTCATAATAAGTTGGGTTGCTCTTGTCACCGCCAGCATATCCTACGGAGGTTGTGACAACTCCTGGTAGTTTCCAAAAACATTTTTCAGCTCCCCAGAAACAACCACAACCAAAAATTATTTCATCTTCTTGAAGGTTAGGGACTTTTTTAATATCTGTTTTTAATACTCTATGAATTAAATTATTATCATTTGTTAAAGCATGATTTTTAGTATTCATAATTTTTTTTAGGAATTTAAACATAATTAGATTTTTATATCATAAATTATAAAAATTCTATTAGCTCTCAATAGTATTTGTAGCTAGTTCTCTCTCCCAAAGTTGTTTATATAGTCCGTTTTCTTTTACTAAATCATTATGATTACCCTCTTGTATTATTTCCCCTCTTTTCATTACTAAAACCCGGTCACAAGTTGCAGCAACAGATAGTTGGTGACTTATCATTAAAATCGTCTTATTACTCCTTTGTCGCATTTCTTCTATTATTTTTGCGGCTGTTTTGTTGTCGACACTTGCTAAAGCATCATCAAGAACCACAACAGGAGAATTTACAAGTAATGCTCTTCCAAGAGCTGTTCTTTGTCTTTGTCCTCCGCTTAGTGTAATACCTCTTTCCCCAACGATTGTATTAAATTTTTGAGGAAAGTTATTTATATCATCAATCAAACCAGCCTTTTTAGCACTTTCTTTTACTAATTCCTTGGCTGCTTTGGGTTCTCCAAAGCTTATGTTTTCAGAGATCGTAGAAGTAAATAGGAATGCCTCTTGTGGAACTATTGCAATATTTTTTCTTAGATCTTCTAACTTAATAGTTTTTAAATCAATATCATCTAAAAATAATTGCCCATCAGGAATTTCAATAGTTCTTCCAAGAGACCTTGCAAGTGTAGATTTACCACAGCCAATAGGGCCAACAATTGCGATAAGTTCTCCAGGATAAATTTTAAAATTTAAACCATTTAATGAATTAAATTTTGAACCTTTATACCTTATCGTTAAATCCTTGGCTTCTATAAATCCCTTTACTTTTTTGTTTAAAAATTTGGTATTTGATCTATCTATAATGTTTGGATTGTTTCGAAGAATTTCTTCTACACGGTCCAAACTTACTTGACCGAGTTGAAAAGTATTCAATGTAAAACCCAACAGAGCTGTAGGGAAAACAAGCCTCTCTACGTAAAGTATTAATGCAACTAAACCTCCAATTGATATATATCCACTCTCAAGTTGAAAAGTTCCTAATCCTAATAAAATTAATAATGAAATTGACGATATACCTTGCAGTAATGGAAATAGAGTACTTGCTGTCCTTGCTAATTTTATTGCCGAATTTCTATAGGCTTTATTATGTGTATTAAATTCTTTCTTCTCAGAACTTTCTTGTGCATAAATTTTGATAGCGCTTATGCCGGAAAGATCTTCTTGTATCAGATCACTAAGTTTGGATAATGATTCCTGCTGAGCTTTTCTTTGGCTAACCATCCTACCTCCAAATAAAGTTACAATTCCAAGAATTAGTGGAAAAATCATTAAAGAGGAAATTGTTAATGTTTTGTTAATCGAAAACATTGATGGAATAGTGAATGAATAAGCTAAAACAATATTGCACAAACTTAAAACGGTAAAACCTAGGAGCCTTCTGATATTTTCAACATCGCTTGTGGCTCTATTGATAATGTCACCACTACCCTTTTTTTGAATCCATTCTGGGTCTTGAAGAAGCAAATGATCGAATAGTTTCTGACGAAGGTTTACCTCAACTTTTCTACCTATCCCAAAGACAATCTGTCTCGAAAATAGTCTTATTAAACCCATACAAGTTGCTAGTAAGATTAGCCACAATGATTTAGAAATTACAAAATCTGAAGAGAAACCATTTTGTAATTGGTCGATTATATTTTTTACTTCTAAAGGTATTACAACACTCAATATATTTACTGCTAAGAGAGCTAGCGCTCCATATAAAAATTCTTTTTTGTATGGTCTTAAGTATTTAAATATAATTTTAAAATTTAAATTTTGCATTTAATTTTGCCGATATGATTAAGATAATGTTTCATTTTTAAATTTGTGAGCTAATTTTATAAATGATTCAGTTTTTTTCCATGAGTAACGAACAAACTCATCCTTTACATGCCATAGACAAGGAAATTATAGATTCTCTTATCACTAAAGAAAAACCAGAAGATATTGATTATATTAATTTAGCTAGATTAATAAATCGATATAGTAATTTTCATGGAGAAATTGAAATTAAAAATGACATTAAAAAAATTTTAAATTTTTGGAATATAACTAAAAATGAACTTTTTTCTAAAACAAAGACTATATGGTCAAAAAGCTTCAGACCCTCAAATTCAAATCAAGATTTAGTTGGGTCGGGTTTTGATACCTCAAATTGAATTTTTATCTTAATAATTTTCCTCAATAAATAAATGTCTTCAAATTTATCCAACGCCGAAATCCTAAATATTTTGTTAGATGGGAGTGATCTTGATGACTTTTATGCAAGATCATTAATGAAAAGATGGCTTAATGTTGAAATATCTGATGTCGAAACAGGAGCTTTTTTAAGTGCTTTGAGAGCCAAGGGTTGTACAGGTGTTGAATTATGTTCTATGGCTGAGGAACTCTTAAATGTTTGCAAATTACCTGTAGCAAGACCAAATCTGTATATGGTTGATACTTGCGGAACTGGAGGTGATGGTTCTAATACATTTAATATTTCTACTGCAGTAGCATTTGTAGCTGCATCTTGTGGGGTTAAAATTGCTAAACACGGAAATAAAAGTGCCAGTGGGAAAGTTGGTTCTGCTGATGTTTTGTCTAATCTTGGTTTAAATTTAAATTGTCCATTAGAAAAAGTAATTTCTGCAGTCAATGAGATAGGAATAACTTTTTTGTTTGCACCTGTTTGGCATAAATCTTTAATAAAACTTGCCCCATTAAGAAAAGCCCTAGGCATAAGAACTGTATTTAATCAACTTGGACCATTAGTTAATCCTTTAAGACCCGATGCTCAAGTTTTGGGTGTTGCTTCTGAAGATCTTTTAGAGCCTATGGCAAGTGCATTATTAAAAATGGGGATGAAAAGAGCAATAGTGGTTCATGGAGCTGGCGGCCTTGATGAAGCCTCACTTCAAGGTGAAAATAAATTAATATTTGTTGAAAAAGGTAAATTGCGCTATTCAAAACTAAATATTTCAAATTTTAATCATGAAAATACTTCAAATAGAAAGCTTGTAGTTTCAACTAGTGATCAAAATAGTGAAATTTTAAAGTCTGTTTTAAATGGTTCTGGGGAAAAAGCTCATAAGGAAGTTGTTGCTTTAAATACTTCATTGGTCTTATGGGTAGCAGGAATTGAGAATGATTTACAAGAAGGATTTAATAAAGCTTTATCTTCTATTAATAAAGGAAATCCTTGGAATAATTTTTTATTATTAAAAACTTTTTTATCTTCAGAATGAATAAATTATAAATTCATGATCAATCCATATAAGAAAAATGCAAAATTAATTTTAAATAATGGAATTGTATTCCCTGGATTTTCTTTTGGCGCCTCGGGTACTGCTGTTGGCGAAATAGTTTTTAATACTGGTATGACGGGATATCAAGAAGTTATTACTGATCCAAGTTATTTTGGTCAAATATTAACATTTACCTATCCAGAAATTGGAAATACTGGTATTAATCTTGAAGATTCAGAATCTAGTATTAGCATTAAAGGATTAATTGTTAGAAATTATTCATCTAATAATAGTAATTGGAGATCTTTAAAGAGTTTTAATCAATGGCTAGTCGAAAAAAATATAATAGGACTTTATGGAATTGATACAAGAGCTCTGGTTAAAATCCTAAGATCTAATGGCTCTATGAATGGAGTTCTTACTTCTGAAGATAAAACTGTAGAAAGTTGTTTAAAAATAATATATGAAATTCCAAAAATGGAAGGTTTAAACTTGTCAAAGGAAGTTTCTACAGAAAAGCAATATTTATGGCAAAATTCTTCAGAAACAGATTTTGATGTTAGAAAAAAATATTTTGAAAAAACTAAGAAATTCAAAATTGTAGCTATTGATTTTGGAATAAAAAAATCTATTTTAAATAGATTAGTTTCTCATGGCTGCGAAATTATAGTTTTACCATCGCGATCTTCTTTAAAAGATGTTCTATCTAATAAACCGGATGGAATATTCTTTTCAAATGGTCCGGGCGATCCATCTTCTGTGACTGAAGGAATAGATTTAGCAAAATCGCTTATTGAATTCGGTGAAATCCCTATGTTCGGGATTTGTCTTGGTCATCAAATATTTGGAATAGCTTTAGGAGGCTCGACTTATAAACTACCTTTTGGACATCGTGGTCTCAATCATCCTTGTGGAAAAAATAATAAAATCGAGATAACTAGCCAAAATCATGGTTTTGCAATTGATCCAAATTCGCTTCCAAAGGACTTAGTCAAAGTAACGCATTATAACTTTAACGATAATACTGTGGCAGGAATAGAAGTTGTCAATAAACCAATATTTAGTGTCCAATATCATCCTGAAGCAGGTCCTGGCCCTCATGATTCTGATTATTTATTTCAAAAATTTGTTTCTCTAATGTTAGAAAGATGTTGACATATTGCTTTCTTTTGATTTGATAATTACATTTGATATATAAATTTTTGGGAGGTATTACATCATAGAAGATTACCAGAAGTTAACGGTTTCTTTAAGAGGGAACATTGAAGTAAAAACAAATATTATTGTATTTACTTTTAAAGGCCAACTTGATGCCTTCTCAGAAAAACAATTTAAGAGTTTTGTGACAAATAATTTAAAAAATGATTTTTCATTTGTTATCGATCTTACAAAAATAGATTTTCTAGATTCTTCTGGGCTTGGAGCTCTTGTGCAAACTGCTAAAGAATGTAAGAAATTGAAATTAGGCTTCTCAGTTGTTGGTAATTCTAGAGTTGCTCAAACAATTAAACTTGTACGTTTAGGTGATTTTCTTAACTTAATGTTGAATCTTGATGATGCTTTAAATTATTTAAAAAATTGAATTATTGGATTCAAAATTTGGTTCCACATGGTACTCCTGATGATATAGGTGTAATTCAACTTGCTTGGCTTGGAGATTCTGTATGGGAACTCCACCAAAGGCTTAGACACGTTCATTTTCCTTTGAAATCAAAAGAACTTCATTTATCGGTCGTGAATGAAGTGAAAGCAAAATCTCAATCAAAATACTTAAGCCAAATTGAACATTTGTTGAATGTGAATGAAATGGATTTAATTAGACGTGCTAGAAATAAAACAAAAAGATACCCTAAATCTTCAGACCCAGCTATATACTCAAGAGCAACTGGTTTTGAAACCCTTATTGGTTGGCTATTTCTGAAAGATCCTCAAAGATTATCAATTCTCTTTGAATATCTTGAAAAAAAAATGCAATGAATTCATGAAAAACTCATCTAGCAATAACTATTCAGAAAGAAATAGTAAAAAAAATAAAAAAAATTCGAATTATAATTTTTATTCTAAAGATAGTAATTCTTCCAAAAAAAATGATAAATTTCTGAAATACTCTGACAAGAGTTTTACGAATATAAATGAAATTGATAAAAATAAAAGAATCTCTTCAGCATCACAAAATAGAGAATCATTAACTAAATCTAAAGATAAATTTTCTTATAAAAGTTCTGGCATTTATCAAGAACTTACAAATAAAAAAAATTTTAATGATTGGATATGGGGAAAACATTCTGTTTTTGAAACCCTTATTAGCGAGAGAGCTATTAATAGAATTTGGTGTACAACGGAGATATATTCTTCAGAAAAATTCTATATTTCACTAAAAAATCTTAAGTCAAAAGGAGTCCTCATTGAAGAAGTTTCTTGGAACAGACTCTCACAACTTACTTTAGGTGCTTCACATCAAGGCATCGCTTTACAGTTGGCATGTTCTAAAACAATATCTCTAGAAAAATTAATCGATTTTTCAAAGAAGGGCTCTGCAAATCCAATTATTCTTGCCTTAGACGGAATTACTGATCCACATAATGTTGGTGCAATTATAAGATCAGCAGAAGCATTTGATTGTAAGGGTATTATTATTCCGCAAAGAAGGTCTGCAGGCTTAACTGGAACAGTTGCTAAAGTAGCTGCTGGAGCCCTGGAGCACTTGCCAGTAAGTAGAGTTGTTAATTTAAATAGGGCGATTGAAGAGCTTAAGAAAAATGGATTTCTTGTTGTTGGATTATCAGGAGATGGTCAAACGTCGATTTCAATGTTTAATGATAAATCTCCTTTGGTAGTAATAGTCGGTTCTGAAGACAAAGGTATTTCTCTACTTACACAAAAAAAATGCGATTTCCTGTTAAGGATTCCTCTTAAGGGGAAGACATCAAGTTTAAATGCTTCTGTGGCAGCCGCAATATCATTATTTCACCTTACAAATAGATAAGTTTCTACTAATAATAGTTTTATTAAAATTTTTAAAAATATTGTTGTTTCAATACATTTAAATAATAAATGAGAAATTATTGAATTTTCACTAAAAAATTGTATAGAATTTGACAAGAATTAACGATCTTTAAGATCAATAAAAATTGATTAGAAATTTTGGAAACAAACTCGGATTAGCTTGGTGGGCTAAAATTGAAACAGATCAACCAAGTGTTACTTATTGGTACGGTCCATTTATAACCAAACGTAGTTTAAACAAAAATTTGCAATTCTTTATTAATGATTTATCAGATGAAGGTTCTACTAATATCAAATATAGTTTAGTTCGTCGCAAAAAAGAAGAACCACTCACTATCTAATATTACTTATTTAATAAATAAATTGAGAAATGGATTTTAATTCTTTCAGAAATGAAATTAATAGCAAAAATTCTTCTGTTAAAGAATTAGTAAATGAATTCTTTTTGAAAATAGATACTAAAGATTCTGAAATTAATTCATTTATTTGTACCACAAAAGATAATGCAATATCTCAAGCTGAAAATATAGATAAATTAATTAAAAATCAAGAAAAACTTCCGCCTCTTGCAGGAATTCCAATAGCAATAAAAGACAATATTTGTACCAAGGGTGTTGCAACAACCTGTGCTAGTAATATGCTCAAAAGTTTTGTATCACCATATGAATCTACAGCTTCAAGTAAATTATTGTCAGCAGGTGGCATTTGTTTAGGTAAAACAAATTTGGATGAATTTGCAATGGGTAGTTCAACAGAAACCTCTATATTTGGTGTTACTTCTAATCCTTGGGATATTAATAGAGTTCCAGGGGGAAGTTCAGGTGGTAGTGCGGCTTCAGTTGCAGCTGGATTTTGTTTGGCTGCTATAGGTTCTGATACAGGAGGATCGATAAGGCAACCAGCTTCTTTTTGTGGCGTAGTAGGTCTTAAGCCTACTTATGGACGAGTAAGCAGATGGGGTTTGGTAGCATTTGCCAGCTCTCTTGATCAAATTGGACCAATTACAAATACTGTTTCAGATGCTGCTGAAATCCTTCATGTAATATCCGGTAAAGATCCCTTAGATTCAACATGTCTTGATAAGCCAGTTCCAAATTATTTGAGTGATCTAAATAAATCTATAAATAATTTAAAAATCGGAATCATTAAAGAATGCTTTGAACATCCAGGTCTTAATCAAGAAGTTAAAGATTCTGTTCTATCTGCAGTTGATCGATTTCAAAATCTAGGAGCAGAAATTATTGATGTCAAATGCCCGAGGTTTAACGACGGAATTGCAACATATTATGTCATCGCGCCATCTGAAGCATCTGCCAATTTGGCAAGATATGACGGAGTTAAATACGGTTATAGATCAAATGAAGGTTCTAATCTCTTAGATATGACTTCAAAAAGCAGGGCTGAAGGATTTGGAGATGAAGTCCAAAGAAGAATTTTGATAGGAACTTATGCCTTGTCAGCTGGATACAGTGATGCTTATTACAAGAAAGCCCAAAAAGTTAGAACACTTATAAGAAAAGATTTTGATAATGCTTTTAAGAGTGTTGATATTTTATTAACTCCTACTTGCCCCACTACCGCATTTTTGAAGGGTGATTTTTTCAATGATCCGCTATCTATGTATTTATCTGATCTACTGACTGTTCCAGTAAATTTGTCCGGATTGCCAGCTATCAGTATTCCCTGCGGTTTTGATGCTAAAGGTTTACCTATTGGTCTTCAATTAATTGGCAATGTACTGGAAGAGAATAAAATATTGAATGCTGCAAATATATTTGAAATGGATGCTCAAGTTATTAAGAAAAGACCTTTATCCTGAAACTTGTATTAATAATTAATTTGTAATCACAAACTATAGATTTTTGAAAAATTATCTCTATTTTATATATATCAGTTGAATAAGTATGGGTTTCGTTCCACTTCATAATCATAGTGACTACAGCTTGCTTGATGGAGCAAGTCAAATTTCAAAGATTGTAGAAAGAGCTAGTGATCTTGGGATGGATTCCATAGCCCTTACAGATCATGGAGTGATGTATGGAGTTCTTGATTTAGTCAAGAAGTGTAAAGAGAAAGGTATTAAGCCAATTATTGGTAATGAAATGTATGTCATTAATGGTTCTATTGATGATCCTCAGCCTAAAAAAGAAAAAAGATATCATTTGGTGGTTCTAGCAAAAAATCATACCGGCTATAAAAATCTCGTAAAGTTAACAACAATCAGTCATTTAAATGGGATGAGAGGTAGAGGCATTTTTTCTAGACCATGTATTGATAAATTTCTTTTAAATAAATATAAAGAAGGTCTCATTGTTTCTACAGCTTGTTTAGGAGGAGAGATTCCCCAGGCCATTTTGAAAGGAAGATTAGATATCGCTGAGAATATAGCTCTTTGGTATAAAAAATTATTTGCAGATGATTTTTATCTTGAAATACAGGATCACGGTTCTATCGAGGATAGAATTGTTAATGTCGAATTGTTAAAAATTGGAAAGAAACATCAAATAAAAGTTATAGCTACCAATGATGCTCATTACATATCAAATATGGATGTTGAATCACATGATGCTCTGCTTTGTGTATTAACAGGAAAACTAATAAGTGATGAAAAAAGACTCAGATATACGGGTACTGAATATATTAAAAGCGAAAATGAAATGCTTGAACTTTTCAAAGATCATATTGATGATGAATCAATTAAAGAGGCTGTGAATAATACAGTAGAAATTTCTCAAAAAGTTGAAGTATTTGATTTGTTTGGTAAATATAGAATGCCAAAATTTCCTATTAAAGAAAATAATGATTCATTTTCTCTGCTAACTGAGTTATCTAATGAGGGTATTTTAAAAAGACTTAAAAAAAACAATCTTACAGAAGTGGATGAGATTTATAAAAAAAGACTAAATTCTGAGTTAAAAATTATAAAGGATATGGGTTTTCCAGATTATTTCTTGGTTGTTTGGGACTATATCAAATTTGCTAGAGACAACAATATTCCCGTTGGGCCTGGTAGAGGATCTGCAGCAGGTTCACTAGTAGCCTATGCTCTTCAAATCACGAATATAGATCCTGTTGAGCATGGATTATTATTTGAAAGATTTTTAAACCCAGCCAGAAAGTCTATGCCTGATATTGATACAGATTTTTGTATTGATAGGAGAAGTGAAGTTATCGATTATGTTTGTAATCGATATGGAGAAGATAAAGTTGCCCAAATAATTACTTTCAATAAAATGACCTCTAAGGCCGTTTTAAAAGATGTTGCAAGAGTTTTAGACATTCCTTATGGAGAGGCGGATAAATTGGCTAAGTTAATACCGGTTGTAAGAGGGAAACCATATAAGCTTAATGAAATGATTGATAAGAATTCCCCAAGCCAAGAATTTAGAGAAAAATATATTAACGATAACAGGGTAAAAAGATGGATTGATTTGGCTTTAAGAATTGAAGGTACTAATAAAACTTATGGAGTACATGCCGCAGGAGTTGTTATTGCATCAGAGCCTCTCGACGAACTTGTTCCTTTGCAAAGAAATAATGAAGGACAAATAATAACCCAATATTCAATGGATGATATTGAATCACTTGGGTTATTGAAAATGGATTTCTTAGGGCTTAAGAATCTTACAATGATTGAAAAAACAGTTTCCTTAATTAATCAATCTACTGGAAAGTTAATAAATATTGATGAGTTACCTCAAAATGATCATAAAACCTTTGAACTTATTGGGAGAGGAGATCTTGAAGGTATATTTCAACTTGAATCTTCAGGGATGAAACAGGTTGTAAAGGACTTTAAACCTAACTCTCTTGAGGATATTTCATCAATCTTGGCTCTTTATAGACCAGGTCCTCTTGATGCTGGGCTAATACCAAAATTTATAAATCGAAAAAATGGTAACGAAAGGGTTGATTTCCCTCATCCTTTTATCAAGTCAATTCTTACAGAAACCTATGGAATTATGGTTTACCAAGAACAAATTATGAAAATAGCTCAAGACTTGGCTGGTTATTCTCTGGGAGATGCTGATTTACTTCGAAGAGCTATGGGAAAAAAGAAAGTATCAGAGATGGTAAAACATCGGAATATTTTTGTAGGCGGCTCCATGAAGAAGGGTGTAGATGAAAAATTAGCAAATGATCTTTTTGATCAAATGGTTTTATTCGCAGAATATTGTTTTAATAAAAGTCATTCTACTGCTTATGGTGCAGTTACTTATCAAACTGCATTTTTAAAAGCCCATTTTCCTGTTGCTTATATGGCAGCCCTTTTAAGCGTAAATTCTGGCTCTACAGACAAGATGCAAAGATATATTTCTAATTGTTATTCGATGGGAATAGAAGTTATTTCACCTAGCATTAATTTCTCTGGAACTGATTTTACTATTAAGAATAATCAGATTTTATTTGGCCTTTCAGCAATTAAAAATTTAGGGGATTCTGCTATAAGAAATATAATTGAAAATCGTATTAATTTTGGTAATTTTAAGTCATTATCAGATTTGTGCGACCGTTTACCATCAAATGTCCTGAACAAAAGGAACCTTGAATCCTTAATTCACTGTGGAGCTCTTGATGAGTTTTCAAATGATAATAATAGAGCTCAATTATTGGCTGATCTCGAACATGTAATTGAATGGGCATCTTCACGAAATCGTGATAGGTTATCTGGTCAAGGAAATCTGTTTAACTCTAAAGATGAATTCTCAAATGTAGCATTTTCAGATTCACAATTAGCTAAAGTTGAAGACTATTCACTTATTGAGAAATTAAGATTAGAAAAACAGCTTTTAGGTTTTTACTTATCTGATCACCCTCTAAAACATTTAACTAAGCCAGCAAAACTGGTATCTCCAATTAGTATTTCGCAGTTAGAAGAAACAAAGGATAGAACGAAAGTCTCTCTAGTGGGGATGATACCTGAGTTGAGGCAAATTACAACAAGAAAAGGAGATAGGATGGCTATAGTTCAGCTTGAAGATCTTTCTGGAAGTTGTGAAGCAGTAGTATTCCCGAAAACTTATTTAATACTTTCAGAATTTCTTTTAACTGATACTAGATTATTGGTGTGGGGAACGATAGATAAGAAAAGTGATAAAACTCAATTAATAATTGATGATTGTAGAGAAATAGATAATCTAAAATTGCTTATTATTAACCTAGAAAGTTCTCAAGCCTCAGATGTAAGAGTTCAAAATTCTTTAAGAGACTGTTTAATAAAATTTAAGCCTGATAAAGGTAAATGTGGAGTTAAGATTCCAGTTTTAGCTGCAGTAAGAGATAAAAATAATGTTAAATATGTTAAATTTGGGGACCAATTCTGCATTGGAGATATTGAAGGAGCATGCAAATTATTAAAAGATAAATTATTTCAAGTTAATTTAAAATCTTTAGTTTCTTGAGTTAATTATTTTCCTCGAAATTTTGAGTTGCTGGTTTGAAGGCAGCTTTTGCTCTTTGTATATTCATTGGAATATTTTCAATACCGAAAAAAGATCCTGGCTCTTTATCCCAACTAGCTGATAATATTCCAAAACTCAATCCCGCAAGACCCAACAGAAAAAATAATGCTGAAATTGCGATTGTTGATGAAGGAGGTATTTCAGCAATATTTCTTGTAACGATAATATAGCTAATAACAAAAACAGACATCCCTAATAGCGTCGGAATTCCTGCTGTGAAAAATATTCTTCTTGCCATTCTGTCAGCAACATATTTAGGTATCCCACTTGATGAGCGCTTTTTAGCAGTTATTGGATTAGATGTTTTTTCTAGCTTAGTGAAAGCAGTTTTCTCAGAATAAATTTTTTTCTTATTTTTTGATGTCTTTTTTTTTGATTGTTTTTTTTTCATTAGTGGAAATCATCCTCTGATTCCAATTTTCTTTACTAAGTCTTGATATTTTTGAACATTTTTGTCTTTAATGTAGGTCAGCAATCTTTTC
>Ga0310343_10000847_pt1 | contig 15111 bp, 12 predicted proteins | sample HC15DNA2025_MG_FD_203519 | JGI IMG/M metagenome (GOLD analysis project Ga0310343, IMG submission 203519) | Marine microbial communities from station ALOHA, North Pacific Subtropical Gyre - HC15-DNA-20-25_MG | ecosystem: Environmental > Aquatic > Marine > Oceanic | place: Pacific Ocean: North... | reverse complement strand
GAGCTGCTTTTTCTGCGTATGTACCCTTAGGACCTAAATATGCAACTTGTTTGCTCATGATTAATTGTAAGAAAAAAAAGGAATCAAATAAGCATTGGAGGGATATAGAAAATGCTTCTGTCTTTTAATGCAAAACAGAAACTAAAGCTTTCTGTAACAAGAAATAAAGAATATCTTTCTAAGTATCTTTTGGAAGAAGAAAGAGTTGTTGGAGCAATGCTTGACTCCAAAAAATTGGTACCTGAAGGTGAAGGAAGGTACAAATATACAGTAACAAGTTTTAAGGTTTTTCAATTAGATATTAACCCTGTTGTTTCAATTGCGGTAGAGAATAAAAATGGGATTTTAAAAATGAGTGCTCTTGAAAGTAAGTTGGATGGATTGGGGATTATAGATGATTTTAATCTTATTCTAAAAGCGAATTTAGAAGCAACTGATATTGGATTAGAGGGAGAAGCGCTTTTAGGGGTTTCTGTAAGTCAACCTCCTCTATTGAAGTTAGTACCAAAGAAAATTTTAGAATCTACTGGTCATTCTGTATTAAATGGGATTTTGTTGGGTATAAAATCAAGAGTTCAACAGCAATTAGTTAACGATTTTTTAGATTGGTGTGAATCAAAGAAGATTTGACTTTTGTAAAAAACTTTTCCTATGAAGATTAGTTATTCCATTTTCTTTGATAATTGAAAGATGTTCTTTGGTCCCATAACCTTTATTTTTGAATAATAAATATCCTGAGTATTTTTTTTCTAATCTTTCTATTAAATTATCTCGAAATACTTTTGCAACTATGCTCGCGGATGCTATAGCAATAAATTTCGAGTCTCCTGAAACAATATTTTTTTGAATCCCATTCCATGGTCTTAATGATAAAGGGCCATCAATTATTACTTCCGATGGCTTCTCTTTTAATTTTTTCAGAGCTCTTATCATTGAAAGTTCAGTCGCAAATCTGATTCCAAGCTGATCAATTTCTCTTGTTGAGGATTGCCCAATTCCATAATCTGAGGCAAGCAATAAAATTTTTGGTAAAAGTAATTTTCTTTTTTTGGGGGTTAATTTTTTACTATCCTTTACACCAAATTGTTTTAAAGCAAATTTATTTTTTTCGGTCAATACTACAACTGCTGAGAAAACTGGACCAAAAACTGCTCCTCTTCCAACTTCGTCTATTCCAACTTCGTATCTTTTATTCAATACTTGCTGATGATCTTCTCCTTTTTTTTCTTGCATTGTTAATATCTTCAATGAATTCAATTTCATCATTTTTATCTAAAGATGCAACTTTATCATTCTCATTAATTTCTTTTTGTAAATAATCTTTGGAATTTGCATTTGCTTCAATTTCAATCTCTGTGGATTCTATAGATTTTGATACTTTTTTTGTTTCTTTCCCTTTTGTTTTTTTATTATCTAAAGTTTTTTCGTTTTCATTATTATCCTTCAAGCGCACAAAATTATTACTAGTGAGATATTCTTTACCCAACTTTATTAGTGGGTTAATACCTAATTGACTGAAAACAATTTTTTCATCATTCGTGAGATCAACAGTAATAATATTTTTTTCTTTTGAATTTTGCGTATTCAAATGATTATTTTCTTTTTTGTTAAGAGAATCTTCATTATTAAAGTTCTTGTTATGAAGAAATTCATTTTCAGATATTTCTTCTGGTTTTTCAGTTGATTGGGAAGTATCAATATTTAAAGGTTTTAAGTTGTTTGATTTATCAGGAGTTTCTTCTATATTTTTAACTTTTAGATTAGAAGTTTCAAAATTCAATTTATCTTCAACATGGCCTGTACCATCGCAAGTAGAACATTTCTTTCCAAATAATTCATATATATTTTGACCTTGTCTTTTTCTGGTTAACTCAACTAAACCTAATTCAGTAAGCTGAGCTATCTGAGGCCTAGCAGTATCATCTTTTATTGCAGAAGTAAAATGCTCGAGTAATTGGAATTGATCTCTTCTGGATTCCATATCTATAAAGTCAACAACAACAACTCCACCAATATTTCTTAATTTCAATTGTCTTGAGATTTCTACAGCTGCTTCGCAATTGGTCCACAAAACAGTTTGTCTTGAGTTGGCTGATCTTGTAAATGACCCAGAGTTTACATCAATTACTGTTAGGGCTTCAGTTGGTTCAATTATTATATAACCTCCAGAAGGAAGATCTACTCTAGGTTGAAGAGCTTTTTGTATTGCTTTTTTAATTTCATAAGTTTCTAAAATATGTTGATTTAAATTGTTATCGTGATATTTAATATCTACATTTGAGTCATAATTAATTAAAAAATCTTTCGCCTTTTCAACCGAAAAATTACTATCGATGATTATCTTTTTAGTTGAAGATTGAATATAGTCTCTTAAAATCTTAAGTGAGAAATCATCATCTCGTTTTATTAAATTTGGAGGATTTGAAGTCTCAGAAACTTTTAAAATATTTTCCCATTGTTGTATTAAATTTTCTAAATCTTCAATCAGTAGTTCTTCTTTTATCTTTTCCGCCTCTGTTCTAAACAACAAACCTGTGCTAGGAGGTTTTATTAAAACCCCAAGAGCTTTTAAACGGCTTCTTTCTGTTTCTGTATTTATTTTTCTGGAAATATTCACACCTTGTCCATATGGTTGCAGTATCGAGTATTTCCCAGGTATTGAAATACTTCCGGTAAGTCTAGGCCCTTTAGATCCTGTGGGTTCCTTTATTACTTGTACAAGAACTTTTTGTTTTGGTTCTAATAATTCAGTTATTCCGAATGTTCCTTTTTTGAGTCTTAATGGACCAAGATCTGATACATGGATAAATCCATTTTTCTCACTTTCACCAATATTTATAAAGGCGGCATCAATTCCAGGGAGAACATTTTCAACTGTTCCTAAAAAAATATCGCCAATTTGATATTGGCCTTGTGCGACGATTAATTCATCAACTCGATCATCTGTGAGTAGTGCTGCAATTCGAGCCTGCTCAGCGATGATAATTTGCTGAGACATATATTTTGTACTGAAAGGTTTGTATTTTGAAAGTCATCTAATGTAAAAAGACTTAATTTTTAACTTGTATGTAATCAATTATTCAAAGTTAAGATTATTTACTTTTTAAATTAAAGTTAATAAAAATTAGATTCTTCTATATGTAGGCTTTAGACGACTTTCAAACAATTGGAAATTGAATTCATAGCTATGATTATCTTTTGATTTAACCATAACTAAAATAATATTAACATTTAATCACCACTTAAGCACGTTGATCAATTATTCTTATATTGATTAAATATTTTTTTTCTCAAGTGGTTCAAGTCAACGAAAATTATTTAAAACTCAAAGCTGGCTATTTATTTCCTGAAATTGCTAAAAGGGTAAAAAAATACTCCCAGTCAAATCAGGCTTCAAACATAATTAAACTTGGAATAGGAGACGTTACAGAACCGTTACCTAAGGCCTGCATAGATGCTATGGGTAAAGCTTTAAATGATATGGGAACATCTGAAGGCTTTAGGGGATATGGACCAGAACAAGGTTACTCTTGGCTTAGAGAAAAAATATCTGAGCATGATTTTATCTCAAGAGGTTGTGAAATTTTACCTGAAGAAATCTTTATTTCAGATGGTTCAAAATGTGATAGTAGTAATATTTTAGATATTCTTGGAAAAGACAATTCGATTGCTGTAACAGATCCTGTTTACCCTGTTTATGTAGACAGTAACGTTATGACAGGAAGAACTGGCAATGCTAATGAAAATGGTACTTATCAAGGATTGACATATCTCGCAATTAATGAGGAAAACGACTTTCTGCCAGAAATTCCAAAAAATAAAGTTGATATCGTATATCTTTGTTTCCCGAATAATCCTACCGGTGCAACCTTAACCAAAGAAGACTTAAAAAAGTGGGTTGACTATGCTCTTCAAAACAAATCTTTAATACTTTTTGATGCAGCTTATGAAGCATTTATTCAAGACAATCATATTCCTCATTCTATATATGAAATTGAAGGTGCTAAGGATTGTGCTATAGAATTTAGATCTTTCTCAAAGAATGCAGGATTCACAGGGGTAAGATGTGCTTATACAGTTTTACCTAAAAATCTTTTAGGATTTAGTTCAAAAAATGAGGAAATAGAATTATGGCCTCTCTGGAATAGACGACAATCTACAAAATTTAATGGAGTTAGCTATATCGTTCAAAAAGGAGCAGAAGCTGTTTATTCGCAAGAAGGAAAGGAAGAAGTTAGAGGTTTAATAAATTTTTATATGGAAAATGCAAAAATTATGAAAAACAAGTTACAGATTGCAGGATATAAAGTTTATGGTGGGGAAAATGCTCCATATATCTGGATCAAAGTCCCTAACAAGATGACATCTTGGGACTTTTTTGATTTCCTTCTTCAAAAAGTTGGCGTTGTGGGCACACCTGGGAGCGGTTTTGGATTATCAGGAGAGGGTTATTTTCGTTTATCAGCATTTAACTCTAGAGCAAATGTCATTGATGCAATGGACAGAATAATTAATATATAATTGTTATGAGTAATATTTATTAATTAAATGTTATCTATAAAGTTAGAGCAAAATTTAAGTAATAATTCAGTAGTGCTTGAAAAGAAACCTACTGAATTAAAAAATAAATCTCCAAAATATAAGGTTTTACTCCATAATGATCCGGTCAATTCTATGGAGTATGTCACTATTTCTCTAAGAGAAGTTGTTCCTCAATTAAGTGAGCAAGATGCTATTGCAATAATGCTAGAAGCTCATAATACAGGCGTCGGATTGGTAATTGTTTGTGATTTAGAACCAGCAGAGTTTTATTCAGAATCATTAAAATCGAAAGGAATTTCTAGTTCCATTGAAAAAGAGGATTAAAATGTTAAATTATTATTTTGAATGAGCTAATTTTCTTTCAGATAAGGGACGAACTTTTAAAGATTCTTTTAATGAAGACTTTCCATACTCTCTTTCGAGAATGTTAATAACTGTTTTACCAAATTCATCTTCTTTATTATCAAAAGCTTCTAGGCAAACTTGACCAAGTTTTTTCCCTAGAGCTCCTGGATTCCATAAAAGTTTTCTTGCTGTCCAAGGCATCATGCTCATTGGATTATAGTTAGGCTTTAAAATTTTATGATCTAGGGCATACTTTTCGAGGAGAGTGTGGGGTTGCAATCCTATAAAAAATATAGCTGGGTCCACTAAGTCTTTACCAAAAATATTTTCTAATTCTCTGTGATAAGCAATAGTTTGTCTTATCGTGCTTGGCGTTTCATCAAAAACATTAAAGGAATAATTAACTGAAACATGATTCTTGAATCCTGATTTGACTAGCATTCTACAATTATTTAATACCGTTTCAAGGTCATATGCTAACCTCATTTTTCTGACAAGTTCTTGAGATCCTGAAGTAATTCCTATTTCAAAATAACTCATACCTGTATCCACCATAAGCTGAGCAAGATCAGCATCAATATTATCTGCTCTGATATATGCAGCCCAATGAATGTCATCCCAACCTTGGTCTTTAATGGCTTGCAATAATGCTTTTGCATCTTCTATATGTTTTTTGGCTGGAATAAACTGCGCATCTGTGAACCAAAATCCCCTAACTCCAAGATCATATAATTGCTTCATTTCTTTGATTATTTCGTTTACAGGATTAACACGAACTTTTTTACCCTCTACAACTGTGTAAACACAGAAACAGCAATTATGAGGACAACCTCTTTTTGTTTGCACTCCTACATAGTATTCTCCACCCTCTATGTACCAATTAAATTCTGGCCAGATGGATTTAATAAACTTATAGTTACATGCAGTTTTAAAAGTGCCAGATGGTTGTTCATGAATTAGTCTGTTCCTCGGTTTCTGGCCAGCAAGATAACATCTCTCTTCCTCTATAGAATCATTTCTAATAATTTTTTCTATGAGATTTTCTCCTTCTCCAACAGAAATAACAGTTCCTTTTGGAAGTAAATCTCCTAATTGTTCGTAAAAAACGCTAACAGCTCCACCTCCCAAAATTACTTTTACATCTTTGTTGTATTTTTGAGCTCTTTTTAATCCCTTCTTGACTAGAGAAGTATTTCGATATATTTCTCCATAATGAGATGCGATTAATTTCAATCCGCCCCATGAACCTCTAATTTTTTTAAAGATATTTTTAGAATAGAAAACCTCAAAAGAGTTTTGCAAGGGATTTCCGCTTCTACCATCAACAGGTGCATAAATTTGTATATCTCTCCAAGAAAAGATTATTAGATGAGGTCTAAACTGATCAATTTTTCTAACTAAATATTTGGAAACCTTATTAGATGGAACAATCGCTAGATCAATAAATTGTTGCTCAATGGCTGGAAAACATTTATGAATATGATCGGCTAAATAAATAGGCCCTATAGGAAATATTGGGTTACATGGAAGTCTTACAGTAAGAATTTTCCCATAATTTTTTTTACGGTAATTATTTTGATTTAATTTTTTGAACTCTAAATTAAATTTCATGTCATGAAATTATTATCAGTTTATCTTCATTAAGAATCTAACTATATTATTACCAATTTGGCGAAATTAAAAATTTTTTAAAATGCTAATGAAAATTTATTTAAATTCAAAGATCAGAAATCATATAATTCCAGCATACTTTAAGGAGTTTTAGTCCATCAATCCACCTAGATATATTTGGTGCTCCAGATTTTCTTGCATAATATCTCACAGGATAATTAAGTATCTTAATATTATTTTTTGCTGCTTCAAAAATTATTGTGAAATCTCCAAATGGGTCAGATTTGGAGTCCCAACTCCCATTTTTTTTCATAAGTTTAAAGAATTTTCTTGAAAAAACTTTTGTTCCACAAAGTGAATCTGATATTGGCTTATTAATGAGTATTGATAAAAATATTGCAAAGAGTCTATTTCCTATATAGTTAGCCCATCTCATTGCATCCTTTTCCATTGGGAAAGTTGTTCGAGCACAATTAATTAAAATATTTTCATTTTTTGTTGATTCAATTATTGCTGCAACACTATCGTTAATATCTACAGTGAAATCACTATCAATTATGGCAAGGGTTTTACCAGAAGAAATATTAAATCCCTCCACAACAGCATTTTTCTTCCCTTTGGAAGTTTGTTTTAAAAGAGTTATTTTAAAAAAATCTGCGTAATTTTCTTTTAATTCTTTCAGCATCAAATATGTATTATCGTTGCTATTCCCTTCTACAAATATAATTTCTAATTTATTTGGTATTCTCTTAAATTTATTTAATGCGTTTATTAAGAGTTTTTTATTACCAGCTTCATTTCTTGCAGGAATTACAATTGATATTAGGTGATCAGAAAAATTTTCACTATATTTATAAAAAACAATTTCTAGTTCGTAGGCTAGTTGTTTTATGATTGGTAATTTGCGGAAAATATTTTTTAATGATTGCGGAAAAAGTTTAGTTTTCAAAGGAGTTAATTTTTTTGCTTTCCATCTTATGGATCTATAGTTATAAATTTCTGCAAGAGATTCTATATCGCTTAAAGTTATTCTTGCCTGGCTAGTAGTTTCTCTAAAAATTCTTGAATCAAATTTTAACCATCTAGTAATTGGCTCCCATGCATTGCCACGGACTTTTATAGAAATCAATTCGCTATTATTTTTGAATAATTGATGAAGTTTATTATGCGTTAAGTTCCAAGTATTAACTGATTTCATCCTTTTACAATCTCATAAAGACACTTTATTATATCTGGTGTTAGTTCATTTTTTTAATATTAATATCCAGGGTTTTAAAATATCATTTTCATATAAAACTTCATAAGAATAATTATCGTTTTTTATTGCTTGAACTTCAGTTGTCCATGCTAATTCTGATTTCTTTAGCTGATCAACGCCCTCTAAAAACTCTCCAAGTTTTGGAGTTAATAATGAAATCCTAATTATTTTTGATGAAGATAGAGAATTATTAATTCCTGCTTTATCAACTCTTATAGGTTGGTTTTTTACTATGTCAAAAGATGAAATATATTCCATTTGTTCTCTTATCTCTCTTGATCTATCGGTGAATAATCCTGATTGCAAAAGAAATGAAGCTAGTAAGTAGGGCCCAATTATGAGAGTTATTAATATTTGTTTAAATGATTTTTTGTATTGTATGAATGACCAAGATAATCCGAAAAACAATAAACCAAGAATTAACAATGTATTTTCCTTGAAGTTAAAGTTACTTATTTCTTTGAAGAAAAAATAATAAGTGAAAATTAGAGTAACAATAAATAATGGAATTATTTTAGAAGTAATAAATATAAAGATTCCATACAATCTCTCAGAATTAAAAAGATACCTTATGCCTGCATAAGTATTTAGTGCAAAAATAGATGAGATTTGTAAAGGATAGTAGGGAGTTTTCGTAGAAAAAATACTTAGAATTAAAATCAATATGCAGGGGAAAAAAGTAAGAATGTATTTATTTTCTTTATTGCTAGAAAAATTCCGTATTGTGCCAATAATTCCAAAAATACTCCAAGGTAGAAATGTTATGGGAATATTCCAAAAATAATAATAGAAAGGATTTGTAAAATTATTTTTGTTAGAAAGGACGGTAAACTTTTCAAATAAGTAAAAAATAATATTTTTTTCTAAATAAGGGTTAATAGAGACTGCCCAAAATGAGTATGGAATAAATCCGATTAGTAGTCCAAGCCAAAAGTATTTACTGAAAAAAAGATTCTTTTTTTTATATAAGTATGGTGATAGTGCTAGTAAAGGTACAAATACTAGAAAAGTTTTCATCATAAAGGATAAACCAATCCAAATACCAAAAAACAGAATATAGAATTTGTCGTCGTCATTTTTTATTTTGACTAGAGAATATAATCCAATACTTACTAAGCATGAAAAAATGATATCTTGAGTAGCTAAGTGTGAGTAATCAAACCATAGATATGTAGTAGAGAGTATGAGTGGAGATATAATTGCATATTTTTTACTGAAAAATTCTTCATGTAATTTGTAAGTTATAAAGAGCATCAATATTGCTGTCGCTGTTGTAGGTAGATATGCCGAAAACATATTACGTCCAAAGATGACTTGTGACTGTGCAATTAAAAACTGTAATCCAATTGTTCTATCTAAAACATACTGATCCAACCAAAGTGGAATTGTCCAGTTCCCTTTATCGAGTATCCATCTAGCTTGAAGTGCATAAAATCCCTCGTCAAAAGCTATGTAACTTCTTTTGCCAAAATAAAATATGAGAGGAATAAAAATAAATAATTTGAATAGTTTCTTGAATTTCAAAATTTTATTAATCATTCTTTTTGTAAATTTGCTTTTGAAATGCCGATAATTGGAATTGAACCAATGACCTACTGTTTACGAGACAGTTGCTCTGCCGCTGAGCTATACCGGCAATACTATAATTCTGATAATTTCATATAGACTTAATTTTATAATTTAAAGAATTTATGTCAAAAATAGATCCTGAGTTAAAAAAGAAATTGTTAAAGGAATCTCAGGCTCCTTTCAATGGATTAAGGAGAATATTATGGATAGCTTTTAGTGGCTCCGCATTTTTGGGCCTACTAATAATGTTTTTCAAAATGTCTAGTGGAAGTACGCTTCAGCAGAATAACCTTCTTATTCAATTGGGTGCTTGTATTTTATTTCCTTCTTTATTATTTTTTGATAGGAAAAAAGATTGATTAGTTAGATATTAATTATTGAGTTAATGTTCTCTTTTTAGTAACAAATTTGAAGGCTTCGATTATATCTCCTTCAATCCATGAAGAGAATTTATCGCAGCCAACACCACATTCAAATCCTGTATTTACTTCTTTTACATCATCTTTAGATCTTTTGAGAGAGTCTAAATCGCCCTCAAAAATAACTTTATCTGCCCTAACAACTCTCAAAGAGCAATTTCGTTGAAGCTTGCCAGATTGTATATAACACCCTGCGATAGCTCCTTTGCCAACTGCAAAAGTTGCTCGAACTTCTGCTTTGCCTAATGATTCTTCTACAAGATCGGGTTCAAGTAGACCTTCCATAGCCAACTGAATATCTTCTAAGAGTTTATAAATTACTTCATATTCTCTGATATCAACATCATTAGCATCTGCTGCCCTCTTAGCTCCAGATGCCAATGAAGTATTAAAACCAATAATTACTGAACCTGATGCGGCTGCAAGATCTATATCTGTCTCTGTTATTTCTCCTGGAGCAGAGAGTAGAACTCTTACTTGAACTTCATTTTTAGGTAATTGTTCTAGTGATCCCAATATCGCTTCAACACTACCTTGAACGTCAGCTTTAAGGATTAAGTTTAACTCTTTTAATTCCCCATCATTTGCTTGAGTTGATAATGATGACAAGCTAACTCTTCTAGAAGCCATTTGCTGAGCTAATTTTGTGGCTCTAGCATCTGAAGCTCTGTCTCCAACAACTGCTCTAGCAGTTTTTTCATCTGAGTAAACTTCAAATTCATCACCTGCTGTTGGTACTTCACTGAATCCTAGTGCCTCCACCGGGAAAGATGGACCTGCCTCTTTAATTCTATTACCATGTTCATCAACCATTGCTCTAATTTTTCCAAGTACCGAACCTGCAGCCAAAACATCCCCAGATTTTAAGGTGCCATTTTGAACTAATAAAGTAGCTACAGGACCTTTGGCTTTATCAAGGTGTGCTTCAATAACGGTACCTTTGGCGGTTCTGTTGGGGTTAGCCTGTAAATCTTCAACTTCTGAAACCAATAAAATCATTTCGAGTAATTTATTAATATTTTGTTTTTTGATTGCACTTACTGGGACCATGACAGTATCGCCTCCCCAATCTTCTGCAATTAATTCTTTATCTGATAGTTCTTGTTTGACCTTATCTGGTGATGCCCCTTCTTTATCAATTTTATTTATAGCAACAACAATAGGAACCTTTGCAGCTCTTGCATGACTAATGGCTTCAAGTGTTTGGGGCCTGCAACCATCATCTGCTGCTACTACAAGAACAGCTACATCAGTGACTTTTGTCCCCCTTGCCCTCATGGCCGTAAAGGCTTCATGACCAGGTGTATCAAGAAAAGTTAATTTTTTCTTTACAGATTCGTGCTCAAATTCAACTTGATAGGCTCCTATGTGTTGAGTTATTCCTCCTGCTTCACCAGAAGCAACTCTGGATTCTCTGATGGAATCTAAAAGACTTGTTTTTCCATGATCTACGTGACCCATGACTGTAATTACAGGTGGTCTTTTTATTAAACTATCAATATCATCAGATTCAATCATATCGACTGTTTTTTCTGCAGCTTCTTGAATATCATCTTGCAAAACAGGCACTCCAAACTCTTCAGCTACAGTTTCGATAGTTGTTAAATCAAGTGATTGAGTTACAGTTGCTGTTATTCCTTTGAAAAATAGAGATTTGATTATCTCTGAACTTTCAAGACTTAATTTATCAGCTAATTCTTGAACTGTTAAATTATCTTCGGGAACTATTATCATCTCAGGTCTTACTTGTTTCGCCTCTTTGGCAGCCTTTAATTCCATAGCTCTTCTTTTCTGCCTTTGCCGTGTGGTTTCTTTCTTCTTCTTTTTAAATTGTTTTATAGATTTTTGAGATTTAGTTTCATCAGACTTTTCTTTCTTTGGGCGTGCCAAACTAGCTGATAATATTGAAATTTTCTCGCCTGAGTATCCACTGGTTTCAGATGTTAATGAATCATCATTCTCACCTATGATGTGAACTTTTTGTCTTTGTTTCTGGGGATTTTTATTTCTTAATGCTTCTAGTTTGGCACTGTCATCCCAATCTGATTTGCCTGTTTTTTTGGAAGTATTTGAAAATGATCTATGAGGAGACTTTTTGGTGCTTGGAGAATCAGGACGGCTATTAGGAGATTTCACCTTTTGCTTAGGTGATTCAATATTTTGTTTTTCGTTTTTCTGTATCTCTAGTTTTTCTTTTTCAGATTTATTTGTTTTTTGAAGTTGTAATAGTTCATTAGGTGATACTGGCTTCCTTATCCCAGATGACTTTTGTCCATTGAATTTAGAACTTTGCCTATTAAAATCACCTTGTTTAACCGAACCTCCTTGTTTGAAATTCTCACCCGGTCTATTAGGCATCCCAGGTCTGTTGGTCATCCCAGGTCTGTTGGTCATCCCAGGTCTGTTGGTCATCCCAGGTCTGTTGGTCATCCCAGGTCTGTTGGTCATCCCAGGTCTATTGGATGCACCCGGTCTATTAGGCATACCCGGTCTATTTCTATTAGGCATCCCAGGTCTGTTGGTCATCCCAGGTCTATTAGATGTACCAGGTCTATTAGATGCACCAGGTCTATTAGATGCACCAGGTCTATTAGACATGCCCGGTCTATTAGGCATACCAGGTCTGTTGGGTGCATTTTGTTTGAAAGTAATGTTTTGCTTATTATTTGAATTTTGCTTATTAGGATTTATCTTAAGATCGTCTCTTCGTATTGGAGCTCCTACAAGCTCAGGGGGAGTTATTTTACTACTGAAATTTTTTGATTTAGGTTTGTTTGCATCTTGAATGGGTTTGTTTGATAGTTGTTTTTTGTCCCCTGAGTTGTAGATGTTGTTGGAAGATTCATTAGTTGGAGCATTATTCTTGTTATTTTTAGGCTTTGCAATTAATTGAATAGGGGGTTTTACTGCACTTTTTATAGGTTGAGTTGCATTACCTCGAGAAGTTTTTTTATTTTGGTTGAAATTTTGTAAAGGTTTAGCCTTTATATTTTGATTAGTAAGATTTCCTTGAGACTGTTTGCGATTAATAAAAGAAGCTTTATTGAGATCTTTAGTTTGATTTGAGGTTGTTTTTAGACTTTCAGGCTTATTTATAGGCTTTATCAATAACGGCTTTTTATTAGAATTATCATTTAGAGGATTTCCAGTTGCAGAGGAGGTTGCTGGAGATTTAACTTCTGTGTTTTGTTTGTAATTATCTTTTTTAATTGAAGGTTTATTGATAGAGAGTATTTTTTTATCTGAATTCTTCCTATTAAAAAGATTTTTGATTTTTTTTGCATCCTCTGCACTTATTGAACTGCTATGGCTTTTTACTGAAATTGAAAGTTTTTGAGCGGCATCCAATATATCTTTATTTTCCAGATTTAAGTCTCTAGAAAGTTCGTAAATTCTGATTTTATCGCTGATAGTCATTTAATCTGATTTTTATTCTTTATTTAATTGAAGAGGATATAAATTCATTATATTCCCTTATTGGGTTAGTGATTGTAGCTTGCAATTTCTTTTTCAAAAATATCAATAAATTCAGGTTCTAAAAATGTTTTTAAAGCTTTTTGAAGCTTTTTTTTGATCTTGGAATCTGAGTAACATTTTATTGACTTACAAATGTATGCGGATCTTCCCATTCCCTTTTGAAAAGTTATGCCTTGCCTGTGATCTTTTGTAATCTTAATAAGATTTTTCCTATCGTATGTTTTTCTACACGAAATGCATATACGCATCACAGGGGCATGATGTATCATCCTTTTCTCCCCTCTTTTGAGGACATTTCACTTTCTTGAATTTCCTCCAATTGATCATTATCTGAGAAAGTTTCTCCTTCGTATTGTTCTTCTCCATATTCTTCATCGTCTTCAGGAAGAGGATAAAGCTCCCTTAATCTTGCATCTTCTGCGGCACGTTCAGCTTGTTCTGCTTCTAATCTTAATTCAGCTTCTCGCTGAAGATTTTCTTCATCTTCCCGTTGAGTGATTAATTCAGAGACTGCAGCATCTTCTGCTTCTTGATCATATTCATGTGAATTCTTAACATCAATCTTCCAACCAGTTAACCTTGCGGCAAGTCTTACATTTTGACCTTCTCTACCAATTGCGAGACTTAATTGATCAGGAGGAACTAGTACGTGCGCATGCTGTCCTTCTGGATCAACTAGTCTTACTAGATCAACTTTTGCAGGACTTAAAGAATTTAAAATATACTGTATTGGATCAGAAGACCATTTTATAACATCAATTTTTTCTCCTCTTAATTCATTAACTACTTGTTGAATTCTTGCTCCTCTGGCTCCGATACAAGCGCCTACGGGGTCAACTTCTTGCTCGACACTATCAACTGCTACTTTTGTTCTAGGACCAACAGCTCTTGATGGCGGATTTGCTTCTCTGGAAACAGCAACTATTTTAACTGTGCCCTCTTGAATCTCCGGGACTTCATTTTCGAATAAATAGACAACTAAACCAGCATTTGCTCGACTGACAAAAAGTTGTGGCCCTTTTCTAGCTATTTCACTAACTTCTTTCAAAAATACTTTGAACGTTGCATTTGCTCGATAGTTATCATTCGGTAATTGATCTCTCTTAGGAAGTTCAGCTTCTACTTCTGGTCTCCCAATACCTGAACTAACTCCCATAATCACTGATTGACGCTCAAATCTTATAACTCTTGCAGTTAAAACAGGATCCTCTAAATCTGCAAATTCTTCTTGGATCATTTTTCGTTGTTGATCTCTTAATTTTTGTGCTAATACCTGCTTGGTTGTTGATGCCGCCATCCGCCCAAAATCCTCTTTTTCTGGAGTGACATCTAAAACAACTGTGTCACCTACTTGAGCATCATCAGCAACTTGTTTAACTTCTCCAAGAGATATTTGATGATCTTCGCTCTCGACTTCCTCAACAATTATTTTGCTTGATAAGATTCTATAACCCTCTTCATCTAAGTCTAATCCAACATCAAAATTACTAAAGTATTCTTCATCAAATGGATCTTCATTAACACCTATGTAAAAAGTTCTTCTATATTTTTCGTACCCTTTTAATAAAGCTTCGCGCAAGGCTGCTTCCACGACATTGGGAGGTAACTTTTTTTCCTCACTAATATCTTCAATAAGATTGTTTAAACCTGGGAGAATAACTAATGCCATCTATGATGGGAAATTTGGATAATGATTGAAAAATAATTAATCTTTTAATGTACAAAGACTAATCCTTAATACTTCAGTAAAAGGGATTTTTTTAATTTTACCCTTTATGTTAATGGCTAAAAAATCTTTAGACTTTTCATAAAGTAAACCATTCAGAAATTTTATTTTTGAATTCTTTTGGTTTAACTCAACATTAACTGGAAAACCCTTAAAAGTTTTGA
>Ga0310343_10000845_pt1 | contig 15143 bp, 16 predicted proteins | sample HC15DNA2025_MG_FD_203519 | JGI IMG/M metagenome (GOLD analysis project Ga0310343, IMG submission 203519) | Marine microbial communities from station ALOHA, North Pacific Subtropical Gyre - HC15-DNA-20-25_MG | ecosystem: Environmental > Aquatic > Marine > Oceanic | place: Pacific Ocean: North... | reverse complement strand
GAAAGGATCAAGAATTAATATTATCGATACTCCTGGTCACAGAGATTTTGCAGCAGAAGTTGAAAGAGTTTTACACATGGCTGATGGAGCTTTATTGTTAATCGACTCAGCTGAAGGAGTAATGCCACAAACAAAATTTGTATTATCAAAAGCTTTAAAACAAGGTTTAAAACCTATTGTAGTAATTAATAAACTTGATAAACATGATCAACGAGCAAATGAAGTATTAGACGAAACTTTTGACTTATTTGTAAGTCTTGATGCAAATGAGGAACAATTAGACTTCCCGGTATTATATGCAAGCGGAAGATCTGGCTGGGCTTCTAAAGAAATAAATGGTCCAAGAGAAAATTTGCAACCATTGTTAAATTTAATAGTTGAACAAGTTAAGCCATCAGATTTTGATAAAACAAAACCATTTGCTATGCTTTCTACACTTCTCTATGCCGACAGTTTTTTAGGAAGAAGCTTAATAGGAAGAATTGCTCAAGGAACTGCAAGAGCAAATCAGCAAATTAAAGCAATAGATTTAAGTGGAAAAAAAGTTGATGAAGGAAGACTAACAAAAATATTTAGATATGAGGGAACAAAAAAAGTTCCTATTGAGAAAGGTGAGGCTGGAGATATAGTAATCATTGCAGGATTAGAAAAAGCTAATGTTGCTGATACAATTTGTGATTTAGAAATAAACGATCCAATCAATGCAACACCTATTGATCCTCCTACCATGTCAATAACAATTACTGTAAATAGTTCTCCTTTAGCAGGAACAGAGGGAAAAAAATTAACAAGTACTCAAATTAGAGATCGTCTAATTTTAGAAGCAGAAAATAACGTTGGAATTAACTTTGAAGAGAATGAAAACAAAGATGCTTTTGTAATAAGTGGAAGAGGAGAGTTAATGTTAGAAATACTTCTCACACAGATGCGAAGAGAGGGTTTTGAAATGACGGTAAGCCCTCCTAAGGTACTAATTAAAAAGGATAACAAAGGAAATAAACTTGAGCCAATTGAAGAAATAACAATGGATTTAGATGAAGAATACTCATCAAAAATTATCGATTCTATGAATAGAAGAAAAGGTAAATTAATTGATTTAAAGGATACTGGGAAAAATAAAAAAAGATTAATTTTTCTTGCTCCAACTAGAGGTTTAATGGGCTACACAAGTAGATTTTTAACTTTAACAAAGGGCACTGGAGTGATTAATAGAATTTTTCACTCTTACGGAGAGTATACTGGCGATATGGAAGGAAGAAGAAACGGTGCTTTAATTTCTATGGAAAATGGCAAAGCAGTAGCTTTTGCAATTTTTAATTTACAAGCTCGAGGTGAAATGTTTGTTACACATAACGATCCTGTTTACGAAGGTATGATTGTCGGGCTTTCATCAAAAAGTGGTGATCTTGAAATAAATGTTTTAAAAGGTAAGAAATTAACAAATATGCGAACACAAGGCACGGATGAAAATGTTGTTTTAACTCCTGTCAGGAAAATGGCAATAGCTGAACAATTAAGTATACTTAATACAGATGAAGCTTTAGAGATAACACCAAGGTCATGTAGACTCAGGAAATTAATATTAGACCCTCATGAAAGAAAAAGGCAATCAAGAGCTAAAGCCTCTTAAAGGCTGAATTTAGATTTTTTACTATCTGTTAGAAAACCTTTAACAGTATCAAGTGTCATTGATTTGAAACTTTTACCAAATCCTATAATTTGGTTTATTACTTTTGGGGGCATTGTAATTATATTACAACTTAATTGTTTTGCTTGAGTAAAGTTATAAGCTTCTCTCGTACTAGCCCAAAGAATTTCAATATTTTTATTTTTTTTAGTCAAAGAAATACTTTTTTTAAATATTGGAAGTGGGTCTTTCCCTTTATCTGCCATTCTTCCTGCAAAAATTGAAATAATTGATTTTGTTTTTTTATTAAGCTTTTTGAAAATCTTTCTAGTTTGTTCAAATGTGTAAACTGCGGTAATGTTAAGTTTAATTCCTTTCTCGCTTAATTCTTTGATTACAGGTCCTGTAAATACTCCTTTAGAATTTACAACTGGAATTTTAACATAAACATTTTTTCCCCAAGAATTAATTTCATAAGCCTGGTCAAGCATATCTTTAAAATTATCTGCAAACACTTCGAATGAAATGGGTTTTTTTTTGCAAATTTTTAAAATTTTAAGAGAATACTCTTTATAATTCTTGGCTCCAGCTAATCGCATTAAGCTAGGATTAGTTGTAAAACCATCAACTAAAGATTTGTTATTAAAAAATTTTATTGTCTTATAATCGGCTATATCACAAAATATTTTTGTTCTCATTAATCTAAATTTTTAACAATATCCTCTGTCATCTTTTTTGCATCTGCAAATAACATTAAAGTATTATCTTTATAAAATAATTCGTTATCAATTCCTGCATACCCTGGCGATAAACTTCTTTTTACAAATAAAACTGATTTACATTTTTCTACATCAAGCACTGGCATTCCAAATATAGGACTCTTCGGATCTGTTTTTGCTACAGGATTTGTTACGTCGTTTGCTCCTATTACAAATGCAACATCAGAGTTAGCAAAATCATTGTTTATATCCTCTAATTCAAATACTTCATCGTAAGGAACATTCGCCTCCGCTAACAATACGTTCATGTGTCCTGGCATTCTTCCTGCAACCGGGTGTATAGCGTAAGTAACTTTGATATCATTTTTTTTCAGTTTATCTACCATTTCACGAAGAGCATGCTGAGCTTGAGCTACTGCCATACCGTAACCAGGAACTATAATTACCGATGAAGCGTTTTTCATTAAAAAAGCCGCATCCTCTGCATTACCACTTTTTACTGGTTTTTGATCTTTTTTTTCTTTTTTATTATCATTAGAATTATCTGCTCCAAAACCGCCAAGTATTACGCTAACAAAAGATCTATTCATAGCTTTGCACATAATGTATGAAAGTATTGCCCCAGAAGATCCAACAAGTGCACCTGTTATAATTAAAGCAGTATTTTCTAATGTAAAGCCTATACCTGCCGCAGCCCAACCAGAGTAAGAATTAAGCATTGAAATTACTACAGGCATATCTGCTCCACCAATTGGTATGATTAACAAAACACCAACAAGAAATGAAACAATTATTACAGTCCAAAAAATATTTGTAGACTGTGTTTTACATAAATAAAAAATTAAAACTAAAATACCAATACCAAGTATCAAATTTAAATAATGCTGACCGCTGAATGAAATAGGAGCGCCTGACATTATTCCTCTCAACTTTAAAAAAGCTATAATAGATCCTGAAAAAGTTATCGCTCCTACTGCCGCCCCTATAGACATTTCAATTAAGCTTGCTAATTTAATATTACCAACATTTCCAAGATTAAAGGCTGCAGGATTTAAAAAAGCAGCTATTGCAACAAATACAGCTGCCAACCCAACCAAACTATGAAAGCCTGCAACTAATTCGGGCATCGCAGTCATTGGAATTTTAAAAGCTATAAAAGCACCAATTGCACCACCAATAACTAAAAATAAAATCACATAAACTAATGATGTAGAAAAATTACCAATTGAAAGAAATGTAACAATAATTGCAATTATCATTCCAGCAATTCCAAAATAATTTCCTTGTCTAGATGTATCTGGTGACGATAATCCTCTTAGTGCTAGAATAAATAATACTCCTGAAACTAGGTAAAAAATTGCCGCTAGGTTTGCCGAAATCATTACTTCTTATCTTTCTTTTTTTTATACATTTGAAGCATTCTTTGAGTCACTAGAAATCCTCCAAAGATATTTATAGCAGCCAGGATGATAGCTAAAAAACCAAAAATACTGGATGTATTAAAAATACTTTCAGATACTCCTGCTAAAGCTGCAATAATAGCACCTACGATAATAACTGAAGAAATAGCATTAGTAACTGACATTAATGGAGTATGAAGTGATGGTGTTACACTCCACACTACATAATAACCAATAAAAATTGATAAAATAAAAATACTTAGCCTAAATATAAACGGATCTATTTCCATAATTAATTTTGTTTGATTAAAGATTTCTCTATTATTTCATCTTCTAAATTAATATAAAACTCTTTCTTTTCTTTACTATACAAATTACGTATGAAACTGAACAGATTTTTAGCGTATAAGCTTGAAGCGGTAAGCGGTAAACTATTCATCAGACTTTTAACACCTATTACTTTTACTCCGTTTACTAAATTAATTTTACCTGGTTCTGAAAATGCAGAATTTCCTCCCTGTTCTGCGGCTAAATCATAAACAATTGAGCCAGGTTTCATAAGTTTAATTAAATCCTCTGTTAATATTCTTGGAGCAAGTTTTCCAGGAATTAATGCTGTACAAATTACTATATCATTTTTTTTTAGCGCTTCTTTCATTATTTCTGCTTGCTTTTTTTTATATTCTTCAGATGCTTCTTTTGCATATCCCCCTGCTGTTTCCATATTTTCATTTTGTTCAACTGTTAAAAATTTTCCACCCAAACTTTCTACTTGTTCTTTTGATGCAGCTCTCACATCTGTTGCTGAAACTATCGCACCTAACCTTTTGGCAGTTGCTATAGCTTGTAAGCCTGCTACACCCGCTCCGATTACTAAAACTTTAGCTGCTGGAACAGTACCTGCAGCTGTCATCATCATAGGTACAGCTTTTTCAAATTCTGCAACACAATCGACAACTGCTCTATATCCAGCCAAGTTAGATTGAGAAGATAAAACATCCATTGATTGAGCTCTTGTAATTCTAGGTAATAATTCTAAAGAAAAAGCCTTAATTTTTTTATTTAAAATTTTATCTATTTGGTTTTTATTTTTTGATTGATTAAGCATTCCAATTAAAATCGTATTATCTTTCAAAATTCCAATTTCATCGTCCACCGGACAATTAACTTTTATGATCAAGTCACTTGAATTTAACACCTCTTTTGATGATGATTTAATTTCGACCCCGTTATCACTATATTCATTGTCATCAATACCTAAGTGAAGCGCATATCCTTTTTCGATACACACTTTTAACCCTAGTCCAATAATATTTTTTGCTGAATCAGGAGTCAAAGAAACTCTTTTTTCCAATGATGTATCTTCTTTAATTGAACCAACTATCATTTATAATTAATTTGATTTTAAAGTAATGTTATTGCAAGTATCACTAATAAAGAAATTACTGCAACTGTTCCCCACAAAACAAATTTTGTGAATCCATTATAAGTTTTTTTGTAATCGTTCTCACTCATCTTTAACCTTGACGAGCTTTAAATTTAGGATTTTTCTTATTAATAACGTATAGTTTTCCTCTTCGCTTAACTAATTTTGAGTTAAGGTCTCTTTTTTTCAAGGATTTTAATGAACTAGCTATTTTCATATTTTTTAAAAGCCTGGCAACGACCTACTCTCCCATATCTTAAGACAAAGTACCATCGGCGCTGAAGGACTTAACTTCCGAGTTCGGGATGGGATCGGGTGTGGCCCCTTCGCAATAATCACCAGGCGAGAGTTTTATAATCCTTTAATTAATACTTGTAAACAATAATATTTTAATTAATCAACAATTCATTACCTTTATTATTGTTTTTTTTCAAAAATGTAATTGTAAAGATTTGAAAATTTTGAATTTTCTTGAAAAAGACTGTCATTACGTTTTTTATGTTTAATACTAAAGTCACATTCTTCCATAATCTTTAGGGTTTTTTCAAATTGTTCTTTGAAATTTTCGTTTATCTCAACTGATATACTTTTTATTTTTTTGTTTTTTAAAAACTCATTAGCACCATCTAAAATTAAATGCTCTATGCCATCGACATCAATCTTTATGTAATCTGGTATGTCTAAAAAATTCTGTTTTAGACAAAAATTTATAGTCGTGCCAAAAAGATCATAGTTCATTTCATCTTTAAACGACTTTCCTTCAAAATTATAATTTACGCCAAAAGAATTTAAAGCACCTCCTTCGTTAAAATTTTTTTCTTTCATATTTAAAAAGATATTTTCTTTATTTCCAAGTGGTAAGCTAAAAATTTTTATTTTATCTTGCAAATTATTTAGATAAATATTTCTACTTAAAGTTCTCAAATTTGATGTTGAAGGTTCAAAAGAAATAGTTAGAGAATTATTATTTCTTAAGGCATTGTAAATAGAGTACAAACCAATATTAGCTCCTATATCCCAAAAAATTATTTTCTCATTTTTATTGAAAGTATCAATCCACTCTAAAGTTTCCGGCTCTTTAGTTCTTAAAGTTTCAACTCGCCATTTTATAAGTTTATTCGGTATAAAAAAAATTATTTTTTTATTAAGTATTTCTACTTCTTTATTAGAGTTTTTTTCTATTTTATCTTTTAAAGATATGAGAAAACTTTTGTTCGTCAACAACAATAAAAATTTGTCTAAAAACTTTAAAAAATTAAATAATAACAATAAAAGAATATTTGGCATTAATTTTTTTGTTGGATTTTAAATATAGGTTTTAAAAAATCTAAATAAATATGGATTTAACTTCCATCTTAAATTGCCAAAAAAATAATTTTTCTTCTCTATTTTGTAGACTTCTTTAATTCTTTTTGTCATCAAGTTATATACTAAAGTAATCCTAGAGTTCTTTCCATCACCTTGATAAGAATGCCATGTTTCTCTCTCGACTCTTGAAAAAAAAACGGCTCTATTTTGAACCCACTCAATTTTTTTTTCATTAGAACCTTTTTTATCACTATAAAAAATTGTTCCGCTATTTTTTTCTGGATAAAGATAAATTACTCCTGATAATAATTTATTCGGTGTGTCGTCATGTATTGGAAATTTGGCGTTTTTTCTTGTAACTATTATTGTAAAATCTGTGTAATCATAAAGTTGTGATTTTTCATAATTAAGTTCTTGTAATATCGATAAAGTTTTTAAATGATAATTTTTGTATAGTTTTTCAACAAATTTTTTATCGATAGTGGATAGAATAACGCCGTTATCATCAACTTCATTGTGAAAAATATTAAATTCACTTTGATTTTGCTTTAAAATATCCAAGTTAATTAATTCATTAAAATCATTTTGAGAAAGAAAGTTGTCCTCAGTTCTAATTTTATAGGAAAAACTATTTTTATTAATTTTATAAGACATAAATTTATAATAATTAATTTTTTTTTATTTTCAACTTTGGTTTTCTAACTAATAAAGGGCAATAAATATTTATTAAACTTATTTTTCTCATTGGTAGTTTTGAAAATATTATTTTTCCTAAATATTTTATAACTTATTACTCCCTTATAAATTTCGTTAATTGATATTTTATTCCAAATTTTATTTGAAAATGTGTCTAAATTGTTATCATCAGGAAAATGAAATACTCTATTTCCCTCCTCTAGTGCTTGTATACATACACCCGAGGCGTTACCGAAAATAATTGAGTCTTTTTTCTTGTTTTCTTGAGAAAATTTATTTTTATTTTCTTTTATTAACATCTCTATTTTTTTTTTTAAATCTTTATGACTAGTATTATTTTTTTGGAGAGGATGTATCCGAGCTTTCATTTTGTTCAAGCTTTTTTGGGGGACATTTTCAAAAAAGATTTTTAGTTTTTTAAGAAATATTTTTTTATCAAAAATTTCAAATGGAAGAAAAATAAAACCCCCAAGAGTATTTTTTCTTATTTTCTTAAATCGTAGGGAAGGTATGACTTTAATTTTTTTTTTTGGCCAGCTATAGTATTTGATTAAAACTTTTTTTTGATCCTCTCCTGAGACAAAAAATATATCTATGTTTTTTTGTTTATAAATGAGTTCAGTTTGTACTGGCCACGCAGCACAGTGTAAGTAACAAAAAATATTTGAATCTTTATTTAACTTTTTAATTGTATTAATAAGTTTATTTTGAAAGGGAATACTTTCATAGTTAATTATTGAATTTTTTATTTGATAATTTTTAATTATATTTTCAATTATTTCATTCAATCGCGAAGAGAAGACCTGGTGATAAGAAAATTTATCAAAAAAATGTTCTTTGATTGGAAAATTAATTTTTAATAAATTTTTAAAAATCAAAATTATTAGATATAGGAGAGAAAAGCTATTATGTTTTTTCTTTTTAACAATAATAATGTTTTCTTTAAGTTTTCTTGGCAATTTATGATCTAAAGATATTAATATCCAGATAGCTTTCTTTGTATCAGATAGTGTTCCAAAATATTCATCATAATAATTTCCTTCTTTATCAAAATTTTTTTTTAAACAATAAGAGAGAACTATATTTATTTTTTTACATTTTCGATTAATTTTACCAATTGAGTGCAAATCATAAAGTTTAGAAATAGAAATTAAATCTTTAAGAAAAAATAAGACAAATCCTTTATTTCCTAGTCCAATAATTTTTTTTAAACTAAAATGCCCAATTGTTTGTACCCATGATGTCATATAAGTGAGTGGGCTGCTCTCAACAATAATATTTTTTTTTCTTAGATTATAAATATATTTCTTAGCTAAATAAATTATCTTTACTTGATTTTTGAAAACTGAATTATGCTCATACATAACTTTTTAAAACACCAATTACTCTTTTCATTTCTTCTCTTGGACCAAGTGTAAATCTTAAAAAACTCTCAAATCCTTTCACACCAGGGCCTTTCCTAGTTAAAATTTTTTTATCTTTTAATTTTTTTTCAATTAATTTTTTTTTTTTTTTTAAATTTACATGTATGAAATTAGCTTTTGTATCTAAGTATTTTAAATTTAATTTATCTAGCTCTTTTTGAAAATAGTTTTTTCCATCTATCACTTCTTTTATAAAAGATTTTTCTAAATCTTTATGTTTAAGAAAAATTTCCAAGACTTTGCACGCTATTGAATTTATTTCGTACATAGGCTTAAATTTGAACAATTCTTTAATAATCGTTTCATTTGAAATTAAGTAACCTGCTCTTAAACCGGCTAACCCGTATGATTTTGAAAATGTTCTTAATATAATTAAATTTTTATATTTATTTATTTCTCTTATAAACGAATAATTATAAAAACCATAATAGGCCTCATCTATTAAAACTGGTATATTATATTTTTGTGCTTTTTTAATTATTTCAAGAATTTTCTTTTTATTTATAACAGTGCCGGTTGGACTATTTGGATTAGCTAAAGTAATTAAAGCGACTTTGTTGTTTATGTGTTTAAACAATTCATTCAGTTTTAGTTTGAGATTTTTATCATAACCAACCCCCTTTTTTTTTAAATTATTTAGTTTTACATATACTTCAACCATACCAAAGGTTGGTTCTAAACAAATAATATTTTTTCTCTTTTTACAAAAAAATTCAAAACACACCCTATAACCAAAATCTGATCCTGGTGTGATTAAAATTTGTTTTTCTGAAACCCTTAATCTTTTTGATAGCAAGGAATATGTTCTTCCTACTTCAGGATAAGCTGAGAGGTCAAAGGAATTTAAATTAATTTTTCTTAATAATATATCCTGGAATTTGTTAACTTTTTCATTTTTATCTAATCTTAAATATTTTTTCCTAGAAAAAGAATTTGCTCTTTCTCTTGTCAAATTTTTGATTTTTTGAATTTTCATTTTAGATGATAAAATTTTTTCCAAGCAGCTGAATGAGATGAGCCAATTAATTCACCGCTAACATCACATACATTGCACGGTGAAAGTGATCTATTAGATGAGATAAGTTTTTTTCTTGAAGAAGTTGATATTTCACTTAACCATATTTCTTTCAGAGTATTTTTGTTCAAATTTCCTAATATATTTTTTTTACCCCAGTCATGAGAGCACATTAAAACATCACCATTATAATCAAGAAAAAAGGAATACGCTGGATAATTGCATGGATCACTCATTTTCTCATTTAAAGGTAAAATTGGATAAGAAGCGTTTTTCATTTGACCTCCTCTATTGCTTATCGTAATTCCAAAATCTTTTTCAGGCGGTAAGTACCTATGTCTAATCACATATCTTTCTTTATCAAGGCCAACATTATCGACCATATTTTGAAATTTAACTACATCGTCTGGTCCATCATAAACACTTATTAAAATAGTAGATAACCCAGACTCAAAAAGTTTAACTAATCTTTTTTCATTAAGGACATCTCCATTTGTAATAAGTTCAATTTTTGACTCTGGAACCAATGTTCTTGCTTGTAGTATATTTTCATATATTTTTTTATTAAGTAATGGCTCATTAAAGCCTGAATACATAATCAAACCTTTATAATTTAAAACTGATAACTCATTCATTAGCTTGGTATGAAGATCTGTGGTTATAAACTCTTTGATATCCTGATATCCATCGTCACTTCGTGGGCAAAAAGAACATTTTCGATTACATGTTCCTGAGTCACTTATTTCAATAAGTGAAGGCATAGGTATTTTGCTTTCAGGAAAAAATTGTAAGCTACTTCTAATTATATTTGATTTTCTGTTAATATTTTTATCTAGATATATTATTTTTTTGGGCATCTTATTTAATTAAATCATTAAATTTTTTTATAAACCATTTTATTTCTAAAGATCTAAGTCCGCCATAACCATATTCAGCAAAAATAAAGTCTATGCCAGCATTTTTAGCGGCAAGGTAATCATGATACATATCACCAATATAAACAGCTTTATTTCTTGGGCAATTAAATTTTTTTAATATTTTCCTTATTTGGTCAGGATAGGGCTTGCCCTTTATCGATTTTCCTCCACATTCCATGTGATCAAATTGAATTTTAAATTTTTTCGTAAACAATTTTGTTCTTGTTGAGTCTTTAGAAGTAAAAAGTGCAATACTTTTATTTTGCTTCTTTAATTTATTTATAGTCGTTATAACATTTGGATAAATTTTCAGTCTATTAATATTTTTAATAGAACTCCTATCATAGTCATTTTTAATTTTTATCTTATTATTTTTTATACCCATTACCGATAGTATTTTTTTAAAAGGTAAACCAACATGTTTAAAGTAATCATTAAAAGTAAATCTTAACTTATTAACTTTAGATGTTTGTTTCCATGCGTATCTCATATTATTTTTTGAGTTTAGTAATACCCCATCTAAATCAAAAATAATTACAGATTTTTTTTTGATAAGTTTATTAATCATTTTTAAAAGATTTAGGTTAATTAAAGATACTTTTTTGCAATCTTATCTTCTTTCATGGCTTTTTTCACTTTAGCTATATCACTTTTCACGTCTATTGCTAGAGAATGACTTTTTAATTTAAATGTTCCAACAGCTAAATTATTTTCCAACGCTCGCATTAATTCGATGCCTTCGATTTTTTCGAGCTCGCCTTGCTGTAATTTACTAAATTCAAATAATGTTTTTTTTTTAAAAGATATAATTGATAAATGTTTTTTTAATTTATAATTATTTTTATTAAATAAAAAAGGTGCTAAAGACCTAGTAAAATATAAAACTTTTCCACTTGAATTTGATAAAATTTTTACATTATTGGGGTTATGTTTGTACTTAATATTTAAATAGGGAACCACAATATCAAAGTTTTTATTTTTTAAATGAAAACTTATTACTTTATCTATATCACTTGGTTCGACTAAAGGTTCATCGCCTTGAATATCAATAGCATAATCAAATTTAATTTTTTTTGCAGCCTCTGCTATTCTTTCTGTTCCATTTTTATGTTTTGAGGAGGTAATTATAGGTTTACCGCCATGTTTTAATACTAAATTAGCTATAATTTCACTGTTAGTACAAACATATAAATCATTAAGTTTTTTAGATAGCATTGCCCTTTTCATTGTATGAATAATTATGGGTAATCCATTTATTTTTAAAAGAGGTTTTTGAAATATTCTTTTTGACTCTAATCTTGAAGGAATAAATCCAATTATCATCATTGCTAACTATATTTTAATTAAGACTATGTAAATAAAAAAATTATTAAATATTAAATTGGTGGGCGTGATAAGAATTGAACTTATGACCTCTACGATGTCAACGTAGCGTTCTACCACTGAACTACACGCCCTAGAACATAAAAAGTTGTTTCTAGACTAAACTTATTTAAAAGCTTTCATAAACCTTACTGTTTTATATATAAAATTTGGAAAAATAAATTTTATTATTTCAATATTTATTAAATAAAATATCATTATCTTTTCACTCAATGAGGTTTTGAAATTATTTAAATTTGAAAATAAAATTTTTATTCTTTCAATTATAGCTAATTTTGAGTTTAATATTCTTTTAGTTTCTGAATTGTTATGCGGAATTCTTATCTGAACTAATTTTTTTTTGATAAATTTAATATTTGATACTTTTAAGATTTTTAGGTAAAAAGCATAATCTTGAGCATAATTATATTTATTTGGATAATTGCCAACTTTTTTTAAGATATTTCTTTTATACATTACAGTAGAATGGCCAATGAAATTTTTTGTTAGTAATTCTCTAATATTTTTAAATTGAAATTTTTTTTTTGAAATAAAAATTCTATTTGACTTTTCATCTATAAAATCAAAATCAGTAAAAACTAATCCTAAACTCTTATTATTTTCTAATTCTTTAATTTGGGTAGATAGCCTATTTTTATGAGATATGTCGTCTGAATCTAAAATTGCAATATACTTTGATTTACAAAATTTTAGGCCGTAATTTAAACATCTTGTTCTACCAATATTTTTTTTAAAGTATTTTTTTTTTATTCTTTTATCCTTGAAATTTTTAAGTATTTGACCAGATTTATCTTTAGAACCATTATCGATCGCGATTAATTCCCAATTTTTAAATTTCTGATTTATCAAACTATTTATTGCAGATTTTATATATCTTTCATGATTATAAATTGTCATCAGAATTGAGACTTTTTGGTTAATCATTTTAATATAATTATCTTATCTTTTTTCCATTTATATTAGTTGCTTTATTTGTTTCTTTTTTATCATGAATTTTATTTAACAGATTAGCAACTACTGATATCTTTGATAGTGACTTGAAAGAAAACCAAATACCTGGAGGAATTTGTATAGAAATGTTTTTTTTTCCTCCCGCAATAACTTTTTTAAATACTTTTTTCTTTTTCTTCGGATTAAAAAAATTAAATTCAACTTTACCATACGGGACTGTCACTACTGAATAAAATTTATAATGAATATTCCAACCTTTTGTAACGTTTTTTTTTATTTCCGAAAAATAGATTTCGCCGAAACTTTTATATTGTTTCGATTCTTTATTTAAAAATTTAATTATATTTCCTTTCTTATTAAATATAATTTTGTTTTTTTGAATCTTAATAGATTTTACTATCATTCATGTATCTTAAAATTTGTTTTTTTGTAATATCAATGGGAGACTTTTTATTTTTAATAACTTCGTAATACCATTTTGCAGTAAAAACTACGCTATCTTTAATATTGTAAGTCGGTGTCCATTTAAGTTTTTGTTTTGCTTTAGAGATATTTAATTGTAAATTTTCTTGTTCATAAAAATTATTTTTTTTCGCTATTAATCTGCCCTTGCCCCAAAAATTGATTATGTACTCAACAATTTTTTTTACTGTTGTAAGTGATCTTGGGTTTGTTCCGAAGTTCCAGGCCCCAGAAAATAATATAGGATTAAAATATTGTTTCTTAGCTAAAATTAAATAACCCTTTAGAGGCTCTAAAACATGTTGCCAAGGCCTATTAAAATTTGGATTTCTTAAAATAATTGTTTTATTTGAGTTAATTGATCTAATGCAATCAGGAATAAGTCTTTTATCAGACCAATCTCCACCTCCGATGACATTACCTGCTCTACCAGTTGAAATTCCAAGTCTTTTTACTTTTTTTAAAAAACTCTTTCGGTAGGCTCTTACCATTATCTCTGTTACAGCTTTGGATGAGCTGTATGGATCAATACCACCAAGTAGATCTCCCTCTTTAAATCCAATTTTACTATTGTTGCTCTCATAACATTTATCAGATGTTACTACTACAAGAGATTTAACAAATTTTGAATTTTTAGAAATTTCAGTGATGTTAAGTGATCCATTAAAATTAATATCAAATGTTAAATGAGGTTTTTGATAAGACTCGTAAATCAAAGGCTGCGCAGCTAAATGAAATATAATTGAGGGCTTAACTTTTTGAATAAAATTATTTAATAATTTTTTATTTCTTACGTCTATAATTTTTAAATTTATCCTTTTTTGCAACTTTAGTTTGTAAAAAAGATTTTTATTCTGATTTGGGTTAAATCCAATTCCTGAAACTTTAGCACCAAGCATGTTAAGCCAAAAACATAGCCATGCGCCCTTAAAACCAGTAGCGCCCGTAACTAAAACTGATTTATTTTTATAAAACTTTTTGAATTCTAATGACATTTAATTGATTTTTTTTAAATTTTTGTATTATCTAATATCATTTTATAAGCTAATTTTGCCCATTTTTCTGCATCTTTTGTATTAACTCTTAGATCGTATTTCTCTGGGCTAACAAAAATTTGGTTTGTATCATCAAATCTACCTTTTTCAATGGTGTCCAACCATATTATAAATTGTGGTTTAAAAATTTCTCTAGCTTCTCTTGTGGGACAAATAAAATCTGCAATTACATAAAAACCTTCCTCAATTAATTTATCAGCAAGATCACTCATCCGCCTAGCTTGCCTTTTTCTTCCTTCGGTAGAGAAATCCCAATCATTAAACTTTTTTCTAATTTGGTCTGCATTCAACCATTTAGCATTTAATAAAATTTTTAGTTTTTCAGCCAAAGTAGTTTTTCCTGCTCCAGGTAAACCCATGACTAAAATTTTTTTTTTCATAATTTTTAACTTATATCCAAGGAGTATTTTTTTCTTTAATCATTTGTTCTATAAATTTTTTATCTCGCAAAGTATCCATACACTGCCAGAAACCCTCATGTTTATAACAAGCTAAGTTTTTTTTTCTCACTAAAAGATTCATTGGTTCTCGCTCCAGCATCGTATTAAAACTTTTTATATAATTGAATATTTCATAATTAAATATAAAATAACCTCCATTAATCCATCCTTGTTTAGCTTGGGGCTTTTCATTAAATCTTTTAACCAAGTTTTTTTTTACATCTAATTCACCAAACCTAACCGGAGGTCTGACTGCAGTCAAAGTTGCTACTTTTTTATTTTTCAAATGAAAATTTACGGATCTTTTTATATTATGACTT
>Ga0310343_10000844_pt1 | contig 15143 bp, 9 predicted proteins | sample HC15DNA2025_MG_FD_203519 | JGI IMG/M metagenome (GOLD analysis project Ga0310343, IMG submission 203519) | Marine microbial communities from station ALOHA, North Pacific Subtropical Gyre - HC15-DNA-20-25_MG | ecosystem: Environmental > Aquatic > Marine > Oceanic | place: Pacific Ocean: North... | reverse complement strand
AATTATAAACGGAGAAAAAAACTCCGTAGACGTTCCCTCGGACATGCCCTTGCTTTGGGCATTGAGAGACAAACTAAACATGACCGGGACCAAGTATTCATGTGGAATCGGTCAATGCGGCACCTGTACCGTTCTGATAAACGGTATGCCGATGCGCTCCTGCATCACTCCCGCGGCTAGCGTCGCCGGGATTGAAGTCACCACCATCGAAGGGCTCAGCGAAGATGGCGAGCACCCGGTGCAAAAAGCTTGGCACAAGTTGGACGTTCCCCAATGCGGCTATTGCCAAGGCGGTCAAATCTTGACCGCAGCTTCCCTCATCGAGCGGAATGCCAATCCCACCAACGCAGATATCGATGCAGCCCATTCAGGAAACATCTGCCGCTGCGGCACCTATTACCGAATTCGAAAAGCCGTCAAGCTGGCCGCTGAAATCAAGAAAGTAGACGCTTAAGATGAAAACTAAATTACCTGTGAATCGTCGCGCTTTCCTAAAAGTGTCCGCCCTCGCCTCCGGGGCTCTCTTAATCGGTGTCGGTTATCGCGAGACCGTTCGAGCCGCTCACCATGGCAAGAAAGCGAAGACCTGGGCCCCTAATTTATATGTCCGGATTGATCCCGATGGCAAAATCACCATCATCAGTAAAAACCCAGAAGCCGGCCAAGGCATCAAAACCGCCATGCCTATGGTTGTGGCGGAATGCCTCGAGGTTGACTGGTCAGACGTTCACGTCGAGCAAGCACCGCTTGACGACCGCTACGGTCGCCAAGTTGCAGGCGGCAGTCGCGGTACGCCAGACGGATGGAACGATCTTCGGATTGCTGGTACCGGAGCCTTGGCCATGCTAAAGAATGCGGCCGCTGAAGAATGGGGCGTTCCCGCCAGAGAATGCGAACCCAATATGAATGCTTCGATCGTCCATATAAAGTCGGGTCGATCGTTAGGCTATGGCGAACTGGCCCCACTGGCCGCCAAGCAATCCGCACCCGATGCGGATTCCCTAAAGCTCAAGAGCCGGCCGAAAGACTTCAAGCTTCTTGGAAAGCGTATCCCTGGAGTGGACAACAAGAAGATTTTCAGCGGTTCGCTAATCTATGGGTGCGATACGCGTCTTGACGGAATGGTCTACGCCGTCTTCCAAAAGTGCCCATCTTTTGGAGGCAAGGTCCGGCGAGCCAATGTTGAGCAAATCAAGAGTTTCCCTGGCGTCGTTGACGCCTTCGTTGTCGAGGGTACCGACGATCTGAAAGGTCTGATGCCGGGCGTAGCGATTGTTGCAGAGACCTGGTGGGATGCCCAATCCGCAAGAAAGCAACTGCGGGTTGACTGGGAGACAATACAGTCAGACTCTACGATCGGCTACCAGCAACAGGCGGAAGCCTTGAGCAAAGAAAAGGGCCAAACCATAGCCGAAGCGGGCAACATCGACAAGGCATTCGACCAGGCCCACAAAGTTCTCGAGGCCCAGTACTACTATCCTTTCGTATCCCATGCGAACATGGAGCCCCAGAACTGCACGGCCTACCTACAGCCCTCTGGAAAAATGGAGCTTTGGGCCCCATCCCAGAACCCAAAGGCGGGTCGATCGCTAATCTCAAGCACGCTCAACATCCCCGAAAATCAAATCCACGTAAACCTTACAAGAATGGGGGGAGGCTTTGGCCGCCGCCTAACCTCGGATTTCATGGTCGAAGCTGCCTGGATCGCGAGCAAGATCGATCGCCCCGTCCAACTTCAATGGACAAGGGAAGACGATATGCAGCACGACTTCTATCGCCCTGCTGCTTGGCATAATCTGAAGGCCGGCATCGACAAGGATGGACAAATGACGGCATGGGAGAACCACTTCATCACCTTCGGCGATGGTCGCCGTACTGCCAGCGGAGCCCGCTTATCAGGCGGTCACTATCCAGCAGGACTAACTCCTAATTTCCGTCTGTGCCAATCCATGATCGATCTCAAGGTACCAACAGGCCCTTGGCGCTCCCCAGGCCACTCGGCTTATTGCTTCGCGTTCCAGAGCTTTATGGACGAGATTGCCGAAGCGGGTGGACGCGATCCTTTAGAGTTCCGCATCGACCTGCTTTCTAAGAAATTCGGCAAGACGGACTTCGTGACCGAACGAGCTGCGGCAGCCTTGAAGCTGGCGACTAAAAATGCCAACTGGGGACGAAAAATGGGGCCAAACCAAGGCCAAGGCTTGGCCTTCCACTTCGATCACGGCGGCTACGTGGCTTATGTGGCAGAAGTGACTGCCCAACCGTCAGGCCAATTCCGAGTGGATCAAGTTTATGGAGCTGCGGATGTCGGACCCGTCCTCAATCGGAGTGGAGCCGACAATCAGGTTGAAGGTTGCGTCATTGATGCTCTCAGCACCGCCTTCCTGGAGATATCGTTCACCGATGGAGAGGTCGATCAAAGTAATTTCGCGGACTATAATTTGCTTCGTATCAATCAAGCTCCATCGATCCAGGTAGACTACGTGCAAAGCGACAACGATCCCGCTGGTCTCGGCGAACCTCCCATCGCTCCAGCTACTCCAGCAATTACCAACGCCCTGTACGCCGCATCCGGAAAACGAGTACGCTCGCTACCGCTCGGGAACGAAGGTCTCTATATATAATCGGACTTGTTTACCCAATGAGTCTCTCCAATCGCTTCGCGTGTGCGATAACCGATTTTAGCAGCCTCCCCAAAAGGCTCCAAGTTCTTGGATTCGCCACGTTCACCTGGGCACCGCCCCCCCTTGCCTACGCGAGAGTTGACGAGCTCCCATCATTTGATCCAGGAATCATCGAGTTCCTGGAACTCAATTGCTACGAGTGCCATAATGACGTCGATCGAAAAGGCAGTTTGGACCTGACCTCCCTCCCCTTCAATCCAGATGATTCTGCTGCCATGACCCTCTGGTCTCTAGTACATGATCGTGTTCGCGATGGGGAGATGCCACCCAAAGAGGATAGCCTCGTAGAGGAGAGCGAGCGAGCCGACTTTTTGGCTCGTTTCGAAAATTCTCTCCACGCGGAGTCCGCCAAAGTCCAGGCTAAATTCGGTAGAGCACGATCTAGACGTCTGAATCGTATCGAATTTGAAAATACAATACACGATCTTCTTGGCATCGATATTCCCATAAAAGACAATTTGCCGGAGGACCCCTCCCAAGATGGGTTTAGCAATATTGCCGAAGCCCAGCAAATATCCCACCACTTATTGCAAAAGTATCTGGAAGGAATAGACATCTCTCTCGACGAGGCCTTTTCTCGAGCCCGCTTTCAAAAACCTCTCTTCTCTCGAACCTTGTTTCCCGAGGAAGTGACCTGGAATCCAGAAACCCGTGAAAACGGGCGTGGCCCTCATCTGTACGAAGGCCATGCCCTATCGTTTCTCACATCGGGGAACTATCAAGGACGCATGCAGCCAACCACAGTAGAGGAGAACGGCTGGTATCGCATTACGGTGCGCGCTAAAGCCCACAACCCGCCACCGGGTCGCGGTGTATGGACGCAAATTCGTAGCGGAGTCGCCGCCGCCTCCGCCCCAACGCTGTATTGGGTGGGCAGTTTCCAGGCCACACCCGTTCCACAGAACTTCACCTTTGAGACGTGGATGCGGGAAGGGCACAAACTGGAAATAAGACCCGGTGATAACACACTTAAGACGGTTTCGGTTAAATACGTCGAAAGCGGAGAAGCCTTCGCTGATACACCCGCCTGTGCTATGGAATGGGTGAAAATAGAGCGCATCTACAAGGGCATGGACCAGACCCAATTGCGTCACCGGCTTTTCGGCGGCCTCGCGCTTGAAGATGGACGTGTCGTATCCAAGAATCCCGATAAGGATCTCGAGCACCTTATGCTTCGATTCGCAAATATGGCCTATCGTCGTCAGGTATCCGATACAGAAATTGCCCGCTACACCGAATTCGCCCAATTGAAGCTACATTCAGGAGCTAGCTTCGAAGATGCTTTAAAAACTGGATACAGAGCCCTTCTAGCCTCGCCCCGTTTCCTATACTTCACAGAAAAATCGGGGCGCCTGGATGACTTTAGTATCGCATCTCGGCTTAGCTATTTTCTCTGGAGTTCGATGCCAGATCAGGAGCTGCTCGGTTTGGCCGAAAATGGAAGGCTGTCGAATCCCGCCACGCTGCGAAGCCAGGTGGAACGGATGCTTGATCATTCGAAAGCGGAAGCATTCATTCAGAATTTCACCGATAGCTGGCTCGAACTAATCGAAATCGACTTTACCACGCCCGACAGCAAACTCTATCCGGAATTCGACTCCATACTAAAGCACTCGATGCTCGGCGAAACTCGGGCATTCATCCGGGAATTGATCGATGAAGATCTAAGCGTCACTAATATTATCGATTCGAATTTCACCATGCTTAATGAGCGCCTTGCCCAACACTACGGAATCGAGGGAGTCAGAGGAAATGGATACCAAAAGACTTCCTTGAATCCAGAGCACCGGCGCGGCGGCGTTATCACTCAAGGGAGCATCCTCAAAGTTTCCGCCAATGGGACCACTACATCGCCTGTCATTCGAGGTGTCTGGCTTCTTGAACGGGTTTTAGGCGAACACATTTCTCCACCCCCTGACGACGTACCAGCGGTGGAACCAGATATTCGCGGAGCCACATCCATTCGCGATCAACTGGACAAGCACCGGTCTACTGAGAATTGCATGGCTTGCCATCAGAAAATCGATCCCCCTGGCTTTGCTCTGGAAAGCTACGATGTTATTGGAGGCTGGAGACAACACTATCGCGCCCTTCCTGAAAAAGGCCGATGGAAGGACGGCCCAGAAGTCGATCCGAGCTATCATCTGACCAATGGAGAAGGTTTCGATGACATCGATGGATTCAAAGCGATGGTCCTCACCCGCCCAGAAAAGATCGCTCGAAACATGGTAGAAAAGCTCCTCACCTATTCTACGGGAGCCAGCATAACCTTCGCCGACCGGCGGGAAATCGATCAGATTGTTAGGGACGCGGAAAACGACGAATATGGATTCCGATCCCTCATACATGCCTGCGTCCAAAGCTCGATTTTCCAATCGAAGTAGGTACAGCCTATAGGCCTTATCGAACACCAATCGTGCGATAAACCCGCTTCTATTAGCGGAACAGCCATTTTTCGTAGGAGCAGGTTTAGCCCGCGATCGATCTGGCAACCCTGCTGGAGGACCTTGCCCGCTAGCATAAGCGGCACCTCGGACAAAGACGAATCCTCCCTACCTTCCGTGACATTCTCTTCGTGACTCTTAGCACCTTTTCGTGGCACGATCCTGCTATGCCCTATTTCCGTGCAAGCGCTCTAATACTGCTCCTTTCCTGCATTTCTGCCCAAGCCCAAGCTGCTGAACTATATTTCCGGGAAGATTGGAAAGAGATTCCCGCTGCATTGCCGATTACACCGGAACATCTGGGAAATTCGAAACTACGCATGGAGGTCCATGGACCCGGCAAGCTTGGCATTAAGAAGTCCCATCACGATCATATCCCCAATGATCCTTTCTACGTTTGGTCGGGCCGTTGCTGGATGAGTTGGGGCCTTTCTCTGAGGAAAATGGGTCATCTAGCCGATCTTTCCGAGCCTGATGCCAAGGTGCGCTGGAGAAGTCAGCAAAGTGGGGGTCATGCCCTGCACCTGCTGGTCAAGCTGCCTGGAGAACGCTGGTTCATTAGCGAACAAAGCGATAGCGGACAGGATTGGCACGAACACGAATTCTCGGTAGCCGATCTCACTTGGAGGCACTTCAGCATCATTAAAGCCTTAGCCGAAGAAAAAGTGGATGTGCCTCCGCTAGACCAAGTCGAGCAGATCGGGTTCACTGACCAAAAAGCCGGAGGAGGCAGCAAATCGAGTTCACGCATCGATTGGATCGAGGTTTACGGTAATTCCGTTAAAGCGCCGCCAACGGCTCCACCAGCCGTGAAGGCTACCCGGGCACCTATCGCATTGCCTAAAAACGTTCGCGCCTATGAGGACCTCGTATACGCGAAACACGAAGATCGGGAGCTAACATTAGACCTGTATCGCCCCAACGGTGAGACCAAGCTTTTGCCTGCCGTCATTTTCATTCATGGAGGCGGCTGGTACAAGGGAGACCCGAGCAGCTACACAGCAATGGCTCAGCAGCTAGCTGCTCAAGGCTACGTCACTCTCAATATTTTTTACCGCCTTTCTGGCGAAGCCCCTTTCCCGGCCGCGATCGAGGATTGCAAAGCGGCTGTTCGTTGGGCTCGGGCCAATGCTCGAAGCTTCCGCATAGATCCCGATCGCATCGGATCCGTGGGCGGTTCGGCCGGAGGACATCTGTCTGGGCTCTTGGGGACCAGCGGCTATTCGCGTAAACTCAATCAAAGCGATGAACCTTATGCCTCCTACTCGCCTGCAATCCAAGCATGCGTTGTCATGGCCGGCAGCATGGATTTGACCGACGAGGAATCCCAACGATCCGCGAATGCCGACCCTCGCCGACGTATCAAAACGTTTATGGGAGGCTCCTGGGAATCGGCTAAACAGAACTACATCGACGCCTCGCCAATCACTTATGTATCCCAACGGACCCCTCCCATGCTTTTTATGGATGGCGAATTCGACCGGCCCGGAGAACGCTATCCGAGCATTATCAAAAAGCTGGATACTTTTAGCATTCATCACGAATCGCAGGTCATCAAGGACGGTCCCCATCCCTTTTGGAGCTCCCACCCATTTTTTGATCCAGCTTTGGATATTCTAGTAGAATTTTTCGATCGAACGCTGAAGGAGAAGAAGACTTCGTAGCCGCTGTCTTTAGGCTGCGACATTTGCCATTTTGACTGCGGGCTATATACCTCTTAACCGAGGTTCCTTGGTCTATGTGTAGGAGCGGGTTTATCCCGCGATATGCTAAGTGTTCAATCGCGGCATAAAGCCGCTCCTACAGTAGTTCAGAGTACACTCCTCAATCCTAGAATCCATTAATCTGACCAATTAACCTCTTGGCCAGAAACATGAACGGGATCCGCTAAATCTTTGATTTGCGTTTTCGCCCAGTTTCCTGAGTCATGGATCCATGTCTTTGATCCAATCTGCCAAGCTCTTTGCTCTTCTCGCCCTCTTTTTCCTATTTGGATGCAGCGATTCGTCGAATCCCGAATCCGACGCAACTACCTCAGCTTCAGCTCCTACTGCATCTAGTTCCTCCTCGGATAGAGCTCCCGTTGAAGCGCTACCCCCTATACCGATAGAATTCATAATGGATTCGGCCTTGAACGGGAACATCGAAGCCATCGCGCTCGCGCTTGAGGCGGGTATCAATCCCGATCTAACCGACGAGAATGGTCGCACTCCACTGATGCTAGCCGCCTTCAACGGGCATACGGAAATCGCTGAGCGACTACTGGAAGCGGGAGCCCGAGTAGACTTGCGCGACTCAACGAATCGCACTGCATTCATGTTCGCCTGCACAGGTCCCAATCTAAAACTCGTTACTCTCCTTCATCGACGAGGCGGCAAGATCAACGATATCGACTCTCACGAAAGCTGGACTCCTCTAATGTTCGCAGCAACCGAAGGACATCGTGACGTCGTGCAATACCTTCTGAGCAATGGAGCCAATCCGAAGGCAGAAGATGTCGATGGCGAAACCGCGGCCACATTCGCTCGTCAACGAGGTTTTTCCGAAGTGGCGGCAATGATCGAGGCCCGAATGTGAGCAAGCCTGAAAAACTGCCCGACTGCTGTTAGTGTTGGGGTCTATCGGTCGCCCATGAATTGATCAAATAGGCATCCAGCAACTTGGGGCAGGCCAATAGAACTGGAAACCTGATCGGATACCACCTTCCACGCTTGTTTTGAACCCTCATCGCTCCTACTTTTCTCCCATGCGCCCAAAAAGCTTTTCTTTTCAGTGCCTCTTATCTCTAAGCATCCTTTTTCTATGCATCCCGTTTGCCATGGCTCAACGACCCGGTTTCAACTACGACGAGGTCAATGTACCCTCATACGAGCTCCCCGATCCCCTCGTTTCAGAGAGCGGTAAGCCGATCACATCGATTCAAGATTGGGAAAACCTACGCCGTCCCGAAATCCTGGCTTTGTTCGAAGACCATGTTTACGGCCGCCGACCCGCCAAACCGAAGAATCCAACTTACACCGTCACCTCAGAATCGATCAATGCCTTAGGCGGTAAAGCCATACGAAAGCAGATCACCATTCGATTTGACGAGAACGCATTTCCTCAGGCGCTCCACGTCTTATTGTATATTCCAAATTCCATCCAAGGCGCCGCTCCCGTATTTGTTGGATACAATTTCAATGGCAATCACACGATCCATACGGATCCCAGTATCCACCTTTCCACTTCTTGGATGCGGACCAACGGCAACGGAAACATCAAGCATCAGGCCACGGACGAGGCCCGAGGCAAGAGTTCCAAGCGCTGGCCAATCGAACGGATTGTTGAACGCGGGTATGCGGTAGCCACCGCCTACTATGGGGATATCGAACCCGATCATTCCGAGGGCTGGAAAGACGGTATTCGCTCACACTACGATACCGATTCCAAAGGAAAACCACTAGAGCTCGAAGAATGGAGCGCGATCAGCGCTTGGGCTTGGGGATTGAGCCGCATTGTCGATTATTTGGAGACCGACAGCGCCATCGATGAAAAACGCATCGCTTTGCTAGGCCACTCACGCCTAGGAAAGACTTCGCTCTGGGCTGGGGCGACCGATGAGCGATTCGGCATCACGATTTCCAACAACTCCGGATGTGGTGGGGCGGCTTTGAGCCGGCGGGCTTTTGGGGAAACGGTCAAACGCATCAATAATAGCTTCCCTTATTGGTTCAATCGAACGTTCAAGACCTACAACGACAATGAAGCCGCCATCCCCGTCGATCAGCATCAACTCATCGCTCTCATGGCTCCGAGAGCCGTTTATGTCGCCAGCGCTCAAGAAGATCTATGGGCCGACCCGAATGGTGAATTTCTTTCGGCAAAAGCCGCGAGCCCCGTATACGAGCTTTTTGGATTAGACGGTGTGGTGGCTAAAACCCAACCACCATTGAATTCTTCCATCGGCGGGCACGTCGGTTACCATTTCCGCACAGGCAAACACGACGTTACCCTCTATGACTGGGAGCGGTATCTAGATTTTGCTGACAGACATTTCGAATAAAATCTAAATCCACTTCCTAACAAAACGCTTCAAGAGAGTAGAACCGTATCCAACGAAACCTTAATGAGAACATCCAATCCAGCCCTCAACGACAAAGCATTTGACCTTAGACCATCGGCTACCGGTGATGCCATGACAATAAACGGTACCGTGAACCGAACGGGGATCCTTCTGTGCATTCTTATGTTTACCGCGATTTACAGCTGGGACCGAGCCTATAACGCTGCAAACCCAGGAGAGCTGTACCCATGGCTAATCGGTAGCGCCATTGGTGGATTCGTAATCGCCATGATTACCGTTTTCAAAAAGACCGCAGCTCCGATCACTGCTCCCATTTACGCAGCCGTGGAAGGTATCCTCTTAGGAATTCTCTCAGCCTTTTACGAGATGCAATTTCCAGGGTTGGTTTTCCAGGCGATACTTCTCACCTTCGGAACCCTCTTCGCTCTGCTTTTCGCTTATAGCTCTGGCCTAATCAAGGCGACCGAGAACTTCAAACTGGGCATTGTGGCTGCAACCGGAGGCATATTCCTCATCTATCTAGTTACGTTTGTCCTGGGATTTTTCGGCGTATCCATTCCCTTTATTCACGGCAGCGGGACGATTGGCATTCTATTTAGCCTCTTTGTCGTAGTAGTCGCGGCCCTAAACCTCGTCCTCGACTTTGATTTCATAGAGAATGGCGCTCGCCGAGGAGCTCCTAAATATATGGAATGGTACGGCGCCTTCGGCCTCCTGGTAACGCTGATCTGGCTCTATATCGAATTGCTCCGGCTTCTTTCGAAATTGCGTAGCCGATAGAGGCGGGAATTCGCTTGTCAAAATGGTAGCGGTCGATCGCCGAGCGACCACACTATTAGCGGATGGTGGGCGCTCGGCGTGCACCGCCGTAGTCCCGCCGTAGCAGGACGAAGGAGTGAGATCGCCCGCTATATCGGTTACCTTAGCCGATGCCCAATACCTGATTTTGGTATTCTATGACAGAAGATCCGGATTGTCTTCCGAGCCCGGATAACAGACTCTCTTACGCAATGCCCCGATTAAAATTGGAAATTATCCTGTTCTCCTCTTTGGCAATAGTCTTTTGCATAATCTTGGCCGGAAAATTTGAAGCATTCGCGGGAAATGAGACCAGATCGATTCGGGTGATTCCGCATTCCGTCTTAATGGAAAGTTTGAACGGTGAAGATCCATTGCCCAGAAGTCGGCCTCCTAACCGACTTGAAGAAGATCGAATTTCTGATGCGGCCGCTTTCTTTAGAAACAACCAGAAAAGTGAGGTGCATCAGCGAAGCCGGGATAACTACCGTTTGCAGACACTGGTTATCGAATGGGAACGCTTTCCCGGGGCACGCTGGGCATTAAACGTAGAGGGAGCGCTAATATCGCTACCCACCGAAGAAGTCCGCCTTCCTGACCAAGGTTGGGACCGCTTTCGTTGGGAACTAAAGAGGGATCAAAAGTGCACCCTCATCTATGAAAATGATGAACCGAAGGCCTCGTTGTACGTCGTATTTCAGGTACGTCAGAATCACATCGACTATTCCCTCTCTGTCCACTCCGAGGATAACCAAACACGTGATCAGCTTTACACGCACTTGTGCTTTAACCACGCCTGGGCCAACGGATTTGGTCGCGATGCCCTAGTGCTTACAGACGACCGCATTCGCCGCAAGAGGAGATAGCTTTGACCCAAACAACCAAGCTAAAATACACCAACATGAAGAGTAATTCGCCTATCTATTCTCGATCGCTTCTCAGAAATACCGCGATCACGGCTGTGGCCCTATCCATTTTCTCATTTTTAGGGCAAGCGGTCGACGATGCAAAAATGCCCAACGTCATATTAATGTTGACCGATGACCTGGGCTACTCGGATATCAGCTGCAACGGAGCCCAAAAGGTGAATACACCTCATATCGACTGTCTAGCGGCAGACGGAATTCGCTTCACCGACTTTCATACAGCCGCATCTATCTGCTCACCCTCTCGAGCGGCCTTCCTTACAGGTGGCTACCCACAAAGGGCAGGGCTCTATATGGGCATAAATCCAAAACGAGACCAGCATTGGTTTTTAGGACTGCACCCAGACGAAATAACTCTCGCTGAACAGTTCAAAAAGCACGACTACCAAACCTACATCGTCGGCAAATGGCATCTAGGAACTGAACCTGAATTCCTGCCTAGTATGCAAGGCTTCGACCACTACTATGGCATGCCCTGCAACTTCGCCCATTCGCCCAAGTTCTTTGATGATGACCATGAAATCTTCGCCGAGACTCCTCTAGATAGACTTACGGAGCTCTACACGCAACGCGTAACGTCGATCATTCGTGAAAGTGCCAAACGCAAAGCCCCTTTCTTCCTCTATTATGCTCACAACTATCCACATACACCCTACGAAGCGGGAAAGGCGTTCGTTGGGTCCTCTAAAGACGGCGTCCGTGGTGACATCATACAGGAGCTCGATTGGAGCGTAGGAGAAATGATGGGCGCTCTTGAGGAATGCGGCATCGCCGAAAACACTATAGTCATTTTCACCTCGGACAACGGACCGACCAAGAACGAATACGCACAACCCTACCGAGGAACCAAGTATGTCACTTTCGAAGGAGGGCATCGAGTACCGTTTATCTTGAGCTGGCCCGAGAAAATCAAAACCGGGTCTGTATCTTCAGTGAAAATACACGCGATGGACCTGTTTCCAACTCTTTCCGAAATTATAGAGACAAAACTGCCATCGAATCGCCAATTTGACGGCGAAAGCCTATTGCCTCTGATCAATGGGGGATCCCTAAACCGATCGCCTGATGCGCCTTTCTACTACTACAATTGTGAAAACCTGCAAGCCGTGCGAATGGGTGAGTGGAAGCTGCATATTCCAAGGGAGGAGAAACAGATCCCCTTTTGGGACCGGAACAAGCAAGTCTCCCAGTTTAGGCAGCCGCTTCTATACAATCTGCAAACCGATCCTGGAGAGAGCCAAAATGTCGCAGATTCATATCCGGAAGTCGTATCGGAAATCCTTGGACTGGGACAGAAGACCCGTCGTGAATTGGGAGAATTCATGCGTCCCGGATCCTCGCAACGCTCTACCGGCTCAATATATCCGACCGCTCCCGTGATCAGCCATCCAAAGGATTGGGGAAGCGTTCCTCGAGAGGTCATCGAAAAATTGGAAGCCGAACGAAAGCGACGCCATCCCGAGTACCAGGTCGGCAATTAGACCAAAGAGCAACCGTATCCAGTTCTTGTAGCCGTCCACCAACTCATATTCGAATTGCTGTAAAATAGACTAGCAGATTTTTCCAGTATACATTCCCAATGCTCCCAAGCCCTGTACCCCGATCCAATCGATTGAATCTTGTCGCGCTCGTATACTTCATGTTTTGGACAAACGATTCAGTTCACACCAATTGGGCCGTCGTAACTTCCGATGACTATGGCACTCACGTCACGACTCCTGGAGAAGATATGTTTGGCATAAACCACGATGGCGTCGCTCAAATTTTGATGAATGGAAATTTCGGTTGCACGGGGGCTCTTCTCGAGGGAGGCATGCACGTTCTTACCGCGGGGCACTGCGTCAATAATGCCAATGTCGTCACTGTTACTGTCCGGTTCACACTTGAGTCTGGGCAAATCGACATTGAAGCCCACCTGTGGCAACCTCATCCTGACTTCGGATCGATTTCTGGAACTGACGTAGGAATCATCACTCTATCAGAAAGGGCTCCACCTGAAATACCACGCTACAGTCCCCTTAGAGCTCTAGGTAAAGAAATCGATAATCCCAATGTCCTTTTCGGTTACGGCGTTACCGGCTATGCTGGAACAGGTCGCGACACGAGGGACGGAGCTAAGCGTGGTGGTCGAAATCTTTATGAGGCAACGAGTGACACGCGATCGATCAATTCAGCCACTGTCGGTGGGAGCGAGGATGAATTGTGGCTCTTCTCTGATTTTGACAGTGGCCTCGAAGCGAATGATGGCTTCGGGTTTCACTTCGGTAAAGCGGATCTTGGATTCGGCGATGACGAAGTCTATGCCTCAAGCGGAGATTCAGGCGCTCCCATTTTTGTAGCCAACCAATTTGGATACGTCATTGCAGGGGTGGTCAGTGGCGGGACCCGATTTAACGGATCTCCGAATGCGGATTTGGATGACACCGTAAATGCGACTTGGGGACAATTCTCTAGAGATACTCGAATTTCGGCTCCTCAAAATCTCAGATTTATCGATTCCTTCACAAGCACTGCTCTAGAAGCTCAACTGATAAGTAATGTCACCACATCGCATGGTATCCAAGCTCAAATCGAAGCCGTTCCCGGTCAACTTGTTTATTTCAGAGCATCGAGCGATTTGAAACTTTGGCAGCAACTAAAAACCCACCAAGCAACTCAACCTCCAGAACGTATAGAACTAATTTCGTCGGAGAAAGTAAGCGAACTTAAAAACGTATTCTTCGTATCATTACGTGAGCCTACCACACAACCGGATTTACCACCGTCTCCGGATCCTCCCGAACCAGATTTGTCACCTTTTCCAAATGGGCGACTCTTCGGCTCAGATGCTGGGACTGACGAGTTAATCGCTATATCTCCTGAATCCGGTTCTTCGGAATCTCTTGGAGACACTGCCTTTACCAGTCTCAACGGACTCGCTTTCGACGTGAATACAGGCAATCTTTATGGAGTCGACGTAGCCACAAATTCCTTGGTCGCAATCAACGAGTCTACCGGCCAATTGACATTAGTGGGATCGACCGGTATCATTTTTCCTAATACGGTCGGACTCGCATACGATCCAGCGAACGATGTCCTTTACGCCACTAGCAATGGAATTGCAGCCAACCTATACACTGTCGATAAGCTTACCGGAATCGCATCTCAGATAGGTCCATTGGGTCTTAACATCCCTGGACTCGCGTTCGATCCGACGACAGAAAACCTTTACGGAGTCAGTGGACAGACAAATTCGATCTACACAATAAACACTTCCACAGGTGAAACCATTCTGTTAGGCGAATTAGGAATAAATACTTCATTCTGCGGTTTAGCTTACGACGCCGTCTCCGGCGGGCTGTACCTTTCCGACCCCTCATCAGATTCATTGTACTCGATTAATCGCAACGATGGATCAGCTACTCTCATCGGAAGGCTAGGATTTTCACAGGTCAACGGACTCGCAGCCAAAAACCAAATCAATTTAAGCCCCTAGTCTTTTGTATCCGCGTTTCGGCGAAACTATAGTTCACTTAACTCATTTGCCTACGCCCACATCAAAGGGTACCGCTTCACGGAAGCGGCCACCAAGTTCAAACCTCGCAGAGTGGAATAGGTCGTGTTGTATTGCCTTTTCGTTAAACTATCCCTGGGCGTCACCGTCTAATTGAAGCGACATCTTAATGACCTCCTGAGGAGATTGAGGTATCAGCTAACGATTCTCACGATCGGGATTCACCGTTACTTTGATTATTAACCAAGCGATTGCCAAGTTGCACATCTCATACTAAAACTTGACTTGATTTGACTACTCTCGACCGCCACCATACCTGTATGAGAGCGTATTTACTTTTCTTTTCGCTATTCCCACTGATACCCCTGTCTATACACGGTGAGTCCAGTCCAGTCATGATACGACTTGTCTATCCGCTGGATGAACCGGAATTCTATTGCGTCGACATTCCCGGTTTTCGACAAAATGTTCAATTAAAAGCGCCGTTGATGGCCCACACCCTCAAGCGATTTGGTTCTGCGGATGAAATGTGGACCCTGAACTATCCAAACAAAGGGCAAATTTACGCTAGCGAGTACGGTCTTTGTATTGAAGCAGCAAGTACAGTTTCTGGAGCAGCTCTCATACTTAGAGAACCTAGCGATTCTCCCCTGCAGCGTTTCGTATTCACCGAAGAAGGATTCATCGTGCTAGAGAGCCATTTAAATCTCGGATTCGCCGTGGCCCCAGGAGAAG
>Ga0310343_10000843_pt1 | contig 15159 bp, 13 predicted proteins | sample HC15DNA2025_MG_FD_203519 | JGI IMG/M metagenome (GOLD analysis project Ga0310343, IMG submission 203519) | Marine microbial communities from station ALOHA, North Pacific Subtropical Gyre - HC15-DNA-20-25_MG | ecosystem: Environmental > Aquatic > Marine > Oceanic | place: Pacific Ocean: North... | reverse complement strand
GCCGATAGAAGATAAAATTCCAATTAGAGCAATCACAACTAAAAGCTCAATTAAAGTAAATGCTTTATGCAACTTATAATGAAAAACCGGCTGTATCTATGGCTGTTTCTGTATTATCACAAGTACCGTCAAATTTTCCTGCAGCTTGAGCAGTAATTTTGTCATCTGCAATTAAAATTTCGCCTTGTCCTGTACCTGCTGAATCTGCTGTACACGAGCCGGTTAAAGTAGTAACAAACGGAGTTCCTCCATGAGGATTTTTATTCGTTTCGTTAAGTTTTGCCGCGACATCGGTTGCTTTTACGGTATCACAAGTTTTATTTGTAATGCCAAAAGGTTTATGATTAGTTCTATCCAATTCGCACTGTTTTGACTCAGCCGCAATTAATTTTACTGCTTGAGCCGCTGTGGATAAAGTAACATTTTTATTTGCTGATTGAGTATATCCAGAATAAGCTGTTACCCCTACTGCAGCCAATATACCGATAATTGCTACAACTACCAATAATTCAATAAGTGTGAAACCTTTGTTCATAATTTATTATATTAAAATATTGAAGAAATTGTCAACTATTTAATTAAGTGTGAAATTTAAAAGATTATTGACCCATTATTGCGCCCACATTGAAAATAGGCGAGTAAAGTGCAAGCATTAATCCCCCAATTAGAAGCCCCATAAATGCGATCATAATGGGCTCGATCAAACTTGAAAGATTGCTCACAGCTGTGTCAAATTCTTCCTCATAATATTTAGCGACTGAGGCAAACATTGAGTCTAAGCTTCCTGTTTGTTCCCCTACAGAAATTAATTGACTAAAAGTTGGAGGAAATATTTTTTCTTTTGAAAATAATGCGGTTAAAGTTTCTCCAGAAAAAACTCCTTTTTTTATATTTTCTAAAGACTCTGTTACTACAGTATTATTGCTAACAGATTTTGCAATATCCAAACTTTCAAGTATATCAACACCAGCTTGGTTTAAGTTTCCCATAACTAATGAAATTCTAGCTAACAAAGATTTTTTTATGAGATCACCAAATAAAGGAATTTTAAAAATAAAATTATGCCAGGCTTTTCTAAAAGCATAACTTTTTTTTATACCAATATTAAAACTGATTACTAAAACTATAAAAAAAATTAAACTGAGAAAACCCCCTGAGCCACTCAAAAAAGCACTTGCACCCATAATTGCAGCTGTTGCTCCAGGTATCTCCACACCCATTCCCTCATACATTTCTGTAAAAATCGGAACGACTTTGATTAACATAAAAACTGTAACAGTAACTGCAACAGTTAAAAGAACACCAGGATAAAATAATGCACTTTTAATTTGAGATTTTATCTTTTCTCTTTTTTCAAGTGACATAACAATTCTTTCTAAAAAAGTATCAAGTTTACCGCTAGCTTCACCAGCTTTAATTAAGTTTACTGTAACGGTATCAAAAGTTTTTGGATGATTTTCAAAACACTTGGATAAAGCATTTCCGGCTTCCAAATCTTTTTTAATTTTCTCAATTATAGCTTTCATATTTGGTGAAGAAGTTTGATCTATCAGCAAATTTAAAGCGTTTAAAACAGGTAGACCAGAACGTAGCATTGTAGAAAATTGTTTAGCAAATATTAATATATCTTTTGCCTTGACTCCTTTACCAAAACTAAAACCAGCTGATTTTTTTTTAGCTTTTTCTACTTTCTTTTTTTTAGCCTCTATAAGCTTAGTAATGATAACCTTTTGCTCTTTTAACTTGAATGCTGCTTCAGAATTATTAATAGCTTCTATTTCACCCTCTACATATTTTCCTTGTGAAATTCCTTTATACTGAAAATTAAGCATACTAATCTAGACTTAGAACTCTTTGATATTCACTAAAAGATAAATCTCCAGTTAAGATTAATTCTCTACCCATATCCTGCATTGTTCTAAAATTATCTTTTTTAGCCACTTCTTTTAATTCTAGTGTTGTTGCTTTCCTTAGTATGGCGTCTTTAATATTTTTTGAAACTTTTAAAATCTCGTAGATCCCCATACGACCTTTATAGCCATTTCCAACTCCAGAGTCGCCACTTGCACAAGCCTTACAACCTTTTCCATAAACTGGTCTTACTCTTGAGGCTTCTTCAACTGTAAATCCGATTTGAGAGAGAACTTTTGGATTTAATCTTTCATCAGGAACTCTACATTCTTGGCAAGTTTTTCTAGCAAGTCTTTGAGCCATTACTAATGTGCAGGCTGCAGAAATTAAATAGTCTGGTGTTCCCATATTCTGAAGCCTTGTTATTGTACTAGGAGCGTCATTGGTATGAAGTGTACTAAAAACTAAGTGTCCTGTTAATGCAGCCTTTAAAGCAATATCAACTGTAGCCTTATCTCTTATCTCTCCAACTAATATTACTTCGGGGTCTTGTCGTAAAAAAGACCTTAGTGCTGTTTCAAAAGAGTAACCTATGTCATCTCTTACCTGTACTTGCCCTACACCTTCAAGTTCATATTCTACTGGATCTTCTGCAGTAAGAATATTCATTGATGGTTTATTAATTGTTTTTAAAATACTGTAAAGTGTAGTAGTTTTTCCACTTCCAGTTGGTCCGGTAACAAGCACCATTCCTTGAGGAGAATGGATAGCCTCGTTTAAAACTTTTAAATCTTGATCTGCAAATCCAAGTTTGTCTAAGGATTTGTCTCCTGCCTCCTTATTTAAAAGACGCATAACGATTCTCTCATTATTTTTGGTTGGCATTATTGATATTCGAAGATCCATTTCTTTATCACCATATTTAAAAGTAGAACCTCCATCTTGTGGAATTCTTCTCTCAGCAATATCTAATTTGCTAAGAATTTTTACTCTTGTGACTACTGAATTGTAATTCAAAGGATCTTTATTCAAAAAACCACTAAACTGATCCATAACTCTTAAAACACCGTCAATCCTAAATCTAACATGCGCACTATCTTTAAAAGGCTCTATATGAATATCACTAGTTTCTAATCTAATAGCTTCATTTAGAATTTTATCTACAAAAGCTATTACTTCGGACTCAACTTCTAAAGGAACATTTGCTTGTTTCTTTTTTACTTGCTCTATTTTTTGGTTTTTAGATTTAACAGGTGCACCTTGCTCGAGTCTTGAAATAAAGTCAGAGATTTGTTTTATAGATGCAGCGTAAAGTTCTGGCTCTAGTTTAGTTAAACTTTCAATATTTTTTATTAGACCAAACTTAGATGCATCGGCTATAGCAACCTTTATTGTTTTAGACTCCACTGCAAAAGGTATAATCAAATTTTCTTTTAAGAATCTAATTTCAGTAAATTTTTTTAAATTATTGTCTACTTTAATATCATCAAGTTTAATTAAGGGGATTGAAAAACTTTCTGATAAAAGTTCAGCTACTTTAGAATCATTGGTGATATTTAATTCAAAAGCAGTTTCTATTTGAGATTTTCCAGACTCTTTGCTCAAACTCTCAATTTGTTTTATCTGCTGACCATTAAGAGCGTTATGCTCTCTGAGCATATTAAGAATACTTTGTTCGCTTGTTGTATCTAACCTAATCATATTTAATTTATAACACGCGGAGCTAAAAATATTAACATCTCTTCTAACTTATTTTGGCTATTTCTTCCTTTAAATAAGTTTCCAACTACTGGTACATTTCCTAGTCCTGGTGTTTTTGAATTTGTGCTTGTATCAGTATTAACCTTTATACCTCCAATAACCACAATATCACCGTCGCTAACTAGTAGTTTAGTGTCTATTTCCCTTTTTGTAATTCCTGGCTCATCAGAACCTGGTACTTCAACTGGCGTATCGTTATTAACTAAAATATCTAATAAAACATTTCCATCACCTATTATACTTGGAGTTGCTGTAAGAGATAAAGCGGCATCCTTAAATTGTGTAGATGTCGTACCATCAGCTGTAATGGTATAAGCTATTTGTGTTCCCTGTGTTATCTTAGCTTCTTGGTTATTTAGTGTGAAAACACTTGGACTTGAAATAATTTTTGTCTTTCCAAGAGATTGTAATGCTTCAATTTCAAGTTTTAGAGCAGCGGTACCTAAAGTTTTAATAATACCAATACCGCTAGTTGCTGCAGTGATAGAATTATTTGTAACAGTACCGGCCGCTGATCCTAATGTAATTCCTGAGTTAGTTGTAGCTGCCCCGCCGATTGTACCTGAAATAATTTCTGATCCTCTCTCTCCAGAAGTTCCTTTTTCAGTCATTGCTCCAATTCTTGTACCTAAAGCTTTTTGGAAATCTGAAGTAGCAGTCACAATAAACGCCTCAATCAAGACTTGTTGTGTTTTAATATCAATTTCTTTTAAAACTGCGTCAATGACATCTAAGTCAGGTTTTCGTCCTCTAACAATTATAGATCTTGTCATGCTCTCCTCTGTGATTTGTATTGTGCTAAGGGTACTTGTACCTTCAGGACCTTGTGATTTAAAAAGATTTTCTAAAGTTGTTTTAGCCTCTGATGGACTAATGTAATATAATCTAAATATATCTGCCAGAATTGGTTCAACAGTATCTTCTAATTGAATTTTCTTTTTAAGTACTTCAGCTCTTGCAGACTTTAAAGTTTCTTGAGCAGTTAGCTTTTCAGGAGTATGTACACGAATGATACCTCTTGCTACATCAATATCAGCTCCTAAAGTTTTCATATCTAATAGAGTTTGAAAAGCAACATCCCAACCAACATCCTGAAGTTTAGCGGTAACTGTACCGCTTACTTCCTCGCCTACTATAATGTTTATGTCTCCTATATCAGCAAGAGAGTCCATTGCATCTCTAAAATCAACGCCATTAAAATTAAAGCTAACGGTTTGCTTAAGATTATCATACTCATTTGATATTGTTACGTAATTTCTAACCTGTTCAGTTGTGATTGTCTTTCTTTTGTTTGCCGTAGGATCAAATTCTGTCTCATAAGGTTTTGGTCCATATTTTACTTTCTCTTGCATTTCTTTTGTTCCATCAACAATTACTTTTGATGGATCTATCAATGGTTCCTCACCATGAACTGATTTTTTTTTGGTTGAAGCACAATTGGATGTTAATATTAAAATAATTAACAAAGATATTATCTTTAAAAATGTAGTTCTCATCCCTCAGCCTTCACTAAGTTATTATTTAAATCTAATGAATACTCAACCTCATTCATCTTTATAAATACTCGATCATAAAAAATATCCAAAATCATTAAATTATTTGATAGTATTGTGTCCTCTTTGTATTTTACTGTTCTTCCATCCGGGTAAGTAAAAATTGCAAATCTTTTACTTTCTCCTAAAATTACTCCACTCAATTTCATATTTTTTAAAGATACTGAATTATTAGATTGCGATACTCCCTCTGCACCTATACCATCTCCTGATGAAACGCTTGCTCCACCGCCACCAAGAAAAGGATTAATTGCGGGAAGTTCTTCATCTAAAAGTTCCTTTTTATCTTCAGAATGAACCTGACTGATAAAAAGGAAAAGTGAGAGGATTATGAAAAAAAATCTTTTATTTATATTCATCTGGTAATCCTACTATTGTTAATGTTCCAACTGATCTTATGTCAGCGCCTTCTACAACTGCTATCTGTTCCCTGTCAAAATTAATAACTTTATTTGACTTGGCTAAGGCTCTTCTAAATTTCAAATAACCAAGATAGTTTCCAGTAATTTCATAGGATACTGGTATTTTAAAGTAAGCAACTTCCTTAGCATTTTTTCCAGGAGAAACTGGAAGAGGGTTTTCTTTATTAAGATTAATTATGTTTAAGCTATTGATTGAGGCAAAATCACTTATGTTTTGATAAAGACCCTCGACTTCTTTTTGACTATGAAACAATTTACTTTTCTTTTCATACTCAGGTTGAAGTTTTTCAATATTTGCTTTTAATCCAATAATTTCTTTTTTAAGCGTTATTGTTTTATTTTCATTTTTCAACATTATTGCAATTCTTTGCTTTTGAGCCTCAACTTTTGGGTTAATGAGGGCATAATAAATAATTAAAAATAGCATTATAGAACCAAAATAAATACCAAATTTAGTTAGAAACTTTTTATCTTTTAAAAGATCGCTATTCTTAAATTTTTCTATTAGGTCTTTGATATCAATATTTTTAAGATCTATGTTTTTTAATTCACTTAAATTCATATTTTCAATCTACACAAAATTGTAAATCCTTTTTTGTTATTAGCCGATTGTAAATCATTTTGCCCTTTAGGTACATTCATGGCTTTTAAAGAAGCTTGTTCTATTAAGTCCTTACCATTTAAATTTGATATAAAGTTAATGATATCCTGGTCAGAGAAAGCTAAACCTGTGATAATTACTTGTTTTTCTCCATCATAATTAAGGTTTGTAAATTGTACTCTTTGAGGAACACTTCTAGTAATTTGTGCTAGCGCTCTATATGAAGCGGTCTGATTAGAGCTTACCATGCCGCCTAATTTCAGAGCCTTTTCCATGTCACTAACTGTTTTTTTTAGTTTTTTATGTTCAATGCTCACTAGATTAAATTCCTGTTGTATGTTGCTTTCATCAACAAGTTTGCTTTTATTAGAACTAATTTGGAAAAAAGAAAACCCAATGAGGAATAAATATAGAGCTGCAATTCCACCTACTAATCCTTTCATTGCAAATCCTGAAAGGAATTTCATTTTGCTTTGTCTTTTTAATGCTTCTCGATTAGGTAAAAGATTAATATTCTTAACTGCAGTTACAAATTTATAGTATCCAAATACATCTAATTTTCTATAAGCTAAACCAAGCACAGAAGTATATATAGATCTATTTCTTATATTTGTTTTCTCTTCATTGTAAACTGGTATTTGTATTTCATTTAAAGGATCAAAAACTTGAAGACCAGTATTCAATAAGTTTTTTTTAAAAAGAGGTATCAGTTCTTCAATGTTATTGAGTGAACTTACAATTTTAATATTATTAATTTTAGATGAATATTTACTCTCATAATCGCTTAAAGCTTGTTTGAGCTGCATGCAATATCTTCTTACAACACTTTCGGTGTCAGTATTTTGTATGCTTCCATCGAACTGACCTAAAAGATCCTTCTCGTTTGGTCTTAAAAAAATATCTGTAATAATTGGAATATTATCATGGACGATAATTAAATAATTGTCCTCAGATCCTATTTCCAAAAGAGCATTATTGGCTTTATTTTCAATTTTAAATGAATTATCAAAAGCGTTTTTTAAAGTGAAACATTTTACGTCCATTATGACTGGATTTAAACCAGCTTTTTTTACAATTGAAGAATAAGCATTTACATCACTTAGTTTTGATGCAACGAAAAGTATCTCCATAGTGTTTGTTTTATTATTTCTGCTAATTACTTGATGGAATATAGAATATTCGTTTAAGTCATCCGTAAGTTGCACTAAATTTTCCCAAAGTGAATCTGTTTCTATAGCTTTTTGAAGCTCATCTTCAGACATTAAAGGACTAGTTACTACTCTTATAATTGCACTTGTCACTGGTATTGAAATAGCAACATTAGTCGTTGAAACTTTTGCGTTGGCCATCCCTAATTTCAATTCTTCGGATACATAGTCTTTAGCGTTAATTATTCCATCTGCAGTTTTGTTTTTATCAAGTAATCGCAAAGAAATTTTCTCTAATATCCAATCACTTTCTTTTTTGCTAAGTTGAGCGATCTTTATAGAGTCCTCTCCTATATCTATTCCAGCTATTTCCTCACCTGCAACATTCGCTTTACTAATTTTCTCTGAAAATAATTTTTTAAATTTCGATAAATTGTTATTATCCTTTTTATTATTTTTATTTTCTAAGTTATCTTTTTTAAAAGATAATTTATCTTTTAAAGATGATAAATTTTTTAATGAAGATAAATCAAAATTGAATAATTTTTTCTTTTTTTCTTCTGGAATTTTAGGACTAGAAGTATTTTGTAATTGATTTTCTTTTGTTATTTCTTGTTTTATATTTGAGACTTGATCATTGTTAGCGTTTGAAGTTTCAACAGTTTGGTCAAGATCAATATCATTATTTAAATCTTTCTCAGAATTTTCGTTAGCATCTAATTTTCCTGAAATTAGATCGTCATACCATTGCTCTAAAATTTTTTTTGCTTCTTCTAAGTCAGTTGTACCAGAAGATACAACTTTCTGTTTACCTTTATAGAAGGTTCTTCCTACCCAATTTTCTGATTTCAACTTCCCCTTGTATTTATCTTGCCTAACGTAGATGTGTAATCTACCATCTTTAGTTGAAATAATATTACTCATAAAATGAATCACTCATAAAATTTTGTGTTATAATACAATTCTAACACAACTTTGTCAATTAATTTGTGTTAGAAGTATAATACCAATAAAAAAGTAAAGAAAAGCAAGCGTATTTTTTGTGTTACAAATATAAATTTATATTATTTAATTGTGTTAGAACATAAAATAATTGTGTTAGAGCATATATTTTTTGTGTTAGAATAAAATATATTTAAGATTTCACTTACTATGAAATCGAAATTGTAAAAAAACAAGTAAAATCAACATTTTTTTAATATTGATAAAACAATACAAATAGTTTATAAATTTTGTGTTAGAATAATTAAAAATAATTAGTCTAACACAATTTTTTTGAAGGTTTGTAAAATTATCTTAAAAAAGTGAGGAAAATCAGGGTTTTTTAAATGATCGGTAAAATTGTAAAAGTTGTAAAAGATAACCCAAAAGTGTCAGATTTCCACTTAAGAGCAAATTGCCCTTTTTCTTACAGATTGATGGGAGAAATTGTTATTTTAGAGGGAGAAATCGTTAAAAATGAGGATATTATTAACCTTTTAGAGAAAAACTGCTCCAAATCCGATGTTGAGCATTTTAAGCAAAAAAACGAGTTAGATAGTGGCTTTATGCTTGAAAATATGAGATTTAGAGCCAATTTTTATCAAACATTACAGGGGCCTGCTGTAGTCTTACGTAAAGTTGAAACAACTATTTTGGATATGGAGAGTCTTAATTTACCTCCAGTTATGTACAGTATTGTAGACATGCATAAGGGTTTAGTACTAGTTACTGGTCCTACTGGCTCAGGTAAATCTACCACCCTTGCATCAATTATAAATCAAATTAATGAGACAAGACAAGCAAATATTATTACAATTGAAGATCCAGTTGAGTTTATTCACAAAGATAAAAAAAGTATTATCTCTCACAGAGAAGTAGGCAAACAGACTGAAAGTTTTTCTACTGCTTTAAAAAGTGCGTTAAGAGAAGATCCAGATGTTATTTTAGTTGGAGAGCTTAGGGATATTGAAACTATAAGCATGGCTTTAACAGCTGCAGAAACAGGTCATTTAGTTTTTGGTACTTTGCATACTAGTGGTGCACCTAATACAATTAACAGAATTATAGACGTATTCCCGTCCGAGCAACAGGCTCAAATCCAAGCTCAGCTTGCAGACTCTCTGAGAATGGTAATTACACAAAAATTATTTAAAACAACTGACGGTCAAGGAAGAGTTGGAGCTTTTGAAATAATGGTTTGTAATTCTCCGGTTAAAAATTTAATTCGTGAGAAAAAAATTCATCAAATACCGAGTGTTATGCAAACGGGAACACGCGATGGAATGATCTCTATGGAAAAATCAATTGAAAACTTAATACAATCAGGCAAAATAAGTAATGTTGATGCAAAACAATAGAGCATTTTCAATTATAGAATTATTAGTTGTTATAGTAATTTTTGCAGTTATGGCAGTATTTGGTTATCCAAAAGTTGATGAGTGGGTAACAAAGAGAGAAGCAAAAAAAAATGCATTTGAGGTTAAAGAATACTTAGAAAAAATAAGAGATAATGTTAATGCAGGGAAATATCCTTTTGCTATTGTCCATTTTACTCCAAATCCAGCTTTATGGACGATGACTCAAGAGGAATGGTCAGAACAAATGAGAGTCCCTGCAGATAGTAGAACCCATCACTCTAATTCAGCTCCTAAAAGTTTTCTGAACACTCCAAAAACTTATAGCGATGGAACCAGCGACCGATTGTGCCCAGGTTCATTTGAGGGTCTTATATTGCTAGACAAATTTAGAATGTCTAAAAATACTTCGGATGTATTTAGTTGGCCATCTGATCTTAATTGGTCACCGAATGTACACGTGTGCTTATCAAAAAACGCTTTTTTTACTCCGTACGGTAATGGTGGTGAAACTTTTCCTGGATTAAGTGGAAAAGCACTTTTCTTATTATGTTCAAATAAAAATACAGATAGATCGGGAAGTAATAAATGTCATTGGGTCCAAAGTCCAAACAAAAAATTAAAATATTTATATGCAATCAGAATAAATAGAAATTTAGATGTAGAAGTTTTGAATTTTAATGAAAAGAATAATTCATGGATAGTTCAAAATTAAATATTAAAGGTCTTAGTCTTATCGAGTCACTTGTTTGTCTAGTAATAGTTGGTATTGGTTTTATTGGAGTAAACCAAATGATGAGCTTCGCAACAACATCGATTGATAGGTCTATAGATGCTAATAAAATTAATTTTTTATCTGAAACAGCAGTAGAAGATATTATTGGAGATTCAAATAATGCATCTAACTATAGCTATTCCCAACAATGTACAAAAAATTATAGTGCAACAAGCACACTAGCTGAAAAAGCAAAAACGAAATGGGCAAAACATTTTATGCAAGAAAATCAACTTAAGATTAATAATCAGTTTAAAAAGCTACCCTGTGACCAGCTAGACACAAAAGAAGCTACGATAATTTCGGGATCAGACAGAACCTCAGTAAAATTTAAATTTAAATCTAATAAAGGTAAAAAAGAAAAGTTTATTGGAGTAGTTGTAAAATGAAAACATCAAAAGCGTTTTCTTTAATTGAAGCATTAATAGCTACAGTCATTGGGGCTATCTCAATACTAGCAATAACTTATTCATACATATTTTTTAATAACTCTTATCAAAAAATTACTGATAAAGCGAAAATGAGTGCATCAGGTAGATCATCATTACAAATGGTGGCAAAAGATTTAAGAAACGCTGGATATAAAAATATGAATTACGAAGCAACTTCCGGACAGACTTGGGATAGATGGATTGAAAAAATAGATGCTTTTGATGGAAACAAAGGAGACAAGCTTAGAATATGGTATAATACGTCTGTAAGCGATAGATTGGAGATTAGATACTACCTAAAAAAAGATAGTTCAGGTCAAACTTACTTAGTTAGAGAAGAAATACAAAATCCTGTCAGAAATCCTGTAAAATTTGAGCCAAAGACAATTGTTTCAAACGCAACTGACTTTCAGATATTTTTTAATGATCAAAATGGAAATAGAGTTAATAATGTTACTGTTGGTTCAGATAATCAATCAAAAGTTCATACTGCTGAGGTCTATATAACAGTTAGATCACCTAATGAATTATTAAAAAATCCAATTTCTTTTGATATGTTAAATGGTGGGACCGCAGGTAATTTTACTAAAAGAGATAAATATTTAAGAGAAACTTTTTATATTAGTGTATATTTAAGAAATGTCGTTAAATTATAAAAAAAGAAAAAAAGAGAGAGGTTTTGCAATAGCTTTGGCATTATTGATGCTTGTTGCAATGTCTTTAATGGGCGCGACTTTAATGGTTATAGCTGCGGGAGATCATAAACGAAATGGGAATCTAAATGTCAAACAGCAAACATTTTATGCAGCTGAGACAGGTATTACAGAAGCAAAGAAATGGTTAAGCACTCAAACTAATTTATCTATCGGTAGTGATCCAGATAACCAGTTAAGCTTTTGTAAGACAGCTTTTTTTCCAGAATTGTCAAATCCTAAAGCTGTTAAAGATTACATTGAAAAAAAGAATTTGAGTGAGCTTATTTCGGGTGAAAATAAATTATCTGACTATAGTTATGAATATTTTATTACCCTAACACCAGATGCTAATGGTAATACTCAAACTCCAATCATACAAACTGTTTCAGGTGCTACTGGTGGTGATATTTCTCAAGGAACAACTTATAAAAATACAGGTACTTCTACGGCAACATATTATAATATTTATTCATGTGGTTGTGACTCAGATAAATCATCATGTAATGCAAATAGTAATGTGATTACTGTATTGCAATCAACTATAACATTGGTGAACTAAATGAAAAAATTATTTTTTACAATTATTATATTTTGTTTAGGATCAAAAATAAGCTTTGCGTGTGATTTAACTTTTGTAAACTTTGGGGACAAACCCGATAAGTTTTTAGAAAATCAATTTGCTTTACCCGTGAAAGATGATTTTAATGGAGAAACAATAGTAATCCCTTCAAATGTAGTTTGTCCAAATAATAAAACAATTGAAAATACAATGATTGAATATCTTTTTGTAGATAATCAGCTGGTATTAATAACTTTAATGAGGGCATATGTTAATGACACGGCGATAATGGATTTTACAATGAATAAATACGGCAAGTTTAATTTGCCAAAAGGAAAAAGTAAGAAAGATTGGTTTGGAAGTCAAACTTGGGAAATAGGAAATAATTTAATTTTATATGTACGTGCAGATACTGAGGTGGGGCCAGCAGAAGTGCTTGAAATTAGTAATGTACTATACTTACAAAAACTTTATGATTGGAGAGGGAAAGTTGCAGAATGGTCAGAATCTCAACAGTAATTTTTATAATATTTTTTTTATTATTTAATATAAAACTATACGCTAAGAATCCACCTCCTGGGACAGGAACCTCAGATATTCCCGCAAATATACTAATTATGTTAGACAATTCTGGAAGTATGAGAGATTTATTGCCAGTAAAAGCAGGACTGATCTATCCAATCGATGTCCAAACCGACAGCTCAGGAAATATCTTTGTCTTGGAATATGGATACGGCAGAATGAAAGCTTTTGATAGTTCAGGAAATTATCTAAGAGACTTTGGAGGAGTAGGTGGTCCAAATAATTGTACAAGATGGAACGGTGCAAGGCAGTTCGCTATTTATAACGATCAAATTTATATAGCAGATTTTTTTAATAGAAGAATAAAAGTGCTTGATCTTGAGGGAAATTGTATCAAAAATGTTACTACCAATCTCTATCCACACGGTATTGCTGTTAACGATAATTATATTTTCTACTCTAATTACACCAGACAAATTGGAAAGTTAGATAGAAATAATTTTAGTGATTTAGGTTATCAAAGCTTTGGTGCTTCTAGAGTAAGTTTGGGTTTTGGTATGTCTTTGAACAATGCTGGCAATAAGTTAGTTGTTGCAAATGCACATTCACGTTACGGAGGTAGACGATTTACAGAGTTTAATGTCTCTGGAAGTAATTTAAGTTTCGCGCGTTCTTCACCTAGAGATAGAGTATCTTTTGATGCAGATTACGATAGTAATGGAAATATTTTTGGAACAGTTACGCATAGCTTAAGAAAATATAATTCGAGTCTTTCATATTTAAGTCAAGTTGCATCTGGATATAGCAACCCTTACGGAGTTCATTTAGATAGCAGTGATAATAGTTATGTTGCAGATTTTAGAAGAAATCGACTTCTTAAATACAATGATGCCGGGACTTTACAATTTCAAATAGGTGGTGGTAGAGCTAAGAAACGTCTCGACGCAGCAAAAGACGTTATAAGAAAAATTGTTTCTAACACGGACCTTACTTCAGGAGCAAATTTTGGTTTAATGCAGTGGGGATCCAACAATAAAAGGCGTACTAATATGATTGTACCCATTAGCGAGAATGGTGCTAGGCAAATTTTTAATCAAGTAAGAAGAGTAAGACACAGTGGTGGAACTGAGCCAGAGTATGCACTTGCTGAGGCAAATAGGTATTGGGCTGGTCAAAAAATGTTAAGTAAGCAACAATTTCCAATTCCTCCAAACTACGGCCAAGAATGTACTCAAAATTATATTATTTTTATAAGTGATGGACAATGGAATAATAATCATAAAGTGATTAATGAATTGAATGGTTTAAGAAACAAAGACAAAGGTAAATTAGTAAAAACATTTATGGTTGGTTTTGCATTAACTGGTAGTCAATCGAATTATATTTCAACCGCAGTTGCGGGGGGAACAACTGCACCTTTATTTGCCGACAATGAAGCTGATCTTTTAGCAACCTTAACAGACGCAATAAAACAGGCGATCTCGGGCAGATTAACTTTTACTACTCCTGCGGTCATGTCAGATGTTCAAAAAGGAGATTTTGTTTATCAAGCAACTTTTGAATACGCAAATAATAAACAATGGGAAGGAAGTGTTAAAAAATATCAGCTCAATGAAAATGGGACATTCGGTGCTACGCAATGGGATGCAGCAGAGACACTTAACAATAGAACTTCTTCGAGAAGGATTTGGACAGCTGGATTATCAAATTCCAATTTAAATAATTTTACTACAACCAACAGAGATGAAATAAGAGCTTTGATATATCCCCAATCCTCGCCAAGTGACACTGAAATTGATAATTTAATAAACTTTATCAGAGGTGTGGATACTTATGACCAAGATGGTGACGGCGATACTTCTGACAACATTCATAAACTAGCTGATATTTATCATTCTAATTTAATTGTTGTTGGTCCTCCTGAAGCTTCGACAGCTGTTTCTGCAGTATCAAATTTTGATAAAACCGATGCGTACTACAGAGTTCAAAATAATTACGAAAACTTTAAAGCATCGAACGATTGCGGTGTAAGTTGTAGCAATCGAGAAGAAGTGATCATTGCTGGAGCAAATAATGGAATTTTACATTTATTCAAAACAGATAATAATGCAAATGGTGAAGAGCTATGGGGATTTATTCCACCTGCAATAATGGAAAATTTATCAAGAATTCCCTCTGCAAAGGCAAACGCGACTAATCCAATTTATGGTATAGATAGCTCTCCAGTAGTAAAAGATATCTTTTTTGATGATACACCTAATGACAATATAAATAATCCAAGATGGAGAACCATTTTATTGAGTGGCTTTGGTGCTGGAGGTAGCGGGTTTTTTGCTTTAGATATAACAAATTTAGAAGATCCAAGGCAAATTTTTTCAATTAAAAATGATCCTATTAATAAAGTTATAACTCATTGGGATAGTGATAGTTCAATTAATGATTTTTCTTACTCAAGTGGAACTATTAATCCTGAGTTCGATTATCGTAAACTGGGCGAGACGTGGT
>Ga0310343_10000841_pt1 | contig 15171 bp, 10 predicted proteins | sample HC15DNA2025_MG_FD_203519 | JGI IMG/M metagenome (GOLD analysis project Ga0310343, IMG submission 203519) | Marine microbial communities from station ALOHA, North Pacific Subtropical Gyre - HC15-DNA-20-25_MG | ecosystem: Environmental > Aquatic > Marine > Oceanic | place: Pacific Ocean: North... | reverse complement strand
GGCCGATGCCACCCAGAGCGAAAGCGTGATCGACCGATTTGCCGCCTACGGTTTCGAGGTTGAGCGCATAGAGGACGGCCATGATCTGCAAGCCCTTTCCGACGCCCTTGCCCGGGCCCGGGCCAACAAGAACGGAAAGCCCACATTCCTGGAGGTCAAGACCCTGATCGGCAAGGGCATTCCCGAGGTCGCGGGCACCGCGGCCGGTCATGGGGAAGGCGGGGCCAAATTCGCCGAGTCCGCCCGCCGGGGACTTGGCTTGCCCGAGGAAACCTTCTACGTCTCCGACGAGGTTCGATCCTTCTTTGCCGAGCGCAAGTCTTCCCTCCGATCCCAACGTGAGGAGTGGGATGGAATCTTTTCGGCCTGGCAGGCCGCCAACCCCGAAAAAGCCACCCTCCTGCAAAGCGGCCTTTCCCGGGAATTGCCTGCCGACCTCATGGATCAGGTGGAGGTCTTTGCCGAAGATGCCAAGGTCGCTACCCGGGCAGCCGGTTCTCAGATCATCAACGATTTGGCCAAGGCCTGTCCTCTCCTGGTAAGCGGATCGGCCGACCTTCACGGCTCGACCAAGAACTACCTTAAGGACATGGGCGACTTTTCCCGGGAGGACCGAGCCGGACGGAACCTTCTCTTCGGTATTCGAGAGCATGCCATGGGGGCGATCGTCAACGGCATCGGCTACTATGGGATTTTTCGTCCATCCGGGGCCACTTTCGCGGTCTTTGCCGACTACATGCGCGGATCGGTTCGTTTATCCGCCCTCGTCGGTCTGCCCATCTTTCACGTATGGACCCACGACTCGGTCGGGGTAGGGGAGGATGGCCCGACCCACCAACCCGTGGAGACGACCAGCGGACTTCGACTCATCCCCAACCTCGACGTGATCCGTCCGGCCGATCCCGAGGAAGCGGCCGGGGCCTTTGTGGCCGCCCTCCAGCGCGTCGATGGTCCGACCGGACTCATCCTTACCCGCCAAGGCGTTCCCAACCTCTCGCAAATCCCGGTTTCAGAGCGCCGCCAAGGCGTCCTCAAGGGGGGCTACGTCGCGCGGACCGAGGAAGAGGAGCTTGAGCTCATTATTCTTGCTTCGGGAAGCGAGCTTTCCGTTGCCCTGGAGGCCGCTGAGAAGCTTGGCCGAGGGGTGCGCGTGGTTTCCATGCCATGCATGGAGCGCTTCGACCGACAGGACGAGTCCTACCGGGAGTCCGTTCTTCCGAAGGGTTTCCGCAGCCGCTTGGCGGTGGAAGCCGGGGTCGGGGATATCTGGCGCAAATACGTCGGCCTGGACGGCGTGGTAGTGGGCATTGACCGCTTTGGGATTTCCGCGCCGGGATCAACCGTTATGAGCGAGCTTGGAATCTCAGTGGAAAACGTGGTCAAGCAGGCCGCGCTTGCCGGGCTTGGTTCATGATCCACGGTCTCGGGAAGCTCCTCGTCTTCCCGTGCCTTTTCCTGCTTCCTTTTGTTTTTTCTTGTGCCCCTGCAAGCAAGCAAGGTCACTCTGCCCGAGAAAAAGCACTACTGGAAACGACCCTAGGCAAAGGGGAATCTGCCAGTGCGTTTCCCTTGTCGATTGCCTCCCCCAGGGTCGCCTATTACCTGAGCGGGCCCCAACAGGCGAGGCCGCCGGACGGCTATTTTGAAAAAGGGATCCGCGTCAGGCTAGTCTCCGGCGCGGGGAGTTACTCGGTGGTTGAGAGCGAAACTGGGGTTACGGGCTATGTCCCGAATGATTCGCTTGAGGAACCACGATAAACACCCTTGCTAAGGAGGATTGGACGAGCCTTAATCGACGGAGTGAAAAAGCTCCCCATCATGCGTTTTGCTGTTTTCTTCCAACGTTCGACTAAGGTTTTCCTCATTTTTCTCGCCACTTCGCTTTCGGTCGCGGCGGATCATGGTTTGGACGAGAAGACGTTGTCTGAAATTCCTCGAAACCTTCAGGCGATCGTCGACCGCGGGCAGAGCACGGGCATGGTCACCTTGGTTGGCCGTAATGGGAAGATCGCGTCCGTTGATGCGGTGGGTTGGCGTATCAAGGACAAGGAACCGCTGGAAACCACCGACGTGTTTTGGGCTGCCTCGATTACCAAGTCGTTCGTCGCAGTCGCCATCATGATGATGGTCGACGAAGGGCATCTGAAACTCGATGACTTGGTGGAGAAACACATTCCGGAATTCAAGGGGCAGAAAGTGAAGACCGGAAAGAAGAGTTCGGGCACCGCAAAGCATCCATTGACCGTTCGCAATTTGCTCAATCACCTGGACGGTCTCCCGAAGAACCCCACCAGGAACCGGGCCACCAAATCCATTAGTGAGCGTGTGCTCAAAGCCTCCAAGGATACGCTGATGTGGGAACCCGGAACGAAATGGAATTACGGGGGCGAGGGCCTGTACGTCGCAGCCTATCTCGTGGAAAAGTATTCCGGCATGCCCTACGCCGAATTTCTGAAGGCCCGCATGCTCGATCCTCTCGGGATGAAGAACACCTACTTTACCATCAAGGACGTTCCCGGGGACCGGGCGGTCCGCAAACACAGCAAGCACAAGAAAGGCAGATGGGAATCGGAGAAACTACGCGACTTCAACTGGAGCACCGGCGGTAGTTATTTCGCGGTGGATGGCGGCTTCTTCTGCACTGCCGAGGACTTGTTCCCCTGGTGCCAGATGCTTCTCAACGGTGGTGAATACCGCGGTGTCCGCTACCTCTCGGAGAAATCCGTCCGTGAATTGACGCGCAAGCAGACCGGTGACGTCAAGCCTGCCGGACACGGGGCCGGAAACTTTCATGCCCTGGCCTTTCAAGAGGCCGTTGAACCACAGGGCCCGACCGCCGCACTAACCAAGGGGAGCTTCGGAAAAGGCGGATCCGGGGGATCCATGACCTGGATCGATCCCAGCACCAAGACCATTTACATCATGCTCCAAAACGCATGGGGTGGAGATAAGAATCTCTCCCACGCCACCTTTCTCAATACGGCCTCCAAGGCGATCCCTTCTAATTGAAGCCTTGCCGTCAGAGCCCCAATGGAAGTCTCCGCAGAACAAGTTGACGTGAAGAAAATCCGAATGTCCTTCGCCCTTCGGGTCGTCCTTTTTCTTTGCGGGCTCTTGCTCACCTTGTCATTCGTTCAGGGTGCCGATGAGCGTGATTGGACCAATAGCGAAGGGAAGACCATCCGGGCAAGGTTCGTCTCTGCCAATGCCCGCACGGTTACGCTTTCGATGAAGGGCAGGGTTTACGTCCTTGAACTCAGTTCCCTTAGTCCGGAATCCCAGGCTTTGGCAAGCGAGTTGGCCAAGGCCCAACCCGCTTCCCGTTACGTCAAGGCACGGCCTCTTTCCAAAACCCAGCAAAAAGCGGTCGAGCAGGCTTTAGCCGCCAGTTTTTCCGAAATGCGCAAAGAGGATTACGATTTTGCCGAATTGTCCGAATTCGATGCGTTGTTGCCGGGCAACGAGGCGGTCTTTCGCTCTCTTGCCTGGAACGCTTACCGAAAGGGTGCGGTTCTTGATGAATTGCAGCCCGATCACAAGGCCGGCAAAGTGGTTTCCGGAGAATACCTCAGCCCGTACGTCGTTCGTAAAGTTGGCAAGATGCCGGAAAGTGGTTGGCCGTTGGTCATCGCCATGCATGGCGGGGGCAAGGCCCCCAAGGCGCTTAACGACAGCCAGTGGAGGGTCATGCAGCGCTATTACAGCGATCATCCCGGTGACGGGGGCTATCTTTACCTCGCCTTGCGCGCCCCGACCGATGCCTGGAACGGGTTTTATACCGGCTACGTCTATCCGCTTGTTGCCCGGTTGATCAGGCAGATGTTGGTTTGCGAGGGAGTCGATTCGGACAAAGTCTTCCTCATCGGTTATTCGCACGGTGGATACGGGGCCTTTGCCATTGGCCCCAAAATGGCGGATCGCTTTGCCGCCATTCATAGCTCGGCGGCGGCCCCTACGGATGGCGAATCCTCTGCTAAGAATCTCCTCAATACGCCCTTTACCTTCATGATCGGTGAAAGCGACCTGGCCTATGGCCGTCTCAAGCGTTGCCTGGCCTTTGATCAGGCGGTTAAGGACCTGCGTGGCCCTCGCAAGGACGCTTACCCCGTCCGCATGTTACTGAAAAAGGGCTTTGGGCATGGCGGTTTGCCCGATCGCGACCATCTGGAAACCATGATGCCGGCCGTGCGTAACCCGATTCCCGACTCGCTCGTTTGGCAACCGACGGATTCCGTGGTCGGTCGCTTTTCCTGGCTTGAGATTCCCGCTCCCGCCAAGAAGCAATTGGTTGAGGCAACCAGGACGGGCAACCGGTTCGAGATTAAGCTGGAGGGAACCGGGTCACTGAACCTCTATCTCGACGGACGGATGGTCGACTACCGCAAACCGGTGGTGGTCGAAGTCAACGGGAAGACCGTCGTCGACCGCTTCCTCCGCCCATCCATGGAGGTCCTTTGCCGGACCCTGTTGGAGCGCGGAGATCCAAAGCTTGCCTTCACCTCGAAAATCACCATCGAGGCAAAGCCTTAGGATCGCTCATCCGGGAAATTCAAAATCCTCCGGACGCTCTCTTTTCTCTGGCATAATAATCCCCGTGCTAGTAAGCTTTCCTAATGAAATCATTACCCTACCTTTTGTTTGGGCTCCTTTTCGGGTCCTTTTTGTGCCTTTATCAGGCCCCCGCTCTTGCCAAGTCTCCCGTCAAGACGGCCGAGGCCAAGCCCCCTTTCCAGGAAGTCTTCAAGAAGCTCGATGCCCAAGTGCGACTTGCCCTCAAAAAGGATCGGGCCGAGGGCTTGAAGGAGCTCGAGCGGGTCGGACGCAAGCTTTCCAAGGATTACCCTGAGGAGTTCATGCCCTATGCCATGCTCTCCGCCGTTGCCCGCATGACCCCCGACCAGGAAAAGAGCCGTAAGATTCTCGAGCAACTGGTGGCCCTTGACTCCAAGGACCCTAAGATTGCACGGGTCGTTTCGCAAGCCAAGGGGCAGCTTAAGAAACTGGAGGCTCTCGGCAAACCCGTCGACATGAAGTTCAAGGCGTTCGATGGCCGCAAGGTCGATCTTTCAAAAATGAAGGGAAAAGTCGTCCTGATCGATTTCTGGGCCACCTGGTGCGGCCCTTGCGTTCGCGAGATTCCCAGCGTCAAGAAGACCTACGACGCCTTGCATGAGGAAGGTTTCGAGATCATTGGGATCTCTCTCGATAGCGACAAGAAGAAGCTTGAGGATTTCCTAGCCAAGAACGATATGCCCTGGCCCCAGTTCTTCGACGGCAAAGGTTGGAAGACCAGCCTGGCCCAGGAGCACGGCATCAGCAGTATCCCCGCCATGTGGCTGGTGGATAAGAAGGGCAACCTCGTTGACCAGAACGCCCGGGCCGGACTCGAGCAGAAAGTCAAGAAGTACCTCGCCCAGTAAGGCCTGTTGGGGAAATCCGCTTCCCCCCTTGTGACGAATCACTTGCCCAAGCTCGTCGGGGTTGCCTTGGTGTTTCTTGCCCCTTCGATCTGGGCGGGCAAGGTGGACGAGGCTCTTAACCTGGAGAGGGATTCCTGGTACCCTGTTTTCGTGCGGATGGAGGACCAGCTGATCGGCAAAGCCGGTGAATACGACGCCTTTTGCCGCAAGCGTTCCAAGATCCCCCGTTCCCGGAACCGCGCCGAGGTAATCTCAACCCTGCGCGAGAAGGCCGACCAATCCTGGGACGCTCTGGAGGAAGTGACTGAGGATCTAGGGCAAAAGGAACGGATTCGGGGAGTCCGCCGGTTCTGGATCGTCAACGGTTTTTCCTGCCTGGCCAAGGCCGGCGCAATCCGCCGGCTCTCCATGCGCAAGGAAGTATCCTTCGTCTATCTCGACCGTTTCGCAAGACCCCCCGCCGAATCTGAACCGATGGACGCAAACCGGACCAAGCGCATGCAGGCCGTCCTCGAAACCTGGAGCAAAAAGGAACCCGAGTTCATCCCGTCCTTGAGGATACCCTGGAACGTCCGCGAAATCGGTGCCGAGCGGGCATGGAAGGAGGAAAACGCGACCGGTAGGAGCGTAAAGGTGGCGGTGATCGATTCCGGTATCCTTCCCACGCCTTCTTTGGTGCATGCCTTGGTCAAAAATCCAAACGAGAAACTCAACGGCAGGGACGACGACGGCAACGGCTTGATCGACGATCTTTTCGGTTATGACTTCAACGCCAACACCGGCTACGTACTGGAAAACGGCAGAACCATGTCTCACGGCAGTTGCTGTGCCGGGATCATCGCCGGCAGGGCTTCCGCCCGCGGGTGGCAGACCGGTATCGCCCCCCAGTCGCGACTTCTTCTGCTCAAGGGCGCTTTCGACCTGCGGCCCATGGAGTATCTTCTTGAACAGGGAGCGGACGTGGTCTCCATGAGCTACATGATAGTGGGTCGTGAGCTTGGCCAGCTTCGCGGGCTCTTTAGGAACGCCTTCGAGCATCTTGGGGCGGCGGGCGTTCTTGCGGTGGGCGGAGCCGGCAACTACGGGTCGAAATCCCGTCGGGCTCTGCCCAGAGGTAAACAGATCGGCCTGCCCAAGGACATACCCAGCGTGCTCGCGGTGGCGGGCGTGGACAAGAACCGCGTCCTTCTGCCCTTTAGCAGCCAGGGCCCCGTTTTCTGGGAGGGTGTGGAGTTCTTCTCCGACTATCCCTCCGACAAGCCGCTCGGCAAGCCCGACTTGACCGCTTTTCCGACTGGGTACCCAATGTGGAGCGCAAAACCTTCAAGCAGCTCGAGAAGGGGATGGAAGGAAGTAAGCGAAGCCGAGGGAGCTTCCCTTGTGATCGGTCCCGCGGGCAATTCCTTCTCCGGTCCTCATGCCGCCGGGGTGGCTGCTCTCATTTTTTCAGCCAACCCTGAAATCAATTCCTGGGAAGTGAGCGAAATCCTGCAAAAGACCGCTCAAGATCTCGGACCCAAGGGCCGGGACAACGTCTACGGCGCAGGCCTGATTGATGCTCTTGCCGCCGTGCGTGCGGCCAAGAATAAGGACTAGTCCTTCAGTCTCTCAAGGACGTCCTTGGCGACGATTTCCGCCAAGGCCTTCGAACCGTGTGGAAAATAGTGGACGTTGGCCTCGCGCATCCAATCCTTCATGTTCTTCTTGCTCGGGGTGTAGAGGTCGAGGGTGGGCACGCCGTGTTTTTTCATCACCCGCTGGGCCGCCTCGTTGAACTTGACCGAATCCCCCACGTAGCGTCCCTTTGAACCGGGTGGGATGGGCGTGGTGTTGCGCCAGACCAGTTTCTTGGTCGATTTCTTCATGCGGGCGACCAGTTTGTGCAAATTCTTCTCGTAGTCCGCGAGCGGGACCTGAACCTTGCCGCCCTTTTCCTTGGGAAAGAGGTTTTCCCCGTTTGGGCCCATATACTTGAGGTCGTGCAGACCCCAGTTGAAATGGATGAGGTCCCATTTTCTCTTTCCGAGCCACTTCTTGATTTCGGCAATTCCCTTGGTGGTCGGACCCCCGTTGGTCGGGATCCGGTGCAGGTTGACCTTGTCCTTGAGCAGCGCCCGGGTGGGAAGGGTGTACCCGATGGAAATCGAATCCCCGATAATAAGGACGTTGGGTAAGCCCGCCACCCCCTCGATCGGGGCCATCGGACTGACTCGGGTGGTCTTTTTCTTCTCTTGGGCGCCGCCCAAAGTAAGGAAGATGATGGAAAGCATGGCGGCTAGGATAAGGTTTCTTGAAGTTTGCATCCCTTCAAAAAGAACCATCTGGGCTTGCGAATCAACAAGGAACAAAGGCTGGCCTTTGGACTTTTTAGGGGCCTCTTGCTGTGCTAAGGATGAGTAGTGTTTTACTTCCTGCGATTTTTGGCCTTCGCCTTTCTTGCCCTTCCCCTTCCAGGGGATGATTTTCCCGAGCTTCCCAATACCGAGTCGACCACCGATGCGGATCCGCCTTCCGCCGAGGAGAGCGCCAACTCCTTCCTCTTGCCTGATGGCGTAGGGGTCAAGGTTTGGGCGGCCGAGCCCACCGTGCAAAACCCGATCGGGATGGCTTGGGACCAAAAGGGCCGGATGTGGGTGGCCGAGAACTATACCTACGGGAGCCGGAAAGTACGCTTTGACCTGAGCCTGCGCGACCGGGTGGTCGTGCTGGCGGATGAGGATGGGGATGGCAAGGCGGACTTTCGGAAAGTCTTTACCGACAAGGTGCAAATGCTTACCAGTGTGGAGGTCGGTCGCGGTGGCGTTTGGCTGATGTGCCCGCCCAACCTGCTCTTCGTTCCCGATGCGGACGGCGACTTGGTTCCCGATGGCGAGCCTGAGGTCAGGTTAGACGGCTTCGACGTCGGGCGGGGAAACTACCATAATTTTGCCAACGGGTTGCGTTGGGGACCGGATGGATGGCTCTATGGCCGATGTGGGCATTCCTGCCCTGGCAAGCCGGGTGTCCCGGGAACTCCAGCCGAATTGCGCGCTCCCATCGACGGAGGGGTCTGGCGCTACCACCCGGAACGCAAGGTGGTCGAGGTCCTGGCTCACGGTACGGTCAACCCGTGGGGGTACGACTGGGACGAGCACGGGGAGCTCTTTTTCATCAATACGGTCATCGGACATCTCTGGCACGTCATCCCGGGTGCTCACTATCGGGAGTCGGGGAGCGGATCCTCCCAGAACCCCCTCGTGTACGAGCGTCTCCACCAGCATGCCGACCATTTCCATTACGACGTCAACCTGCCTTGGAGCCGATCGCGGGCGGGTGCGGCCAATGGTTTCGGGGGAGGACACGCCCACGTCGGGATGGCCATCTATCAGGCGGATCACTTTCCCGAGTCGTGGAAAAACAAGCTTCTGACCTGGAACCAGCATGGGCGTCGCATGAACGTCGAGCGCCTGGAAAGGGTGGGGAGCGGATACTTGGGCAGGCACGAGCCCGACGTCTTCCTCAACTCCAGCGAGTGGTTCCGGGGAATGGAGGTAAGCGTGGGTCCCGATGGCGCGATCTACGGGCTGGACTGGAGCGATACGGGGGAATGTCACGACCATACCGGGGTCCATCGGACCAGTGGAAGGATCTACAAGTTCTTTCATGGGAAAAACCCGGTAGCGGATCTTTCGGTCCTGCAACGGGCGGTACGTGAACCGGAGGTCGTTCTGCGTCACCCCAATGCCTGGTTTGCCCGCCAATGGCTGGGGGCTCTTTCGGAACCAGGTCCGACCCATCATAAGAAAACCATTCAGGTCTGCGAAAAGATCATGAGCGATCAAAAGGAGCCGGCGTCCCTCCGCTTGCGCAGCCTGTGGGGCCTGCATGCCATGGGTGAGGCGAGACCGGAAAGTTTGCTCGACGACCCGGATGAACACGTCCGCACCTGGGCGATTCGCCTGCTGAGCGAAGAGTGGCCCATCGACTCCCTCTTCGGACCAAGGAAAAACCTTTTGCCCAAGGGGAACCCCGACCTGGAAAAGAAGTTCGTCCAACTGGCGAAGAGCGACCCTTCGGGCTTGGTTCGCTTGGCCCTTGCCTCGACTTTGCAGCGCCTGCCCGTCTCGAACCGTGGCAAATTGGCCAAGGCCTTGGCCGCTCGCCCGGAGGATGCGGAGGACCACAACCTTCCAAGGATGGTCTGGTACGGCATCATGCCGATGGCCGAGGATGATCCGGATGGCTTGCTCGAGGTGGCCGGATCCTCCTCATGGCCAAACCTGCGGGCTTGGGTTGCCCGGGCCATAACCGAACGATCCGGGGAGCGACCCGAGGGACTGGAAGGCCTGCTCGAACTCGCGGGCGAGCAACCCGACCGGGCCGAATCCATCCTTTCGGGAATCGAGCGAGCGGTGAGGGGAATGAAGAAGATTGAAATGCCCAAGGGATGGAGCGAGGTGACGGCAAAGATTGGGGTGAGCCCATTAGCCCTAAAGCTGAGCGTGCTGTTCGGGGACAAGGAGGCGACGGTGCGGATGGAGAAGGTTGTGGCCAACGATAAAGCCGATCGGGAGGTCCGTCGGCGGACCTTGGGAATCCTTGTCGAATCGGATTTCCCCAGCCTAAAGAAGCTTTGCGAAAGCCTGCTCGATGACCCCGCCATGAAACTCCAGGCGGCCCGTGGGTTGGCCGGTTTCGAGGATCCGTTGATCGGAAAAAGGCTGAGCTCCCATCTTCTTGACTTTGAAAAAGGGGAACGAAACGAAGTGGTCGAGATTCTCTGTGGCCGGGAGGGATGGGCCGCGAGCCTTCTTTCTCAAATCGAGGACGATCGGCTCCCCAAGTCCATTATCTCCCCGTACCATGCCGCCCAGATCCGGGCCCTGAAAAGCGATTCCCTCGACAAAAGGCTCCGGGAGGCATGGGGCGTGATCCGGGCTACCCCGGATGCCCTCGTCAGGCGCAAGGAGGAATTACGCCGGGAATTGAACCCGTCCCGCCTCGCCAAGGCGGACCTTGAGAAAGGCCGTTTGCTCTACCTGCGGCAATGCTCGGCTTGCCACGTACTCTATGGCCAAGGCGGCAGGCTGGGGCCCGACCTGACCGGTTCCGGTCGCTCCAGCCTTGACTACATCCTGGAAAACGTAGTCGATCCGAGCGGGGCCGTCTCCGCCGATTACCGCCTGAACGTTTTGGAGCTCAAGGACGGCCGCGTTCTGAGCGGGATGATCACGGGGCAGGACCGGAATTCCCTGACCTTGCGCATGCCGGACTCGCAGACGGTGGTGAGCAAGTCGGCTATCGGCTCGCGCCGGGCTTTGCCCGAGTCGATTATGCCCGCGGGCTTGATGGATGGCCTGAGCAAGGAGGAACGACGTGACTTGGTTGCCTACCTGATGCACCCCGTTCAAGTCGAACTTCCCAAGCCTTGATCCGGCTTATGACGTAGAGAATGATCGACCTGCGGATGGTAGGCATTAAGGGATTGCCTCCATTAGCAAATTTACTACTGTCGTTTTCACTCCAATCAAGACTATCCTAACCTCAACTCCCGTTTTCGAGTTATGAAACTAGAGACCCAATGCCTCCATGCGGGCTATCAGCCCGATTCTTCCACCAACGCTTGCGCCGTACCCGTCTACAAGACGAGCTCCTACGTGTTCAATGATACCGAGCATGCGGCCAATCTCTTCGGCCTTCGTGAACTGGGCAACATCTATACCCGGTTGATGAACCCCACCACCGACGTTCTCGAGCAGCGCGTAGCCGCCTTGGACGGAGGAGCCGCCGGTCTGGGAGTCGCATCGGGTACCAGTGGGGTTTTTTACTCCATCATCAACATCGCCCAGGAGGGGGATGAGATCATTTCCGCCAACAACCTCTACGGCGGCACCTATACCCAGTTCAACGACATCCTTCCCAAGTTCGGCATCAACGTAAAGTTCGTCGATCCAAACGATCCTCAGAACTTTGCCGCCGCCATCACCGACAAGACCAAGGCCCTCTTTTGCGAAACCGTCAGCAACCCGGGGTTGGACGTGGCCGACATCGAGGCGATCGCCAAGATCGGTGCGGATAAGGGCATTCCTCTCATCGTCGACAGCACCTTTTCCACCCCCTACCTGACCAAGCCCATCGAGCACGGAGCCGCCATCGTGGTGCACTCCTTGACCAAGTGGTTGGGCGGACACGGTAACGGGATCGGTGGAGTGGTCGTCGATTCCGGAGCCTTCGACTGGAAGAACGGCAATTTCCCTCTCTACGATGAGCCCGACAACAGTTACCACGGTCTGCGCTGGGGTCACGACCTACCCGAACCCCTCGCTCCCTTGGCCTTTATCCTGCGCATGCGTACCGTTCCCCTGCGCAACCTCGGGGCCTGTCTTTCTCCCGATAACTCCTGGCAGTTCCTGCAGGGAATCGAGACTCTTCCCCTCCGCATGGAGCGTCATTGCGAGAATGCCCTTGCCGTGGCCAAGCACCTAAAGTCCCACGACTCCGTCGAGTGGGTGCGTTTCCCCGGTCTGGAGGACGACCCGATGCATTCCCTCAACCAGAAGTACCTCAATGGCAAGGGAGGCTCCATGGTCGTTTTCGGAATCAAGGGCGGGGCCGAGGCGGGACCCAAGTTCATCGACAACCTTCAGCTTTTCTCCCACCTCGCCAATGTTGGGGATGCCAAGAGCCTGGCCATTCACCCGGCCACCACGACCCATTCCCAGCTTAACGAGGAACAGCAGAAGGCCGGCGGGATTACCCCCGAGCTGGTCCGTCTTTCCATCGGGATCGAGCACATCGACGACATCATAGCCGACGTCAATCACGCGCTGGGCGAGGCCACGGTCTGATCCGAGCCTTCGTCGAACTTGGTTTCATATGGGCAATAGGATTGCCCTCCTCTACCTGATCGTTCTTACCGCGGTCATGGCCGGTGCCTTGATCTACGGATTCAGCTTGGGCGACTTCCTGGATTTCGAGGAATTGTTGGAAAATCCCTGGGGGATCGTTTCCCTCTTCGACGTATACGTCGGATTCTTTTTCTTTATCGGCTGGATCGTCTACCGCGAAAGTTGTCCCGGGATCATCCTGGCCTGGTCGGTCGCCATCCTGTTGGGCGGGAACCTGGTCAGCGGGATCTATGCGTTGATCGCCCTGCTGCGCAGCAAGGGGGATGCAAGGACGTTCTTTCTGGGGCAAGGCCAAGCCTGCTCCTGCTCCGGCCAAGCGGAAGAAGCCTAGTCCGCCTCCGAGAGGTTCTTGACGTGGTCGAGGACCCGCTGGTGGATTCGGCCGATCAAAAAGTCGGACCATGCCTTCCAGTAGAAGGCGGGCCACATGTTGTGCTTGTACCAAGTCGTGCCGGTCAGGCGGGTCTTCCCTCCCTCCATCCGTTCCAAGAGAAACTCGCCTCGTTTGCTCTCCAAGTGTCCATCGAGATGGGGAGGATGGATGTCATAGGGCGACAACTCTTTCATTGGCGGAGGTTGGGAAACCACGTCGAAGGCTAGCCGGTTGGGTGCGTCCCAGACCGTGATCGGTTCCACGAAGGGTCCGGTCGTGAAGTTGCAGTGGCGGATGGCCCCCACACCCGTACCTTCGATGGTGGCGCAGGTCGGGCAGGCGATTCCGAGCTTGAAGATCCAGTCTTTTGCGGGGGGGAGTTCGGAAAAGGTGACCACGTTGGTCCAAACTTTTTCAGGCGGGGCGTTTACGATCACTTCCGATCGGACGGCGAAGAGGGGAGCTTCGGGAACGATTTCTTTTTCGAAGCCCATGAGGAGAAAAGTGACGGCAAAGACAGCGAGGGAGGGGTTTTGGGGGAGGGTTCGGTTTTGGATTAGGTAGCCCACCCAGCCTCCCAAGGCGGCCAGGGGCAGGGCGATGGGAGCGGCCATGAACAGGCAGAGGATTCCCTCGATGGCCAAAGCAAGCAAAAGCAGGAAGGAAAAAGCGAGGGTCAGAAGGGCGACGCCGAGGCAGGCCCATACGCTTCGTCTTTCGTGATGGCCGTAGGTGACCGCGGAGGTCAGGCCCATGGCGAAGGGTAGACCTACGAAAAAGCCCCATCCGTAATCTTGTCCGATTTCAGTCAGTAGGCTGAGAAAGACGAACAGAGTACCGAGGCCCGCGGAAAGGCCGGCCACCAAGGCGGCGCAAGCGACTTGTCCTTTAGGCAGAAAACGGTCGAGCCAGGAAGCTCCCTTTTCCTCGTTTTTTTGGTGTCTGGGGGAACCCGAGTCTTGGGGCAGGATGGAAAGCAGGAAAAAAAACAGGAGGTTTACGAAGGGGACGAAGAAGAGGACGCAGGAGTAGATGGGCCACCCGAGCGAGCGGAGCCTTTTGACCGTAAGGACAATCCCGACGTAAATAAAGGGGAGGGCGAGGGCAAAGACGGGAAGGATTATGCGGATTGGATCGGCGACCCCCGTGAAGTCGGTTTCGGGCAACAGGTAGAAGAAGGGAGTGGGGTAGTCTTCGCTCTGCAAGAGGATGGAAAAGAGACGGTCCAGGTTCCACTTGATCAAAAACAGAGCGATCCCCGTGAAGGCATAGGCCGATCTTCCGATTTCTCCTTTCCAAGAGAAGAAAAATCCAAGGAGCCTGGGCGTGGTCATACCTCTTTCGTAGCCCGAAAAAGGTCAGGAGACAAGACCCCTCTAAACAAATCAAGTCACCACTCGTAGCAGGCGATGGCCTCGAGTTCCCGGACGAAGAGCTGGTTGCCCGCGATGGCCAAGTGAGCCCAGGAAGGGGAGTCGGAAATGGTTCGCTTGTCCTTGATAACGAGCTTTTCGGGGTTGGCCTCGATCTGGTAGAGGGTACCGTCCTCATCAAGGGCAAGGATCTCTTTGCCGTTGGAAACCATGGACTGGTACTTGCCGAAGGACTCGCTGCTGATCCACTTGGTTTCTCCGTTGGAAAGGTCGATGCAGGTCATGCGTTGCTTCCTGAGATGGATGTAGCAGAATCCGTCTATGACGATGGGGCTGGACATATAGCCCTCCTGCTTGTTTTCCCATTTTTGATCGATGGAGAATCCGTCCGCGTCCTTGGCGAGGTTGAAGAGGAGGGATTTCCCTCCATAACTACTGGTGAAGACGGATTGGCCGAAGATGACGGGGGTAAGGATATTCATTCCGCGGAAGGCCTTGATGGGTCTTTTCCAGAGGACCTTGCCATTGTCGGGTTCCACGCCCGTAAGGTCGGTCCGGGTCTGTACGACCAGTTGCTCGATTCCCCCCAGTTTGGCGGTGGTGGGGGAGGAAAAGGCGCTGCCGTACATGCCTCCCTTGTCGTCCAGCGTCCGCCAGACCGATTCCCCAGTCTCCTTCTCGAGTTTGACGAAGCCGGCCCCCGCCTGAACGTAGAGATGATCCCCCTCGACCAGGGGCGAGCAGACGAAGCCGAAGGCGGGCAGAGGCGCCTTGTAGCGCTTCATGAAATCGACCGACCATTTTTGGCTGCCGTTGGAGGCGTCGAGACAGACCAGGAAGTCCCGCATTCCGCCCACGTAGAGGTTCTTCCCATCGTAAGCGGGTGTGGAACGGACCCAACTCCCATTTTTCCAGGCGAAGAAAGGTACGCTCATGGAGCCAGGCCACTGGGCCTCCCACTTTTGTTCCCCGCTGGACCGGTCGAAGGCCCGCACGAACTCGTTCTTTCCCCTGGTCTCGACGGTGAAGACGAGCTTTTCGGAAACGATCGGGCCGGGGTATCCCTTGGCGATCTCACTGCGCCAGGTTTGCTTGAGCTTCTTCTTGGAAATTTTCTT
>Ga0310343_10000840_pt1 | contig 15171 bp, 19 predicted proteins | sample HC15DNA2025_MG_FD_203519 | JGI IMG/M metagenome (GOLD analysis project Ga0310343, IMG submission 203519) | Marine microbial communities from station ALOHA, North Pacific Subtropical Gyre - HC15-DNA-20-25_MG | ecosystem: Environmental > Aquatic > Marine > Oceanic | place: Pacific Ocean: North... | reverse complement strand
AATATACACATTACAATTTACAGCAAAGACATATCTATTTGGTCCTGTTTCAGATACTAGCGATGGATTAATCAAGAAGGTTCAAGTGGATTACGCATCAGATACTGCACCATCAGCAAGAAGACAGATGCGTTATGTTGCTACACCAAAAGCACTTAAAGATTATAATAACGATGAAACTACAACAATTACGGAAGACTTGACAACTACTGAAACTAGAATAAGTGTAACAGCTTCTGCCTTACTTAGTGTTAATGATCGAATTGTAATTGATAGTGAGATTATGAAGATAACACAAATCGTTGATACCACCACTATTATTGTGAAGAGAGGATTTGATAGTTCAATTCCAGCACAACATACATCATCAACAGTTATAAATCTATTAACGACTGCTGATGATGCTGCAATTGTTCCAGGTGATGACTTTGGATTTAATGAATTTGAAACATTCTTTGATGATGGTAAATCATACAGTCCTACAAAACAAAGTGATGTATAATGAATACCATGTCAAGTTACGATCCTATTGATGAAGCATTAAACACTCATACTGAGGTTGAAGCGATTGTGCCTTCAAAGAAGGAGGTTAAATTAGAAAAGAAAGAGAAAAAATCTGAGGATATTAAAAAAGATTATGAATACACTCGTGCTAATTTATATTCTCTAATTGAAAAGGGGCAAGAATCACTTAATGGTATCTTAGAACTTGCAGGAGAGAGTGCGAGTCCAAGAGCATATGAAGTTGCAGGTCAGATAATTAAATCAGTAGCAGACACAACAGATAAGTTATTAGATTTACAGAAGAAAGTAAAAGAAGTAGATGAAGATAAGAAACAAACAACAAATACAGTCACAAATAATGCTTTGTTTGTAGGGTCAACATCAGATCTTTCAAAGATGATAAAGCAACAGTTTCTAAATAATAAAGATAAGACCAAGTAAATCGTGGATTTAGCACAAAGAAGACAACAACTTCGTTTAAAACAAGTCGATGCTGTCAAAAAATTTAGACAGTCAAATACTTCAACTTCAAGTGCGATTAAAAAACAAAGAGAGAGGGATCAAATGAAAAAGGAAGTTAGAAAAGAAATTGAAAACGAAACTCAATCTGAATCAATTGATATTGAAAACTCTGATGGAACTTTATATGCTAAAGTGATTGATATTGTAGGACCAGTACACATGAGACCTGTTGTATCAAATGGTGTATGGAAAGGGACTGAACAAATAAGTGAAATGAATGATGAGCAACCAAAAGAAGATCCAGCGATAAAAGCAAAACAAAAAAGAGCAGATCAAATTAAAAAACAAGTTTTACTTAAGAAGATACAAGCAGTAAGACAAGGTGGTGGTGAAAATATAATGGCATCATATGAACCATCAAACTGGAGAAAAGATAAAAATATGAGAATTAATAAGTTGATGGATAGGTAAATATCATGACTGATAATGTATATCTTGGTAATCCTAATTTAAAAAAAGCAAATACACCAATCGAATTCACTGAAGAGAATGTCATTGAATTTGTAAAGTGTAAAAATGATCCTGTTTATTTTGCAAGAAAATATATAAAAATTGTATCTCTTGATGAGGGATTAGTTCCTTTTAACATGTATGATTTTCAAGAGAAGTTAATTGATAGATTTCATAAAAATAGATTTAATATATGTAAAATGCCTCGACAGACAGGCAAATCTACAACCTGCATATCGTATATTTTACATTATGCTGTTTTTAATGACAATGTTAATATTGCAGTTCTAGCAAACAAAGCATCAACTGCTCGTGATTTATTAGGTAGATTACAACTTGCTTATGAAAATTTACCAACTTGGATGCAACAAGGTATCATATCATGGAATAAAGGTAGTTTAGAACTTGAAAATGGATCAAAGATATCAGCAAACTCTACATCATCATCTGCTGTTCGTGGTGGATCCTACAATGTCATCTTTCTTGATGAGTTTGCTTTCATACCGAATCATATTGCTGACGACTTTTTTGCTTCTGTTTATCCTACCATTACATCTGGACAAAGCACTAAGGTAATTATTGTTTCTACCCCTCGCGGTATGAATCATTTTTATCGTATGTGGCATGATGCCGAGAAAGGTAAAAATGAATATATTCCCACAGATGTTCACTGGAGTGAAGTTCCTGGTAGAGATCAAATATGGAAGGAGCAAACGATTGCAAACACTTCTGAAGAACAATTCAAAATTGAATTTGAATGTGAATTTTTGGGGTCAGTAAATACTCTAATTAATCCATCTAAACTTCGAAATCTTGTATATGAAGACCCAATAACAAAAAATGCAGGTCTTGATGTTTATGAAGATCCAATTAAAGATCACAATTATCTAATTACAGTTGATGTTGCTCGTGGTTTAGGTAATGATTATTCAGCGTTCATAGTATTTGATATTACGAAGTTTCCTTATAAAACAGTTGCAAAGTATCGAAATAATGAAATCAAACCGATGTTATTTCCAAATATTATATTTGATGTAGCTAAAGGTTATAATCAAGCATTTTTATTAGTAGAAGTAAATGACATTGGGGATCAAGTAGCGAGTATTCTTCAATATGATTTGGAATATGAAAATTTACTCATGGCATCGATGAGAGGTCGAAATGGTCAGGTTGTTGGACAAGGATTCTCTGGTAAAAAATCACAGTTAGGTGTTAGAACAACTGCAGCAGTTAAAAAATTAGGATGCTCTAATTTGAAAACTCTATTGGAAGATGACAAAATATTAGTAAATGATTATGATATTATCTCAGAATTGACAACATTTGCTCAAAAAGCCAATTCGTTTGAGGCAGAAGAGGGATGTAACGATGATTTAGCGATGTGTCTTGTTCTTTTTTCTTGGTTAGTAGCACAAGACTATTTTAAGGAAATGACAGATAATGATGTAAGAAAAAGAATATATGAAGAGCAAAAAAATCAGATAGAACAAGACATGGCACCGTTTGGATTCATTGCTGATGGACTTGATGATACAGTTTTTGTTGACAATGAAGGAGATAGATGGTATGCTGATGAGTATGGGGATAGATCCTATATGTGGGACTATAGATAAACTTAAGAAAATATTAAACTTATAATTAATTAAGACTGAGGACGTTGTGAACTGGGATAAAAAATTAAAACTTGAACAATCAAAAAACATGATTACTGTATATGAAGAACACATAAAATCTCTTGAAGAAGAGAATAGAAGTTTAAAAATGCAAGTTGATTTCTTAAAAGAACAACTAGCATACAAAACTTTTGGTAAACCTAATAGCGAGGAGAAATCATGAGTGGAGACGCAGGACTACATGATGAAAGTATCATCTTTTATAGTAAAAAAATGACTCAAGCAAAGTTAGTTCTTTTAGCTCATAAAGGTATTAAACTAAATTGGAAGGAATACGAGTATCAAACTTTACCAAGTAAAGAAATTGTAAGTTAATATTAGATGTTTGAGGATGGAATTTGATGATCAATTAAAACTTGGACATTTATTACTCAACGACAGAAAGTGTCGAGTTTGTGGTGAAGAGAAAAATTTAATCGAAGGGTTTTATAGATCTAGAAAGGGAAGAGGTGCTACAGCATCCTCATATTCATATGAGTGTAAGGTGTGCACTATTAAGAGAATTGTTGAAAGAAGGAAGAAAAGAGTGTCATTTATCGATTGGCAATACCCAGATTGGTAGTGTTCATGTAATGTTTCCCCAATCAAAAAGGTCATTTTAATAAATAATTTTAACATATTTCGAGATTCGGAGAGTACAAGATGCCAGTAAATTTAGCATCTCCTGGAATTGTAGTTAGAGAGGTTGATTTAACTATTGGTAGAGTTGACTCTGCCACAGACAAAACTGCTGCAATTGTAGCACCTTTTGAAAAAGGACCTGTTAATCTACCAATTGTAATTGAAAATGAGCAGGATTTGATTGATAATTTTGGTAAACCAAACAACACAGATAATCAAGTTGAGTACTGGATGGTAGCAGCATCCTACTTAGCATATGGTGGACAGATGAATGTAGTTAGAGCGTCAGGTTCTAATTTAAACAACGCCACTGATGATGCTGGTAGTGTAGTTATCAACAGTGTAGATGACTATATTAACAAAGGATATGATGAAAACACTTTAGCAGGAACAGTAGTTGCTGCAAGAAATCCTGGTTCATGGGCAAATGGATTAAAAGTTGCGATTATAGATTCTTTTGCTGATCAAGTTTTATCAGTAGGTAACACAGCTGGAATGTCAGTTGGATTTGGAGTTACCCAAACAGCATCTGGAACATTACCAGGTTCTGGATCAACATCATCTCTTGATGGATTCTTCAAAGGTATCATTACTGACATAGGAACTGGAACAATTTCAGTGAAATTCTTGTCACACACACCATCAGGTGGAACTGAAACTGAAATAGATTATTCACCATCAGGTGTTTATAGATTTAATTCATCTAGCAATATCACTGCAGTCAATAACAGTTCTGTTGGAGTTGCAACTGTAGCAGTAAATAGTGTATCAGATTGGTTTGATTCTCAAACAATCACAACTACAAACAATATCACAAATAATTCCACAACAATAAGTTGGAATCAAATTGCAGAAAGACCAGGAACGTCAGCATACGCAGCAGCAAGAAACTCAAGATTTGATGAGGTACATGTTGTTGTAATTGATGATGATGGAGACATAACTGGGAACGCAGGGACAATTCTTGAAAAGAATCTAAACCTATCAAAAGCAAAAGATGCTGAGTTTTCTGCTGGATCTACTTCATATTGGAGAAAGTTTTTACTTAATTCTTCAAACAATATTTTTGGATTAAGTGGTCCTGCAAATCCTGTTACAACAGCATTCTCAAGTGGATTTACAAAAGTTACTGATGAAGCATGGGATCAAAATACACAGAATATTAAATTTGCTGCAAACGGTAATATTGGATATTCTCTATCTGGTGGTGAAAATTATGACGGGACTACTGACATAACTGCTGGTGGTGCTTTGACTGCAAGTTTGGGAGATTTATCTTCTGGATATGGTTTGTTTGAAAATGTTGAAGAGTTTGATATTGATTTCCTAATCATGGGATCAGGAGCAAAAACTAGAAATGAAACACAAGCACTAGCAAATAAATTAATTTCAGTTGCTGAAATTAGAAAAGATGCTGTAGCGTTCATATCACCAGACAAAACAACATTCATAACAGGTTCGACATTAAGGTCATCAGATGACATTACAAATAATGTTCTAGACTTTTTTGCACCAATCACATCATCAACATATGCTGTATTTGATAGTGGATTCAAGTATATGTTTGATAGATTTGGAAATACCTTTAGGTATATTCCATTAAATGGAGATATCGCAGGAACATGTGCAAGAAATGACATCAACAATTTCCCATGGTTCTCACCAGCGGGAACAGCAAGAGGTGCTATTTTAAATGCAATTAAACTTGGATATAACCCAAGTCAAGTACAAAGAGATAAACTCTATACAAATAGAATTAATCCAGTAATCTTCTCACCTGGAGCAGGAATTGTCCTATTCGGTGATAAAACTGGATTTGGAAAAGCATCAGCATTTGATCGAATTAATGTTCGCAGATTGTTCATCTTTATAGAGAATGCAATTGAAGCAGCAGCAAAAGATCAATTGTTTGAATTCAACGATGAAATCACAAGGACTAACTTTGTGAATATTGTTGAACCTTTCTTACGCGATGTTCAAGCAAAGAGAGGTATTCAAGAATTCAGAGTTGTTTGTGATGAGACAAATAACACTGCTGCTGTTATAGATAATAATGAATTTGTAGCAGACATCTTTATTAAACCTGCAAGATCAATTAACTTCATTGGTCTTACATTTGTCGCCACTAGAACTGGCATCTCATTTGAAGAAGTAATCGGTACAGTTTAACTAAAGGTATAAAAAACTATGGCAACCCAATTTAATAAACCACCATTAAGGACTATCACTGGGTTTAAAAGCAAATTAGCTGGTGGTGGAACTAGACCGAATCTATTTGAGGTGGAAATTGCTTTTCCTAATGAAACAGCAATTGATAATGACACTAAGGAAAAATCAAGATTCTTAATTAAGGCAGCTGCCTTACCTGCTTCAAACATTACACCAATTGATGTTAACTTTAGAGGTAGGATTTTAAAAATTGCAGGTGATAGAACATTCGACACATGGACAGTTACTGTTTTAAATGATGTTGACTTCTCAATTCGTTCTGCTTTTGAAAAATGGATGAATCTCATTAATAAGATGGAAGATAACACAGGAGAACAAGATCCTGCAGTCTATCAACCAGATGCTTATGTTCACCAATTAGATCGTGATGGTTCAACACTTAGAACTTATAAGTTCCATGATGTATTCCCAACTCAGGTAAGTCAGATAGATCTTTCATATGAAACTACTGATGCTATTGAAGAATTTACAGTTGAATTCCAAGTTCAGTGGTGGGAAGCACTCAAAGGCGTAGGTGCTAACGCTGGCGGTGAAGATATTAACTAAATTGCATAAATAGTGCTATAATAAAGATAAGAAAAAAATTATACTATGCCTAAACTTTTTGGTTTCTCTATTGATGATTCGGACAGCAAACCCGATTCAGTGGTCTCACCCGTTCCTCAATCCAATGAGGACGGGGTTGATTATTATATTCAATCTGGTTTTTATGGTCAATATGTAGATATTGAAGGTGTATACAGAACTGAATATGATTTAATTCGTAGATATAGGGAAATGGCACTTCATCCAGAGTGTGATGGTGCTATCGAAGATGTTGTTAATGAAGCGATTGTTAGTGACTTATATGATTCTCCAGTTGAAATTGAATTATCAAATGTAAATGCAAGTGATAAAGTAAAAGATACAATAAGAAAAGAATTTAGAGGCATCAAAGAGATGATGGACTTTGATAAAAAGTCCCATGAAATTTTTAGGAATTGGTATGTTGACGGTAGACTATTTTATTTAAAGGTTATTGATACTAAAAAACCTGAAGATGGTATACAAGAGATTAGATATATTGATCCGATGAAGATGAAATTTGTTCGTCAAGAAAAAAAGAAGAACAAAAATTTAGGTGGAGTTGATCTTACAAATGTATTCAAAGGTAGTGAGAAAGATATATATCCAGACATAGAGGAGTATTATGTATATACACCAAAACCAAATTATCCAGTTGGATCACTAGGTGGATCAGCAAATACTAAAACCTCAATCAAAATTGCAAAAGATTCAATCACATATGTGACATCTGGTTTATTTGATCGTAATAAAGGAACTTGTTTATCATATTTACATAAAGCAATCAAGGCACTCAACCAACTTAGAATGATTGAAGATAGTCTTGTAATTTATAGGTTATCAAGAGCACCAGAAAGAAGAATATTTTATATTGATGTTGGTAATCTTCCAAAAGTAAAAGCAGAACAATATCTTCGTGATGTTATGATGAGATATCGTAACAAATTAGTTTATGATGCTAATACTGGTGAAGTTAGAGATGACAGAAAATTCATGTCTATGATGGAAGATTTCTGGTTACCAAGAAGAGAGGGTGGTAGAGGAACTGAAATTACAACATTACCTGGTGGACAAAATCTTGGAGAACTTTCTGATATTGAATATTTCCAGAAAAAATTATACCGTGCTTTAAGTGTTCCCGAATCAAGAATTGCAACAGATGGTGGATTCAATTTAGGTCGTTCATCTGAGATATTAAGAGATGAACTTAAGTTTGCAAAATTTGTAGGTCGTTTAAGAAAGCGTTTTGCAAATATGTTTAACGACATGTTACGCACACAATTAATTTTGAAGAATGTAATTACACCTGAAGATTGGAAAACTTTAAGTGATCATATTCAATATGATTTTGTATATGATAATCAATTTGCAGAACTTAAAGAATCTGAATTAACAAATGAAAGATTAGGAACTCTTGCCACAATCGAACCATATATTGGCAAGTATTATTCAAACGAATATGTTCGTAAAAAAATTCTTAGACAAAGCGATCAAGAAATTATTGATATTGATGGACAGATAGAAAAAGAAATTAAGGATGGAATTATTCCAGATCCAAACGCAGTTGATCCAATTACTGGACAACCACTTGAAGGTGGTGAAGATTTAGGAGATGTTCCAACAGAACCAGAAATTGATGGTAGTATAACTGACGCACAGTTAAGTAAAGATACCAAATCAGCTGAGATATAAATAAAATATAACATTATATAAATTTTTATGCCCAATATTATAGATTTGATTGCTCAAGATTCCAAAGCTTCTGAAGTTAGTTCAGAAATAAAGGATAGTCTGTATGCGAAAGCTGCAGAAAAAATAGAAGCATTACGCAGTGGTGTGAGCAAAGTTATGTTTGATGAACCACAAGTTGAAAATGAAACTGAAACAGAAAATGAATTAGAAACTGAAACAGAAAAGGAAACAGAGTAATGGTAATCGTTAAACCACTGAATACAGAAAAAGCAGTAGGAGATGCATCTATTGCCGAGGCAAGACTGATAAGACTAGTAAACACTGGATCTACTGAAGTCGTGACCGTTGGTAATGCAACTCCAGCGTCATTTACTTTGATTGCTAATACTTCTATTCTTATTGAAAAAGAAATAGGAGCAGCAATAGGAGCTACTTCTTCAGTCAAGGCAACCGTAGTCGCATTTACTAACTAAAAAAATGAAACTTATTACAGAAGAAATATCAAGCGTTAAATTTATCACCGAAGGAAAAGGTGGTAAAAAAAGAATGTATATTGAAGGTGTCTTCTTACAGGGGGATATCAAAAATCGTAATGGTAGAATGTATCCAGTCCAAACTCTTGCAAAAGAGGTTGGAAGATATAACGAATCTTTTGTAAAAAAAGGTCGTGCTCTTGGTGAGTTAGGACATCCAGAAGGTCCTACAGTAAACCTTGATCGTGTTTCTCATAAAATTGTTTCTCTCAAACAAGAAGGAAATAATTTTAAAGGTAAAGCACAACTTTTAGAAACACCAATGGGTAAGATTGCAAAATCTTTAATCGGTGAAGGTGTAACTTTAGGGGTCTCATCCCGTGGAGTTGGTTCTCTAAAAGAAGATAGCAATGGATGCAAAGTTGTAGGTGAAGATTTCATGTTAGCAACTGCTGCAGATATTGTCGCTGATCCATCAGCACCTGATGCTTTTGTATCAGGAATAATGGAAGGAAAAGAGTGGATTTGGGAAGGAGGAATTCTTCGTGAACAACTCGCATCCAAAACAAAAAAACAAATTAATACATTAGTAGATCAAAAAAGATTAGAAGAACACAAGTTGAATTTATTCAATGATTTTCTTTCAAATCTATAAGTTCTATAAATAAATGTAGATTAAAATACAAATCAATAAAAATGTCCGTTGGCAGCAAATTACAAGACATGGAAAACATCGAAGAAAACGTAGTAACCAAAGGTGCAAAACCTGCGGAACCTATGACAAAAATGTCAGGTGCATCAGTAGAAGATCTAGGTGGACCGACTCCTGAAAACTATAAGTCCGATGACGATTCGGCAAAGTTAAAAACACCTGGTAGTACCCTTAAGCAAGTTAAGGATATTGTTAATAAAGGTGCAAAACCTGCTGAAGGTGCAAAAGGCATGAAAGAAGAGGAGACTGAAGTCGAAGGCAATGTAGTTGCTGAAGATGAACAGACTACTGAAGATGTTGTTTCCGAAGAAGAAACTACAACGGATGAAGTGGTAACTGAAGAAGAAACCACAGAAGATGAGGTTGTTGCCGAAGATAAGATTGATGTTGAGGAAGACCTCAATGCACTTATCGCTGGTGAAGAACTCTCAGAAGAATTTCAAGAGAAGGCACGTACTATTTTTGAAGCTGCTATTAGAACTAAAGTCACAGAAATGACTGAATCTATTAAAGCACAGTACGAAGAAACTCTTGTAGAAGAAGTCAAGGCAATCAAGGAAGAACTCCAAGATAGATTGGATTCTTATCTTGAGTATGTCGCTGATGAGTGGGTATCTGAAAATGAACTCGCCATCGAGCACGGTCTTAAGACCGAGATGACTGAATCATTCCTTGAAGGAATGAAGAAACTTTTTGAAGATCATTATGTATCCATACCTGAAGAAAAATATGATGTCATCGAGAGCATGGTAGATAAACTTGATGAAATGGAGTCAAAACTCAACGAGCAAATTGATAAAAATGTTGCTCTTAACAAGAGATTGGCTGAGTCAACCGCTGATGTAATTTTTTCGGAAGTTACCGAAGGTCTAGCACAGACACAAAGGGATAAACTCGCTACTCTAGCAGAAAATGTTGAGTTTGAAAGTGAAAACGGCTATCGTGAGAAGTTAGAAACGCTTTAGGAATCTTATTTCCCAAGCAAACCTAGCACTCCAACCAGCAAGTCTGAAAACTTGACTGAAGAGAGTGAAGCGACTGATTATCAGTCCAAATCAGTATCCTCCACAATGGAAAGATACCTTCAGACAATGACCAGAGTTGCTAAAAAGTGATTTTTAAATCATAAATTCAAACAAAACTTTTTAAACTAAAGAGGTAAATTCAAATGCAAATGTTCAATGCTGAACACCTGCAGGAGAAGTGGGCACCAATCCTAGACCATGAAGGTTCGGATAAAATTACAGATTCACATCGTAGAATGGTAACCGCAGTTCTCCTGGAGAACCAAGAAAAAGCACTTACAGAAGAGAGAGAATTTCTATCAGAAGCTGCACCTACAAATAGCACAGGATCCCAAGGTACAACTGCAGGTTTCTCTGCAGGAGCCGCTCAAGGTGGTCCTGTAGCAGGTTTCGACCCTGTTCTAATTTCATTAATTAGAAGAGCAATGCCAAACTTGGTCGCTTATGACCTAGCAGGTGTTCAACCAATGAATGGTCCAACAGGACTTATCTTCGCAATGAGATCTAGATTCACTAATCAGAGTGGAGACGAAGCATTATTCAACGAAGCAGATACATCATTCTCTGCTGTTGGTGCTGGTGCAACAGAAACTGGTATTGGTTCTGGATACACTCAAAACGAAGGATCAGATACAGGAACTGCTGTTGGTTTCGGTACTACACAAAGTGGTTCAGGTGGAAACCCCGCACTACTTAACCCAACTTCAGGAGCACCTGCTAATCAGCTTGCTTATAAAACTGGTCGCGGTATGGATACCGAAGATTCAGAAGCTCTCGGAGATGGTAGTGGTCCTAACTTCAACGAAATGGCATTCTCAATCGAGAAAGTTACCGTTACTGCGAAGTCTAGAGCACTAAAGGCAGAGTACAGTTTAGAACTAGCACAAGACCTTAAAGCAATTCATGGATTGAATGCTGAGGCTGAGTTAGCAAACATTCTTTCAACTGAGATTCTTGCTGAGATAAACAGAGAAGTTATCCGTTCTATCTACAAGGTTGCTGAAGCTGGTGCACAAGCTAATGTTGCTTCTGGTGGTACATTCGACTTAGACATCGACTCAAACGGTAGATGGTCAGTTGAGAAGTTCAAAGGACTTATCTTCCAGATTGAAAGAGATGCTAACGCAATCGCACAGAGAACTCGTCGTGGAAAGGGTAACATGATCCTATGTTCCGCTGATGTTGCTTCCGCACTTACAATGGCAGGTGTATTAGATTACACTCCTGCACTAAATGCTAACCTTAATGTAGATGACACAGGCAATACATTTGCTGGTGTATTACAAGGTAAGTATAGAGTATACATCGACCCATATTCTTCAAACGTATCTGCTGATCAGTACTATGTTGTTGGATATAAAGGTTCTTCACCTTATGACGCTGGATTATTCTACTGTCCATATGTTCCACTACAGATGGTTCGTGCAGTGGGTCAGGATACATTCCAGCCTAAGATTGGATTTAAGACAAGATATGGTCTTGTTGCTAACCCATTCGCTGAAGGTGATGCTACATCTCAAGGTCTTGGTAGACTTGCTGTTAACTCTAACCGTTACTACAGAAGAGTTAAAGTTGCTAACCTCATGTAATTCAGACATTACATATTTTTCTAAAGGGGACTCATTGAGTCCTCTTTTTTTGTCTAAATAAAAATAAAAGTAGTATTACAATGAAACCAACTCCAAGGCAATACCAAGAAGCGGTTGAACGCACAAAAAAGATTAAGGAACATCTTATTAAAGAAGGTTACGCTGAAAATGAAGAATCAGCAGAAACAATTATAATGGGTATGAGTGAAATGTGGTATAATTTAATTATCGACTAATGAAAGAATTTGATAAATTTATTGAAGAGGCAGCTTCAAAAAGATGCCCTGCAGGACAGTATTACTGTTTTACAGATAAAAAATGCAAAAAAATTCCGATGGGATACCATGTTGGTCGCAGAGGATATTTGGAGAATGACAAAGATGATGATACCGATGGTAAAAAAAATGGTAATGGCAATGGTAATGTTGGTAATGGTAATGGCAATGGTGGTAACGGGAATGGCGGTGGCAATGGTGGATCCAACGGTGGCGGTGGCAACGGAGGAGGAGGTGAATAATGACAACCTCAGGAGCACTCAGTAATCAAATAGGAAATAGGAACTTTCTTGCTCCTGTTGGATTTAAGTTTAGTTTATCTAAATTTCCAAAAGTAGCATTCTTCTCTAATACTGCTCGGATACCAGATATAACATTAGGAACTGCAATTCAGTCAACATATCTCAAAGATATCGATATACCTGGTGAAAAGTTGACATATGGTGAATTAAATGTTAGATTCTTAGTAGACGAAAATTTAGAAAACTATATGAAAATCCATAACTGGTTAACTGGATTAGGATTTCCAGAATCAGGGCAGGATTTTATTAATAAAACCACTAATGAAGATGGTATTCGAGACTTGAAAGAACAATTTAGTGATGGTAGTCTCCATATTTTGAACAGCAATTTTAATGATATTGCAGTTGTAAAATTCAGAGATTTATTTCCAATCTATCTTACATCCTTAGAATTTGATGCGACAGAGAGTGATATAAACTACTTCACAGCAGATGTTACATTCAAGTATACTATCTACGATATATTAAGTCCATCTGGAAAACCCTTATGAATCTTGAACAAATTCAGGAGATGTGGGAGCGTGACGCAACCATTGATCCTGATAACCTACATAATGAGTCATTAAAAATACCCCAACTACACTCAAAATACTACACAATTTATAATACAGTTACTCTGATGAGAGAGAAAGCAAGGTCTTCTTACAACAGAGTAAAATTAGAAAGGCATAATTTTTATACAGGAAAGGCACCAGCAGAGGTTTATGTAGAAGAACCATTTCCGTATAAAGTTAGAGAGAAAGATGCGATACAAAGGCATATGGAAGCAGATGAGAAGTTATCTAAGATTGACATGAAGATTCGATATTACGATGTAACATTAAAATTTTTGGAAGAGATCATTCGTAACATATCAGGTCGCACCTATCAAATTAAGAATGCAATTGAGTGGCAGAAGTTTCAAGCAGGATTCTAATGATAAGAGAACTCGTAAAACCAGAGCACCAATCACTCCATCAGAGAATTGATTCGTGCAGTTATAAATTAGATAGAAATTTTTTATCTAAAACACTGATAGAAAATATGATACATTATAACGGTATCGGTATATCTGCAAATCAAATTGGTATAAGTGAAAGAGCATTTGCTATGATAAGAGATTTAGAACATAATGAAATAATAGTGTGCTTCAATCCTCGTATTGTTAAGTCATATACTGAAGAAGTTGAAATGGAAGAGGGTTGTTTATCCTATCCAGAAGTTTTTCTTAAAATTAAAAGACCAGATAAAATTATTGTAAAATATGAAGATGCTGATAAGAAAAATCATAAAATGAAGTTAGAAGGACTTGCATCAAGAGTTTTTCAACATGAATATGATCATATGGAAGGTATCGATTTTACTCAAAGAACATAGTATAAATAATTGAAATGATGGAGATGTTATGTCTCATTTGGTTATTTCAAAAAAGAACGAAGTGTATCTTTATGTTGATTCCGAGATACATATTTACTATGAATTAGCTGATCAGTTCACTTTTGAAGTACCTGGTGCTCAATTTTCACCAGCATACAAAAAGAAATTTTGGGACGGAAAGATAAGATTATTTAATACTCAGAACGGTCAAATATATGTTGGACTTTTAGATCGAGTTATACAATTCTGCAAAGATCACGGATATACATACGAATTTAAAGATAATAAACATTACGGAACTCCATTCGAAGTCAATCCTAATATCTCTCAGGAGGGCGTTAAAGACTATATGAATGCTATTTGTAGGCATTCACCTCGATCTTATCAAGTAGAGGGAGTATACGACGCTCTAAGACATAATAGAAAGTTGTTGATATCCCCAACTGCTTCGGGAAAGTCTCTGATGATATATTCGATTGTGAGATATTTTGTTGAGACAGGGAAAAATACTCTGATAGTCGTTCCGACGACTTCCCTAGTAGAACAGATGTATAAAGATTTTGCAGACTATGGTTGGGACGTAGGTTCATGGTGCCATAAAATTTACGCAGGTAAAGAACGAGAGACAGACTCTCAAGTCATTATTACTACTTGGCAATCAATTTACAAACTCCCCAGAAAGTATTTTGAGAGATTCTCTGTAGTCGTTGGGGATGAAGCTCACCAATTTAAATCAAAGTCATTAATATCTATAATGACGAAACTTGGTAACGCAAAATTTCGTTACGGTTTCACAGGAACTCTTGATGGATCTCAAACACATAAGTGGGTTCTTGAGGGATTGTTTGGACCTTCATACAAAATTATCAAGACAGATGAACTGATGAAAAAGGGTCATCTTGCCAAACTGGATATCAATGTGCTTCTATTGAAACACCCACCAAATAAATTTGAAAACTTTGAAGAAGAAGTTCAATATATCATTGGACATAATCGTCGAAATAACTTTATCAAAAACCTTGCTCTCGATCTAAAAGGGAATACATTAATACTATACGCAAGGGTTGAGAAGCATGGACAACCTCTTTATGAATTGATAAATAATAATAATATTATTGAAAATCGAAATGTCTTTTTTATTCATGGTGGAGTGGACACCGAAGACAGAGAGAAAGTTCGAGCAA
>Ga0310343_10000839_pt1 | contig 15175 bp, 15 predicted proteins | sample HC15DNA2025_MG_FD_203519 | JGI IMG/M metagenome (GOLD analysis project Ga0310343, IMG submission 203519) | Marine microbial communities from station ALOHA, North Pacific Subtropical Gyre - HC15-DNA-20-25_MG | ecosystem: Environmental > Aquatic > Marine > Oceanic | place: Pacific Ocean: North... | reverse complement strand
TTCCAAACCACCTATTTCATTGGCTATTTTTTCTACGTATTCGTCGGTATGACTTTTAATGATTTTGCCGTCGAATTTAAGTGTATGCATTTCATTGTACACATCCTTCAATGTGCTTTGCCCGTTCAACCAATGATCCAAAGCAGATGTTGCAATATCGTCTTCAGACGTATCAATAATAACAAATTCTTCTTCTGCATACCCGCCTATTTCATCAAAGCTGTGAGTTGTGTAGTATGCTACTGATGATCCATAGCTGCTAATGTCAAATGTATTGTTTGCTACCTTTTCCTTCGTATCGTTTGACGAGGCTTTGTATAAATTTCTGGTTTTCATAAGTTGGGGATGTAACCAAAATTTGTCCGTGTTGTTCAACTTATAGTCGCGACCCAACTCAATAACAAAACCTTTATAAATATCATATCCTTTTGTGAACGATTGTTCTAAGTCCAACCCAAAATTTGACAAAATCTTCACGCGAATAACCTCCTTATTGTCGATCAAATTTTGGAACTTCTGTAAATGTTGCTTCAACTTTGTTGGTATGCCTTCCGGATAACGTTGCTCCAGTAGTGTAATATCCATTTGTTCATATTCAGTAACCCTTTATAGTAATTTTTCATAAATCTCAAGCTTGAGATAGACGAGAAATAAATAGTCGTGTTAATTCCTCCCTGTTCTTAGCATATGATACAGGAAGATTATGTAGTTTGTTAACAAGAAGATATTCATAAAATTCGATCGTGTCCAATGCTAGATCTTCCTTATACCCCTTTAATAGTAATGGAGCTGTCATGTAATACAAATTGAGTCTAAAATTGTGTTCAAACTCAGCAACTGTTTCATTACAAACTTTTTCATGTTTTTTAATAAATTCTAATATATCTTCAGCCTTACTATTTTGATTCAGATCTTTCACCTTTTTATAAAAACCTGCGATTGTCGGGACCTTTGATAACAAAAGCGGGGCTGTCAATGCTTTTTTTGGAGGCATCCGTATATGTTGATTTATTTTTTTATTCTATATATACACATCTCTTACAATTCAAATAATGAGTTTCATAAACAAAGGTAACCAAAGTGCAATAATGCAGGAACAAACAACTGCTTCACAGGTCAAAAGAAGTAAAATTCAAATGAAAATAGATGTTGTGCCGATTCCAACTGGCGCTTCAATGACATCTAGTCCTGAAAAGCGTGCAGCACAGCAGCGAAGCATAAACCAAATAAAAACGAAAGGAAAAGATTTATTTGAAGTCAATTCGACAATTGTTACAGACTCTGGATCCAATCGTTTGTATCAAACCGCTGATCTGTACTCCGAATCTTTACCGTTGGAAGAATTGATTCCAATGCTCACAGGATCTGATTTAACTCTTAAACTAAATGCTTTAAGATCTGGAAAACAATCTTCCAATACATGTATGGAGTTAAAGACAGGGCATTTGGCCGATATAATTGAAAAGACTCCAGTAGATGAACGTAATGAGAAAATGTGTAGCGTATCACTTCAAACTAGTAAAGAAAGAGGCTCGATGTTCGTTGGGGTAAAATTTAAGGGTGGTAAACATTTTATACAAAAGTTGGACTTCGAAATTCACAGAGAGGAAGACGACAAACTACACGTTGAGGATTAAAAATTATTTTATTTATTTTAAAGCTGATGTTTCTGAATTCGTTTTTTTCTTTTTTGCTTCTCCTCCTTTCTTACCTTCTGATGCTTTTCTCTTCGCATTGGCATTGGCCCCACCGCCGCTTTGCATTTGTACTTCTGGTGTTGGAGGTCGTTCAAACAGTAGTTCATCAATAGGTGGACCCTTCGCTAAAAATTTAGGGTTTAAGTCCTCTTTTGGTAAACTCACATTGGCTATGGCATACTTTGCGTAGGTTTTAAAGGTAATTACACCTTGTTCGTACAATGTACGTAGTGTCTCATTGGATACAAACGGGGTTACAGGGAAAAAGACTTGAACGCTATGGTTCAATTTTGCCAAATGTACATCTTTTTCTTTCGCAAAATCAATTCCCTTTTTTATTTCTTTTGCATTGATCACGTTGTACAGATGGCTCAATACATTTCCTAATTTTTTCTTCCAGAACAATACGGTGGCCTGGAAGACTTCGTGCTGGCCTTCAGTGTCACTCTTACTACCCAATCCACCGCCTCCTTCGGCCATTATCATTGATCTAGGCACACCCATCGTTGAACACACATCTTCAATTAAGGTTTTGTGAATACCTCCGTAATCACCACGCCCAGTATTTTGAGGACCACTGACCAAATGTTGTCCGTTAGGGAGTGGTACTACATGTTCTAGCTGCTTCTCCGCCTTCTTAGCATGCGCTTTTCCCAAATACTTATCATATAGATCCATCTGTTGATTTAATATGCTAACGTTAAGACTGTTTCGTTGAAATTTCATTTCTTCTGTAATTTTGCTTGTGTTGGAGTCCGCATAAAAATCATAATCTACACCTTCTCGTTTTTCACTGTTCTGACTCTCTTGAATCTCAGTAAACATGGTATTCTCAGCTCTTCTTATCTCCATGGCTACTGCTGTTTCTCTTAGACGCTTCAGAAACAATAATCGTGGTATAACTTTGTGCACAATGGATGTAAATTGACCAGTTGGAGTTACTTTGAATCCAAATCCGTCAAACACGATGGTGTTAGGTATTTCTTCATCTACTGCTGAAACGTTCATCACACGGTAGGTGTAGTTGCTTCGGTTAACGGTGACTTCAATGTGGTAACTTCCTAGATTCATAATTTCAGGAATCTTATTCTCTACGCTTACCACCGCTAATCCGAAGCACAGTACCTGGTCTAACAAGGACTTTGTGAATGGTATCCAAACATCCTCTATTTCTGCTTGTAATTTAGCGTCCACTTCCATTTTATTTTCTTTGCAACCCCCTTTACAAAAAGAGATCCCGTTGTTTAATAATTGACTGGCAATTAAATGGGAGCACATGTGAAGGATTGGACTTTGGACGTAACAAGCATGTAAATAGTTTAGTGATTCCAACGGTATTTTAAAACTGCGATTCATTATATAAAAGTGTATGCTCATTAATATATAGTCAAAATGAAAAGAAAGCGCCAACCAACAAACGACGTTATCAGATCCCGCCCATTTCAAATGAGAGTAGAGCTGTTAAATGAATCTCTATGTTTAACACTAAAATATAATACAGAATTTGGATATTCTCCAACAGATTTATCATTGTATAGGTATGCTGAAAATTTAGCATCTGATGCAGATATTTCTTCCTTTAACAAAAAGATGGAAGCGGCATTGACGACGAGACAGGAACTGACAGGTATATAAAGAATAAATGTTAAAAATAAATGAGTTGTAATGTAGACTTATTGCATATAGGAATATGGACATTTTATTCCGGTGCGAGTTTGATGTTAGCGTCTGTTATTTCGTACAACCAACTGGCTCCACTTGAAAACGATGATTTACTCAAAGAAAGAAATGAAATACGTAAAACAGTCGGGCTTAAACAAACTTCAACGCCTGTTCTGCCGGTCGCTGTAAAGGGGAAATTGAACTTTTCAGTTTAAGCTGGTCTCTTTGCTCCTTCGTAAGTTTCACTTCGACTGGATTATCCTCCAAATATTTATTACCAACCATATACAAAGAGCCATCGCCATCGTACAACCAGGTGTGAAGCAGGCCTACTCGAACCACTTTGCCCTGCACACCATCCTTCAACTTCACCACTTCAGCCTCCATGACGTGGGTAGCATCAAATATGGCACCCGACAGAATTTTGGAAAAAACCGGCCTCAGAGCAAACCCAATCCCCAAACCTAATCCAGAGACTAAATACATGGCGACTGCTTGTCCAAAAATGTAGTAAAAACTACCAATGATCGCAACACTGAAAAATACAAGGTAAAATAGTTGCAGCCTGAAATTATGCCTCCTGCTACATAAACGAAGTATACCTGTTAAGAATAGTAAGGACGGAATCAAAATGCCCAGTCCTATCAACACGTTGGATAGTTCCATTATTCAGGCAGTGCGTGAGTATAAGTATGAGAAAATAATAGATAAATGAACAAAAAAGATGAGAGACTACATGTTGCGTACGTGCCACGATTGATTACAAAAAGGAAAGAGAAGGTGCTACGTCAATATGTGGAAAGGTTCTACAGTCCGTACATTTTTATTTTATGGACACTCGTGGCGTTTGATATAGACGACTGTGGGCACATGAAGTACTTAGTACCTGTGCTTACATGTGCGTCAGCAGTACATTCAACTTATAAGAAATATGTTTTATACTATAAAGATTTGGTGTATTTGGTGCAGAATGAAGATATAGAAATAGATATTTTTACAAAGTGTCACTACATCATATTTGAGTTTGTTTTACACTTTCTCACTACCGGCGTTGCTTTTTACTGGATAGATGAGGTTCACACGTGTTTATTTGATATTAACAGAGTGTATCAGTCGTATTTATTTGTATCCATAATTCTGGTGACGTTTATGCTACACGTTGGACACTATCAAAAAACCAAACACATGACGGAATATTTTGTACGAACGAGTTACAGTCATGTCAATAATGATGTTTAATCCATAAAAAATATTTCTGGTAATTCTTGTTTCCTCTTAATCATTGGTACTCTACCTTTCTCCAACCCTGGCCTCTTCTGTAACGGAGCCCCATACGCTGCCAGTTGTGGTATAATACACGCAATATCTTCTAAAACTATTTCTTTTTCAGGAACCGGATTCTTGTATTTTGAAACACAATCGCATTTCATACATCCATCACTGTGTGGTGTAGGTATGTTAATGTACTCTGCTGGGTTCCAGGGCATATACCTACCCAGAAAGGAATGGTCTCCTACATTTTTTCGCTCGGTTTCTTTGCAACATGTCCACTCCCTTCGTACAAAATCCCACTCTCCTGGGTGATACGTACACTTCCACTGTCCGACGTTTTCCATTTCCGTAAAATATCGATCACAAACCTTACATTGATGAACTTGAAGAAACACTTTTGTCACCGCGCGGACTTGAGAGTTGCTAGAATATAAACCCCCTTGTAAGTCTGTCATTTTCTGGTCACAAAGACTAATTTATACTTTCCACTCATTGTTTAACATTTCAACAGCATGACTAATTTGACAAGCCTCTATCTCACTTGTTGAATCATACTGTACAGGCTTCCATCGCTGAATATCAATCGCTTTTATGGTGACATTTGCCGATCGTTTCTTCTTCTGTAAAACACCCGCGTACTCCTCTGTGCACAAGATATAATCCTCACTATTATACACTATCTCTGCATTCCCAAATGCCTTATGGTTGTTGCATAGCATGAAGATGTGGTCGTTATATGTGGTGTTCGATATTTCACTACGTACATACTGAAATGAAAAAATGACATCGTTGGACGTCGCTTCGCAACTGTAATCCATCTGCCATGCCATGTTCTGCTTTTTTTCTTTGATATCGTCCTGGTCAAATTCAAGAGACGTCAAAAAGGTTGCCGGGGGCCTGACAAAATGGCCTTTGTGTGGTGTGTAATATACAAATTTTTCACCCTCCTCCGCTACATCCTTCACAAAAAAGAAGCTTACGATAGCGAATACAACGGCTACAATAACATAGTGGTATTTGCTATTTGTCAGGCGTTTGCCTCTTACGGTTTCCATAAAACTGTTGGACCTCTTCTTACAACTAGAACAACAAGAGCACTTTTTCATTTGTTACGGATATTACATCATTTATACCTCGAAGAATGAAAATCTAGTATATATTAATGTGGGATTGTGTATAATAATATGTCTACCAACAAGTCATATGATGAATTAGGATACGCTCAAAAATTAATGATTGATTCTTATGGTGTAGATTCAACTGTGCCTTTGTCGGTGATGAAAGGAGAAATAAAAAATGTTAATGGAAAACAGGTGTGGCAGTACAATGAAAAGAAGGACGCATCGTTGGCAGACGTCATGACACAGTATTGGAGAAATTTAGAGACGGACCTACGGCTCAATAAGGATTATGCAACTATACATAAATCCGACCCTCACATGCTCCAACAACCGTACCTTTTTGACAAAAAACCACCTGGTGCGCCAGCAACTTACCCGTTTTTAGAAAAAAAGAGCGGGAAAAAATACACCGATGACGATATCAGAGACATGGACTACATGCATAATCTTATTAAGATGCTGCACAACAAAGACAAAACGATTGGTACCTCATTGATGGACGAAATAAAGAACAATACATTGATGTTGCGGGAAGATCCAAATACAATGATTAATAGAAAGAAACATTACGACGAGCTAGCTAACTACGAGCTTCAACGTTTATTTGTACGTGGTAAGAAACGTAAAATTTTGTATGCGGAGCCTGTCTTACAGCCGTCCATCTACATTGATACCAGGAAAGAAACGTTCGACTCAGCCTACTATAATGTAGCTACGTTAATTACAATGACTGCCAATTTCACAGTAGACAAAAGGGATGATTTCCACCCTGGTACTCGTCTTCAACGGTACCACAATTCATTGTATGCCAGGGCACAAGGCATGTTGAACAAGATCAGTAGTAAACAGGAAGCAATCAACCAGTATCGGATTCGGCACATTCGACGAGAATGGGAACACTATGCCAACATGTTTAATTACGACTTCATGCATCTTCCTCCGGGATACGATCCCTTACCGCCTACCAATTGTTGGATTTCAAAAACGAACATAAAATTTTTGAAGATCGACCGATCCTACCACAACGAATTGCTTACGAAGGCAGAGTGGTTGATAGAAGATTACTTGTACTTTGATCCAACACTACTGGAGGACGCAGCTGGGTACGAAGCATGGAAGGTGTGGGCAGAGAAAGAGAAGAAACAGTATGCAAAATTGTGCATGGAAGAGTTCGAAAAGCCTTCGGATTGGAAACTGGGTGCTGGAACACCAACGTTAGAACCTGGTCCTCCGTTCAAACTGAACAAACTACGTAGGTTTAGGAAGGACGGTAAAAAAGCTAAAGCATGGTCGGCATCGAGTACGAGTTCAACACCGGCTCCACCACCACCGACTATAACACCACCGGCTATAAACACGCCTCCACCACCTCCGCCGCCACCGGTTATAACACCACCGGCTATAAACCCACCTCCAAATCTACCGCCGCCTTCAAACCCGCCAAATACTAGTCCGTCAGTACCTCCTGTATCAACTCCGACAGTAACTCCTGTACCAACTCCAACAAATTCGGCACCACCATCACCTCAGCAGCAGCAGCCGTCGGCACAACAGCCATTCTCATTTGCCAGAACAAAATTATTCGAAGGCATGAAGTCTAAGTACAAAAGCAGCACTGTTGAAGGAAACGTGTTGGAAATCGTGAATTTGTTTGCAAATCAAAAGAAGAAAAACGCTAATGACCTATCAGGGCGCCTGGGTCCATCAATGGTCAAATCTATTATTAATTATTACAAAGAGAAGAAGAAGCCTGTTGCTTATGTCATTTTGAGTCCTTATTTATCTAAGGATCCCACATTACTCCAGTATTATAGGGATAAATGGGGAATGTATTTAGCAGTGTCTGGTGAAGTAAGTGAACCTGAACCCAGAGCATACAATAACACTAAGATGGTAGATTGGAAAACTAGAATAAATGAAAAAAATGATGTGTGGGAGTCCACCTGGATGATAGTGTCAGTAGATGACTTGTTGAAGACCGAAATGTTCAAAGATGCTTGTGGAATCGGTGGAAAAGGGGGATTGAAGGTGTTCAAACAGAAAGGTGATCCTATTGACATCACCGTGGACGAATTTAAAGAGGTTGTAGAAAAGACAAAATTAGGAGACGGTAATATTGATTTATCAAAAATAAATAATGCCACAATAAAGACGGAATTACAGAGAATGATTCAACCAGCTATAGGTGAGCTCATCTTTTTCCACCGTGGTGCCGTGGACAGGGCAACATGCGTGACAGCTACAAATTGCGAAAAGGACTATACCAAGCGAAAAAATCTTATTTTAGATAATATTGCAGATGGAACGTATGAGTTTGATTTGGGAGGTGGTATCTCTCTATTGGCGCCTGACACACCGTATATATTCGACGTGAAGGGTATGTCATCATTGTTACTATCGTGCAAAAGAAATGCGTGCCCTCCAAACAAAACGACATGCGGAGCAGAACATCCTGAAGTGGTGGAACGATTTGCGAAAGAGATTGTAGATAAGTACAAAACCAAAACTGGAAAGTTGAAAACAGCAGGTAAAAACTTAATGAAGAAAAATTTAGAAAAGAAATTAAAGGACAAATCAGTAGCTATTTTGAAAAAGGTTGCTGACAACATCTGGACATTGGAGTACTTAAACAATGAGTTGAATATGAAGGAGGAAAATGGAACATTTCTTCCTGTGAGAAAAGAGAAGATACAACAATTTTTAAAGGGGAAAATCTTTGATAATTTCAAGGTAATAACAAATCATTTTGGAGTACCCAGCGACTTTAATAAAATAGTTGAACCAGTTGCAAACGGTTTACTACAACAACTATTGTCTCAAGCAACAGCAGCACCAGTGCCAGCATCACCAGCGCCAGAATCACTAGTTGAAGATGCTCAAGGGCTACAGCAGTTGAAGGAGATACCGTTGGATGAGGATCCAACCTATGAGGTAGATAATATTAGAAAATGCTGCCGCTTTACATTTCAACATAAGAGTGCAACCTACTACGTTCGTACATACGACCCAAAGAAGGAACCAGATCACCACAGCTTCGTAAGTGAGCTAGAAAAATGTTACCAAAAGAACCAGAAAGAGAATAAAGGTAGACAGCCCAAAGATCGAAAATCGCGATCTAGCTTATTTCCGCATTTGATGCCGTTGCATTTGTTTACCGAATTCAATACTGTAGGCGACCTAGTTACTGTGAAGAAGAAAAGCGATATAGGGGGAAGGATAAATGATGCCCCTAAATTCAGGGGGTTGAAATTAAAGTTTCCCAACCAAAATTTAGCACCAGATAAAACCAACGGAAGATTTTTCTACATTCAGAAAAAGCGAGGGGATAGTGTAAAAAAATGGCTTGAGGATAAATATTACGAATTTAAGGCTAACAGTAATAACGTAATTGAAATAGTGAAGAATGCAAATTTTGGAAAGGCAACAGAACCGTTGAAGGCTCCTATGAACGATATTGAGAAAATAAGAGATGGTGTAAGAAAAGCTTTAGCACAATTACATAGCATCAACGACTGTGAGAACGACAACAAAGACTTTCGCTATCTCCACCGTGATATTAAAATCGATAATGTAGCGGTGGAATTGAAAAATAACAAGGTAGACAGAGTACGTTTGTTTGACTACAATGCAGTGGTTGATACAACGAACGCATGGATGAACAATGCAGAGAAAAGAAACCAGATGCCGATGAAAAATGGTAACTCATTGATGGATAGGTATACCACCAAAGCGCAATTTAAGAACATACAAAAACAGAACTTGAAATATTTGGATTATCACCAGGCAGGCATGATGATGTTGCAATTGGGCGGCATTTTCGATTGGGTGCCGGATTATACATGGGACACCAAAGACCAGCAGGCAGACGCAGGGACCCGTGTGGAGACTCCACTAAAAAGAAAGCCACTGACTTCAACCGGTTTGTTTGAAGCAGAATTTATGAAAGATAAAGAAGGTAAAAAGGTTGGATTAGGTTCTATTAAATTGGAGAATTTTTGGGAAAATGTATTGAGAGAAGACTTTGAAGGAACATCTGGAATTAATTTTAAATATAACAATAGCCAGAGCCAGAAAAAGTTTCAATACCAAAGAGCCGATTGGTTTATTACACAAGGTAGGGAGTTGAATGATCCAAAATGGAATGCAGATAATCCTAATAAACCTTCCGTAGCACAAGAGGTTTGGAACTTAAGTCCTGAATTTGTCGCGGAGGTCTTTAATAAGTTTTTCAAGACACAAACGGAAATAATGGGATCTTCCTCAGGAAGTGTGGGTGGCGGCAGCAACAAAATTACATCTCCAATCCAATTCTTGTCTCAAGCCAGGCAACCGGTGTTCGAGCGGATCCAAATACAGTCGGACTACGGTGATGACGAAGATTTGGAAGCATTGATGGAGTTTGACCCGGATCTAGACGGTGTAGAGTTAGAAAAGATGTCTCCTAGCTCACACATATCGGACGAGGAATTTGAACGTATGTTGAACGAAACCAACAACTACGATGCACTGTCAGAGCATATTGCACGTGAAAATAAAGCTTATTCCGACCACAGCACCGATATGGAAGTGGAAGAAGATGCCAAATCCGTTTCCTCGAAGCACAGTAGCAACAGTGTCGCCAGTATTGCATCGCAAATGTCGAACATGAGCTCACACAGTGTGGCATCCAATATGAGTGCGCAAAGCGGCGTGTCGGTGGCTAGTGCCATCTCTGTAGCGTCAAATTTGTCCGAAAAATCGAATGCTAGTACCATGAGCAACATGAGCCACCATTCTTACACCAGTAACCATTCCGTGGAGAGTGAAGAGGCATATCCAACGTCAGAGCATTCCGAACAGTCGTATGGTGGATATTCTGAATTGAGCTACAACAACAATACCTCTGGATTCAGCAACAGCAGCAGCCACAGCAGTAGTGAGAGTAGTGGAAAGGAAATGGGGTATACCAATGGATTGAGTGAGAGTAGTGACCATGGTATGAGCGAGAGTAGTGACCATGAGTCATCCAACGAAAGTATGGGTTATAGTTCAAGTGGAGGGTCATCTTCCAACAACCACTCGTACAATTCATCTTCAGATACAGAATAAAAATAATTAAAGTATAAATTCTTCATTTTACTAAATAAACATGAGTACAATATATGCCTGTTTCCTCAGAAATTCTACAGACATAATGGCCGCACATATATTGAACAAGCTGGCGAGTTGGATCGCACCGAAATGTGAAGAAGGTGTGGAGCCGCAAATCCATGTGGAGTTGTTCTTTCCCGACGAAGAAGGCAAAGAGAACGAATTGGTTAGTGGTCAGGCTTGTAGTATCCACTACAACGGACAAGTGTTTCTAACCAGAAAACGATTCTCACGTAAACAGTGGAACTTCCGTAGTTTGGACACCACTCAAGAGCAGTACGATGCCGTGTTGAATTACTGCAAAAATGCTGTTGGATGCCACTTCAATCACGTTGGGTACTTCTTACAACCTTTGTTGTCGGTAGATCATGCATGGCCGACTAAACTGGGCTATAATAAACGATACTACTGCTCTGAAATTGTTGTGGAGGCGTTGAAGGCCGGCGGTGTATTTCCCCAGGATATGAAATCGCAAATTCACCCCCAAACGTTGTATTCTTTGTTGAAGGATGAGACGACGAGTGCCTGTGTTCGAAATGTTAAAAAAATGGAATTTCAATTCTAATGCGGCAGGCAATACTTGTACCAGGCGGACAAATACAAGCAATAGAATGCAAACAAACAGGATGGCGCCCAAAAAAGTGGGTGTGGCTCAAACCACAACGCTAAGACAGTGGCAAACTTACCAGAAAAAGACGAGTAGAACATAGCATATTTAAAATCTAAATTGTAGAACGCGTTGAACCACCACACTGTCGGTAGCCAATAAATTATGTACAAGAAAATGGAAAACAAATCAAATTTGTCAGCAATCAGGATACTGTTGTACAAAATTAAGCACAAAAACCAAAAACGTATGACGGAGAACGAGGAGTAACAGTAAGGTCTTTCTTCTAAGTCGTTAATTTTTTGCGTATTTATATTTGTTGTTGAAGCCCTTTGAATCACTCTACCAATAAATACAAAATTTATATTCATAATTGACGCTAAAATTACATTTTTCATTCTATTAATAAATACATTCTATCTATATATATGTTTGTATGAACTCCATGTGGATTTTGGGCTACGGTCCTCTTCTGGTTGACAAACAGTTTCCTGTGGATTACAACCGGTTGAGGATGGAATTTGATGGTGTGGCCATGCCAACAGACTGCCGGGAGGGTCTTCGTTTGCTGTACGACACCCTGGGTGCTAGATACTTCACTTACACGAAATACATGAACCAAACCTTAGGAAACTACGGATACCATGCGTTGAAACGAATTACGGAGAATCATATTATTGTAGACATGTCTTCCATACGTATACGTGCCTCTACGTCTTACATACGGTTTTCTTTCCTTTGTGATGAATTGAATGGTTTTTTGGTCCCCTTAAAAAAATACGTTGTGGAAGTGTGCATGGACATGCAAACCTACATCATTACGGTGGATTGTAGGGTATATAAAGAAAATATTACTTCATTAAATGTTCAAGACACCGTATAAAAGTTTGTACCGCGTTCATAATGTTGAAGAAGCGTTACAGTTTGACATAGGAAAGCAAAAAACTGACATGCTGCTTTACTTTGTAGACTTGTATGATGTTTTGCTTAGCGTAAAAAAAGGTAGCATTGACAAGCCATCGACAAATCAAATCATAGAGCTACGTGTCAAATGCACTGAATACTTGTTGGAACATTACCATACGCTGTACAAGCCAATTCCGGGTGTCATGCTAGGTTGGACTACTAGTATGTTGCTTTTTATTATCATACTACATCTCATAACATTACAGTACGAGGGGACGGACATGTATTTGAGTGAAGACAACAAATTGTATATAAAAAAAGAAAGACTACGTGTCTACACTTTTCCTGAACCAGAAGAGTGGTGCTTTGCTACGTACGTGTCGTTTTTGGATGTGATTGCCTTTCGGTGGAAAGAGTTAGAACCTTCGAACGAGCTTCAGGAAATTTTGGAACTATGTTGGAGATTGGCGGGACACTTTATTTTAAAGATTCATTCCAAAATCGTATTGAACATTGAGTCCTTAGTAGAGACGGTTAAAAATAAGCCGGATCATGCTCGTCTATCTGAAAAAGCGATGATAATGTGTATGTCTCGTTTTTATTGGTTTGTTAGTACGTACAACTACGGTAGAAGGTGGAGAACCGCTGCAAACGTGAGAGCACCAACGGTTGAATCGACCAATTGGGATACCTTTATTTTAAACGAACGTAGGCATTTTATAACGCGTAGATTTCGCGACAGTATACTGACCTTCTTGTTTGATAAAATTATTCTATATGGAGATAAGGAAGTAGCATCGCATAATCAATTGGGTGAGGATGTTTCCTCCATGACATGCCTTTACCAAATGGCACCAGCGGGACAGTTGAATAAGCTACAGAAAATGATCACCTACGACGAGTACGAAGACATCATAAAGTACAAGCCAACGAAACAGTGGATACATTTAATCATGTTAAATCAACATTTTGTAAATACATACAATGTTAAATTTCTGTCGTTTTTCTTCATTAGCGAGGAAAAAATGTACAAACACATTCAAGCAATTGAGAGGTCCATTGTTCCCATTATTTTCTACCGTTTCAACAGTTTTGTTGTATTTTTTGAGGGCAAAATACATGAACATCCAGATGGTAAAACTGTTGAACATGCCTTTATTTTGTGGTGCTTCATTTTGCGAAGGAAGTGCAATAGCAAAGCATTTAACATGGATTTTTCACCGTTACTAGAAAAATTATTGGATCAGAGGGAAGAGGTGGACAATAGTAGAGACATAGATGGAATGTACGAATTAGAGGATGATTAGACTATATATAGCTAGCCATTAAAAATAAATGGAACTAGATGATTTAATATTACCAGAACAGAACAAAACAATAGTTACAGGAGCGATACCTGTGGACGTTGAAGAGGACAATGAAGAACCCTGTAAAGTGGTAGATGATTGCGACGAAGATCATGGCCACTGTCCTATATGTAGTCATAACGCGGGCGAGCGCGGGGTAATAGCTAAGATGAACGATTTGGAGCAACGATTAACGGGTACCATATCACCTGAAGAAATCTATCGCATCATGTTTCAAATGTGGGAGCACGAGGTACGCATACCGTTGGAGCGACAGAACATGTCGTGCCCGGAACTTACCGTGGATGACATTAGGCGTCATTACACCCATCACAAGATGAATATGAAAAACATCGTTAGCAAAGAGATTTTATTCGTGAACGAAATGCAGAGACAGTTAAAAAATAAACAGATAGCAGTGCGTAATAAAATTACTGGTGAAAAAAGATTGGTATTGAAAGGCATAACAGAATGGCAAAAACTCTCCAAACATAAGTTGGAGTTGATTAAATATTATAATAATACGTTGATGAAGAATTCAAAAAAGGGAGGAGGAACTGCGAGTATTAAACCTTACGAGTTTGATTAATAATACTATATATTAACGATTTCACCTAATTAAATGTTTAAATTCAACAGCAGACCAGATCCTGGTGTTTCTAATTTAACCGCTTACAAGAGAGGTCCCGGTCCTGACAGGGGGGGCATCAACGCCGCTCTTAGTAATCCAACTTTATCTACTAGCCAAATCAGTCTTCAAAGTAATGTTACTACATCATTACCTATACTAATTAAGCCATGGTCTCAAGGGTGGGAAAAAAATTTCAATCCAGGATCAATTATTATGATTCATCGATCGAACGATGATCTACGTATGTCTACAGCCATGGATATTCCCTGTTTTAACTTTATCATGCAGAGCGCTCAGCGACGAGTCGGTGACATGAGTAGAATAGAGAACAATCCGTTGTACCCAAAAATGAGCATTATAGAAGCTGATGGGGGTCTGAACAATGTTAATTTTCCATTTGGTTTTTTCGGAGTAGTTCGTAACGACATGTTGGCAGACAGTTCCCTTCAAAAACTTTACAATTGTGACGTATTTGGACGAACAATGGTAGCAAATATTTTTAAAGGAGGTAAAGGGTTGAAGCGAGGTGACACTGTTTCACTCGCGCTGGTTGAGATGGACTGTTCCAAAGAGTATTCATACTTTATACAACCAGAAGGTACTCGAATGCCTAATTTAGTTACGGATCCGTTAGCAGTACAAGTTGTTGGCATGGCTAATGGACTGTTGTGTGGCCACTGCGAACTTCCTAGTCCTGATAATCCATTCGGCAGGAACAAGGTAGGAGATAAATATAATGTGAAAAAAATCTTACGAGTCATACCGTTGGGGGTGGTGTCACATGCTGTCGCTCGCATTCCATC
>Ga0310343_10000838_pt1 | contig 15180 bp, 10 predicted proteins | sample HC15DNA2025_MG_FD_203519 | JGI IMG/M metagenome (GOLD analysis project Ga0310343, IMG submission 203519) | Marine microbial communities from station ALOHA, North Pacific Subtropical Gyre - HC15-DNA-20-25_MG | ecosystem: Environmental > Aquatic > Marine > Oceanic | place: Pacific Ocean: North... | reverse complement strand
AATTAATTTTAATTTTTATATTGAATATCTGATAAATAAGTTCTTTAGGTCGGATTTTGGTGTAAAAATTAAGACCTTTAATTATAAAAACCTTGCATTCCCATTGAATCGAGGGCTGTTTTTGCTTCTTCCATGACGGATGGCTCTTTATCGAAAAGTGCTATTTTGGTACATTCATCAACGAAACTTTCTTGCAATATAATGTTCAATTTTTCATATAACCTACTTAATGACCAAATGCAATTACTTCTTACACCTGATTCATTATCTATCTTTAAACTTATCAAAAGCTGTTCTGCTGCTAATCGAGCGTTTTCCAAAGAAACGTTTCCAATTTCAGCTAAAGAACTAGATGACCATAACCTAACTGCAGCTACATCATTCTTTAAAGCACTTATCAATGGCTTTAAAACAATTTGGTCATCATAGTTAGCTAAGCTCCACGCAGTCGCTCTTCTTACATAAGCATTGTCATCAGTCTCTAAAAGACTCACGAGTTTTTTGACTGCACTAGGACAAGGATTGCGCCCTAAAGCATATACCGCGCTCATCCTCTCGACGGGACAAGGTTGATCAAGTAACGGCAATAAAAGGGGGAAAGATCTTTTATCTCTATATTCACAAAATATTCTTAGGCCCTGTATTCTTTCTTCTCTATTTCCCTTTAGCATTTTTAAAGCTTCATTGCACTCTTGTGTTATGTTTAAACCTTTTGAAAAAGAATCTTTATCAATTTGCTCTAGGGGATCTATTTCAATCTCTAAGGCCAATTCTCTGGCCAAAACATCTGGATCAACTGCAATGTCAGCTAAGCTTTCTTTCTTAGGATCCTGATTTTTTGTCATTTTAAAAAAACAAACAATATTAATTTATGGGGGCTGGGGACATCATATCTCCAGGCAACCAAATTCTTGCGCTTACTGCAAAGAATGCAATCCCAAAAAGTGCGACAATCGCAAAAGGTAAAATTTTTGTCCTAATAAAACCCAAAGAACTAATGTTAATTAAGTCAATAATAACCTGTTAAATATACTTTTAAAAAATTATTTTTAGATAAAATTATTTATTTCAAGCATTTTGTCTTAACTGACCACATGCAGCATTTTTATCTAGTCCTCTGCTTTTTCGAAAACTAACAGCTATGCCATTATTGTAAAGTCTTGATTGAAATAATTGAAGATTTTTCAAAGAAGCTCTTTTAAATTCAACATCATCGATCTGATTATACTGTATTAAATTTACATGGCATTGAAAACCTTTTAACAGATTACTTAATTCATCGGCATGCTCTAATTTATCATTTACACCACTTAGCATTAAATATTCAAAACTTATCCTCCTACCAGTATCTCTCACAAATTGTCTACAATCTCCAATTATATTTTTGATATTGTAGTTTTTAGCACTTGGTATTATCATTTCCCTTATTCGCTGATTCGAAGCATGTAGACTAATAGCCAAAGTGAACTGACACTTGCCTAAAACATGAAAAGAATTTGCTGATAACTTATTTATCATTTTTGGAACAGCAACAGTGCTAACAGTTATCTTTCTTTGACTAATATGAAAATCCTCATTAATTGATTTAATTGACAAGAGCAAGTCATCAATATTTAATAGGGGCTCACCCATACCCATAAAAACAATATTAGTCACTTTTCTATTCATTTCATTTTCAATAAATAAAATTTGATCTAATATTTCACTCACTTTTAAAGATCTCTTCAATCCCTCCTTACCAGTTGCACAAAATTTGCAATCCATAGGACATCCAACTTGACTGGAAAGACATGCAGTAAGCCTTTTATCAGTTGGTATACCTACGCACTCAATACTTTCATTGTCATCAGTAGAAAGTAACAACTTTAAAGTGCCATCATTGGCTAAATTTCTTTCTTTAAGACTAAGTTCACTTATTTTGAAACCATCATCCTGTAATTTATTTCTAAAATCTAAAGGTAAGACCTCTATTTGATCAATATTTTTCTTCCTATTTTTATAGTTGTAGATAAAATTATGAATTTGGCGACCTCTAAAAGCAGCCTGACCATAATTTAAAGCTACACTTTCTAAGTCTTCAATACTACTTCCAAGAAGATTCTTCAAATTATTAAAAATCTAGTTCCAATTATCTTCACCATAAAAGTAATCCGTGTTTTAAGAAAAATTCTGTGAGAATTAGGGCAATAAAACCAATCATTGCCATTCTTCCATTAAGTCTTTCATTATAAGAATGAAAACCGTAACGAGGTAATTTTCTTTTGGGGAGAATCTCTGGCTTAATCATTACTTAAGAATTAGAAGTTTCATTCTAGCCATTAAAAATTGTAATAGATAATGTTTATTCATCAGAAAGAAGCCCCTCCTCTTGTAATCCTTCCAATGCCGCAGGATCTGGTAATTGATCTTCAGAAAATTGATTTTCGGCACTAGGTCTTGCAAATGCAGCAAAATTGCTGGATGAGGAATCGATTCCATGTCTATTTCGCGTAGTCTCCAAATCTTCATCGCTAGGATCATCCAGTATCGCGCTAGAGCTTACAGTAGGTGATTGTGGCATTTCAACTGTATAATCTGGCCTTAAGTTCTGTGCTCTTCTATATCCACCAGATTCTTCAGCAAGGATATCAGGATGGGGGCCAGCCTCAGAGGCTAATTCTTCTACAAATCCACTAAATCCAGTACCTGCAGGTATTAATCGACCGATAATTACATTTTCTTTTAAGCCTCTTAACCAGTCAGATTTACCTTCAATTGCAGCTTCTGTAAGAACCCTTGTAGTTTCTTGGAATGAGGCTGCTGATATAAAGCTATCTGTATTAAGGGAAGCTTTAGTTATTCCTAACAAAACAGGAGTGAACTCTGCTGGAGCTCCTCCAGTAATTGCCATCGCTTGGTTTGTATCTTCTACTTGTCTTAATTCCACAAGTTCGCCAGGTAAAAGAGTCGTGTCCCCAGCATCTTCTATACGGACTTTACTTGTCATTTGTCTGACAATAACCTCAATGTGTTTATCATCAATTGAGACACCCTGTGACTTATATACGTTTTGAACTTCATTTACCATACTTCTTTGTAGTTTTGATATAGATTCTCTAGCTGCATCTAAAAGAGGTTTTTGATCTTTTAAATCAGCGAAATAGCACTCCAACAATTCATGCGGATTAATTGGACCATCAGTTAAAATTTCTCCCCCTGTGACCTGCTGACCATCACTAACCATTATATTTTTACCAAGTAATAATTGATATTCGTTTATCAAATCATCTTTTTCAATAACTGATAAAGAAACTGATTCTTCATCATTACCTTCTTTAATCTGAACAATTCCAGATTTTTTACATAGAACTGCAGAATCTCTGGGCCTCCTAGCCTCTAACAACTCTTCAATTCGAGGTAATCCTTGCACAATATCTCCAGTTTTCTGCCTTTCAAAAACGAGTAAAGCTAGACCATCTCCTCTAAGAACTAAATCACCGTGTTCAACATGTAAAACCGAATCAGGAGAAACCATATAAGGCCTACCAAGTCTTAATGTTACTGAACTATTAGAAATTTTTTCAATTTCTCCACAAGAAGTAGATTTCTCAGATTTACTAATAAAATCACCATCAACTACACGATCACCAACTTTAACAACTGCTTTATTAGTTATCTGGATTTCTATTTTATCTTCTTCTCTCTCAACGATTAACCTTCGTATCGGCTCATCGTTTGCGAGATTTGGCAATTGGACTATTCCCGATTGTTTACAAAGAATTTGAGTAGTAGCTATTACATCTCCTGCTTTCACGATTTGATTATTATTTACTTGCAATTCTGTATGTGTGGAGCCATGACTTGAGTCAGAAATAGTATCTCTTCTTACAAGAATTGATTCTAATATTACTAAATTTAATCTATTTATTGATTTGTCATTTTTATCTTCAATCGATTCAACATCAATAGTCATCTGAGGAGTAGCATCAAAGCTTTCTATACTTAAATGTGTTTTGAGTAATTCAACTCCTTCAACTGATTTTATCAATTCACCATCTTTATAAGTAAGTCTTTGAACAGCTTTTAAACCTAAATGTGGTCCTTTTTCCTGCTTAACATGAGATAGTTGGGGTAATTCGGCTTGATCAGGTATTGTAAATTCTTCTACAGTTCTTAATAATAAGCCTCTACATTTTGAGGTTTCTATTTTCTGAACAAATAGAATTTCTTTGTTATCAATACCATCAATAATCTTTTCTCCTGGGTTCACAAGATTGCCTTCTTCTGTAAATCTATTCAAAACGTCTTCATCGTCGCACTCATGAAAAGTTCCGTTTCTCACGGTTATTTCACGGAGAATATCATTTTTCTGTGTTACGGAAACAATTCCTGATGTTTGACTAAAAATATCTTTTACAACTTCTGTTCCTGCTTCAATCCATTTCATATCCTCAATCATGAGAAGAGATATATCTTTGTTTATTTCGTGTGTTTCTTGTGGAATCCAAAGCAATGTTCCACCTTGACTCACTTCAAAACCATTTTTAGCTGATCTTGCTTTTTTGACACTTAGTCCGGGCGAGTATTTAACTAATCCGCCAGTTTTTGTTCGGAACCTTTCGTCAGATAAATCTGCTATGACCTCACCATTACTGATCTTGCTCCCAGGAGAAGTGTTCAAACGATAAGAAATTCCATCACTAGATTCCAAATGGTATATTTGGCCTGAGTGCGTAGATTCTTCAATTAATTTAAAATTACTCAAAGACATCGAAGTTGTAACAATCTGAACTTCCCTAGAATCTCCTATTGAGTCTCTTAATCTAACTTCTCCGCCAAACTCACTTGCTTGACTTGCCTCGGCTAAAACAGCTCCTTCAACTACAGACTTTCCTGATGAAACAATTGGTCTGGCATTAGGTGGTAAATTATAAACATCTCCCGCTAAAACCCACAATCTGCCTAATCTTTGAGCTTTTAAGGTAATATTTCCCTGCCTGTCTGTTACTTCTTTTGGTTGGATAACTTTATCGTATTTTACTTGACCAGCCAAATCACAGATAACGTCCTTAGTAGCTTTTTCAACGCTCTTTTTAACTGCCCCAGCAATTATCTGAGCAACTGTTATGTCGGAATTAATTTCCTCACCGTCATCAACAAACAAAAGAGATCCACTCGAAACTTCTATTTTTTGAGATTTATTGGAATTACCTTCTAGAGGAACTATTTTTAAAATAAAGTCAACTTCAGCTTGTTTGGCTTCTACACCATGTGGAGTTCTGTAACCTCTAACCTTTGCTTTTGAACTAAATTCAACTCTACCAGAAATCTTTGATCTTACAACTCCACTTTCAGCCGTTGATACACCTCCAGTATGAAAAGTTCTCATTGTCAATTGAGTTCCTGGCTCTCCAATAGATTGAGCAGCGATGATTCCAACTGCTTCACCTAAATCAACTAGATGATTATGAGCCAAAGCCCATCCGTAACATCTCCTACAAACAGATCTATTCGCTTCACATGTAAGCGGGGATCTTATTTTTACCTCTGTGATTGATGCTGACTCAATTTTTTCTGACAATGAAGGGTTTATTGCGGTATTTTGAGAAGTAATTAAGTTACCTTCAGAATCTAAAATATCCTCCGCAGTCAATCTACCAAGAAGTCTTGCTCCAAATTTACCATCTTCAGCTTCAACAACTATGGATCGCTCTGTTCCACAATCCTCTTCTCTAACAATCACATCTTGAGCGACATCAACTAATCTTCTAGTCAAATAGCCTGAATCTGCAGTTCTTAAGGCAGTATCCACCAATCCTTTCCTTGCTCCGTAGGAAGAAATCACATATTCAGTGACAGTAAGTCCTTCTCTAAAATTTGTTCTAATAGGTAGGTCAATTATTTCTCCTTGAGGATTAGCCATCAATCCTCTCATACCAACAAGTTGTCTTACCTGAGACATATTACCTCTGGCTCCTGAATTAGCCATCATCCAAACAGAATTTAAAGGATCATTTTGATTGAAATTATTTTTAACAGCATCCACTAATCTCTCATTAGTTTCAGTCCAGGTATCAATAACTTTTGTGTGTCTTTCAACTTCTGTGATTTCGCCTAATCTGTAGCATTCTTGTGTAGCAGATATTTGCTCTTCAGCTTGTCCTATCAAATCTTGTTTAGCTTCAGGAACTTTTAAGTCATCAACTGAAATAGAAACGGCAGCTTGGGTAGCATATTTAAATCCTAAGTCCTTTAAGTTATCTGCCATAGCGGCTGTTATAGCAGTGCCATGAGTTTTATAAGCCCAAGAGACTAAATTTTTTAATGCTTTCTTATCAACTACTTTATTCTTGAATGATGGAGGCGTTTTGGCTAATTCATTCATTATAACTGGAGTATTCTTTTTAGAATTTTTAGTAGTTTTACGCACTCTGGAAGTTTTTTTTGGTTTAGAGGATGTCATGATTTTAAAAGAAAGAAAAAAGTTTTTAAAGATTACGTTTTGGATACAGAATCAATGATGGTATAGTTCATCACTACCCTTCCAACTGTTGTCAAAATAAATCTACTTATTAAATTATTCTGAGAGTCAAATCTATCTCTTCGTAAATTCCAGATTTCTAATTTTGAACCATCTTCAAGCTCTTCAATTTTTTGTGGCTCAGTCATTTCATCTTCGTCATCAACTTCTCCATTAAACCTAACCCATACCCATTCATGTAAGCCAAGTCTTTTATCTTCAAAAGCAAAGATAACGTCTTCTAGTGAAGCAAAAGTATTACGAGTACCAAATTCGGGTTTCTGATGATTGGGTTGCAAAGCCGTTAGATAATAAGAGCCTAAAACCATATCTTGAGATGGTGTAACAATAGGTTCCCCTGTAGCAGGAGAAAGGATATTATTACTAGCCAACATAAGCATACGCGCTTCAGTTTGTGCTTCTAAAGCTAAGGGGACATGAACTGCCATTTGATCTCCATCAAAGTCAGCATTAAAGGCAGGACAAACTAAAGGATGAAGTTGTATTGCTCTACCTCCAACTAGTTTTGGTTCAAAAGCTTGAATACCTAGCCGATGCAGTGTAGGAGCTCTATTTAAAAGAATCGGGTGGCCCTCAATTACTTCCTGAAGTACCTGCATAACTTCATCATCTGCCTTCTGTATTAATTTTTTTGCGGCTTTAATGTTATTTACGATATTTTGGCGTATTAATCTATGAATTACAAAAGGTTGAAATAGTTCAATCGCCATTTCCTTTGGTAGGCCACATTGATGCATTTTCAACTTGGGGCCTACAACTATTACAGATCTTCCTGAGTAATCAACACGCTTACCGAGAAGATTTTGTCTAAATCTTCCTTGTTTACCCTCAATAATATCGCTGAGGGACTTAAGAGCTCTATTATTTGCTCCAACAACAGTTCTGCCTCTTCTTCCATTATCTATAAGAGCATCAACTGCCTCCTGAAGCATTCTTTTTTCATTTCTTACAATAATTTCAGGAGCTAGGATCTCTTGAAGCCTAGCTAATCTATTATTTCTATTTATAACTCTCCTGTAAAGATCGTTTAAATCAGAAGTTGCAAATCTTCCCCCATCAAGCTGAACCATAGGTCTAAGATCTGGGGGTATGACAGGAATTGCATCTAAGACCATCCATTCTGGTTTTGCATTAGTTGCGATGAAATTATCAATAACTCTTATCCTTTTTATAAGTTTTGCCCTTTTCTGCCCTTTGCTATTTGTAATTTCTTCTCTAAGCTCCTCAGCAACCTGATTCAAATCAAGATCCTCAAGTAATTGCTTCAGGGCTTCAGCACCAATGCCCACAAAAGGCTCATTTTCAATTGTTGAATCTTCAGCATAAATTTCATCTTCAATTTCCAACCATTCATCTTCAGTAAGTAGTTGCTTATATTTGAGATCTTTATGATCACCTGGGTCCAAAACAACATAACAGTTAAAATAAACTATTTGTTCTACATCTCTAAGAGGAATATCCAAAAGAATTGCAACATAGCTAGGAATTCCCTTCAAATACCAAACATGGGAAACTGGGGCAGCAAGTTTTATATAGCCCATCCTATGTCTTCTAACTCTACTTTCAGTAACTTCAACCCCGCATCTTTCGCAAACAATCCCTCGATGTCTGACTCTTTTATACTTACCACAATGGCATTCCCAATCTTTTGAAGGACCAAAAATCTTTTCACAAAAAAGACCGTCCATCTCTGGTTTAAGTGTCCTATAGTTTATAGTCTCAGGTTTAGTAACTTCGCCCACAACTTGTCCATTGGGTAATGTCCTCTGTCCCCACTCCATTATTCTTTGTGGAGAAGCTATTGAAATTTTGACGTAATCGAAGTGATTTTCAGTTCTTAAGTTGCTGTTTGTCATTTTTGGATAATTTAATTAATTGTTTATTGTTAGGTATTTAATCTTCCTCATATTCAGAGGTTCCTAGTGACTCGTAAGTTGGCCTCGATGGAGTATTTCTTCTAGGATTAACATCTTGCATTAAATCTACCTCTTTTCCTTCATCTGTATAAACCCCGATATCTAATCCTAAAGATTGTAATTCCCGCATAAGAACTTTAAATGACTCAGGCGTACCAGGCCTAGGGATTGGTTTACCTTTTACGATTGCATTTAAAGCTTCATTTCTTCCTTGCATATCATCAGATTTAACTGTTAATAGTTCTTGAAGAGTATAAGCCGCTCCATAAGCTTCAAGAGCCCATACTTCCATTTCTCCAAGCCTTTGTCCACCTTGCTGAGCTTTACCGCCCAATGGTTGTTGTGTAACCAAAGAGTAAGGACCAGTAGACCTGGCATGAATTTTATCATCCACCAAATGCACTAATTTCAAGAAGTGAGAGTAGCCGACAGCAACTGGCTGATCAAAGGGTTCACCAGTTCTACCATCTTTTAGTAATAACTTTCCAGGATCTTCAGGATTGTATACCCATGCTTTACCTGGTTGTTTTGAGGCTTCTTCTAAAAATGATTGAACTGTCTGATGTGATTTTTCAGCACCATACATTTCATCAAACGGTACAACCTTAACTCTACAATTCAAGTTAGAGGCAGCCCAGCCCATCAATAATTCAAAAACTTGACCTACGTTCATCCTACTTGGAACTCCTAGAGGATTAAGGACAATGTCTACAGGAGTCCCATCAGGTAAATAAGGCATATCTTCTCGGGGCAAGATTCTGCTGATGATGCCTTTATTACCATGTCTTCCAGCCATCTTATCCCCTACTTGAATTTTCCTTCTCTGAGCAACATAAACTCTAACAACCATATTGGCTCCCGGAGGTAATTCATCACCTTGTTCTCTGGTGTAAATGCGAACATCTAGCACTCTTCCCTTTTCAGTCTTAGGAACTCTCAGAGAATTATCTCTAACATCTCTAGCCTTCTCTCCAAAAATAGCTCTCAAAAGCTTTTCTTCAGGTGGCTGATCTGATTCCCCTTTAGGAGTAACTTTTCCAACAAGAATATCACCACTCTCTACAAAAGCGCCAATTCTAATTATTCCCATTTCATCAAGATTATTCAAACTTTCTTCAGAGATATTTGGAATCTCTCTTGTGATTTCTTCAGGTCCTAATTTTGTTTGTCTTGCCTCTATTTCATATTTCTCAATATGTACTGATGTATATAAATCATCAGTTACCATTCTCTCGCTAACAAGAATTGCATCTTCATAGTTGTAACCTTCCCATGGCATATATGCGATTAATACATTTTGACCTAATGCTATTTCTCCTCCTTCACAAGCCGATCCATCTGCTAATACCTGTCCAGATATAACTTGATCACCAATGTTTACGATGGGTCTTTGGTTTAAGCAAGTATCTTGATTGGATCTTTGATATTTTTGAAGATAATGAAAATGTTCATTGCCATCAACATCTTTAACAACAATCTCATTAGCGTCTACGTAAGATACAGTACCATTAACTTTTGTAATAGGAACCATTCCTGAATCTCTAGCAACTTGAGATTCTAGACCCGTTCCAACCAATGGACGTTCTGGCCTGAGTAATGGAACTGCTTGGCGTTGCATATTCGATCCCATCAGAGCTCTATTTGCATCATCATGTTCTAGAAAAGGAATAAGTGAAGTCGCAACTGAAATTACTTGAACAGGGGAAAGTTGAACATAATCAACTTGATGAGGAGGTACTTTTTCGAAATCCTGCCTATATCTTACCGGTATTAGATCTGCAAGTATATTTCCATCCTTATCAGTTGCAACATCACCAGGAGCTACCCTACACTCATCTTCTAAATCAGCAGAAAGATAAATAGGATTGCCTTCTTTATTCACTTTTCCATTATTAACTTCCCAAAAAGGAGTTTCAATAAAGCCATATTCATTTACTCTTGCATGAGTGGCTAAGGAGTTTATAAGTCCTGCATTAGGGCCTTCAGGAGTCTCAATAGGACACAATCTACCGTAATGTGAAGGATGAATATCTCTTACCGCAAAACCCGCTCTTTCCCGAGTTAAACCTCCAGGACCTAAAGCAGAGATTCTTCTCTTATGTGTCAATTCAGCTAAAGGGTTAGTTTGGTCCATAAATTGACTTAATTGACTTGAACCAAAAAACTCCTTTATAGCGGCAACCAAAGGCTTAGGGTTAACTAGTTGAGCAGGAGTAAGAGAATCTGTTTCTCCAACAGTCATTCTTTCTTTAATAATTCTCTCTAAACGGTTAAGGCCAACCCTTACTTGATTTTGCAGAAGTTCTCCTACAGACCTAACTCTTCGATTCCCTAAGTGGTCAATATCATCCAAACTTGCACCACCAATATCCAATTCTAGGTTAATTAAGTAGTCAATTGTAGATAGAACATCTTCATGAGTAAGCACTCTTACATCATCTGGGATAGTAAGTCTTAATTTTTTATTTATTTTATATCTACCGACTCTACCTAAATCATATCTTTTTGGATCAAAAAATCTGCTGTGTAAAAGTTGTTGTCCACCAGATACTGAGGGTGGTTCACCGGGACGCAGCTTCTTGTAGAGTTCAAGTAAGGCCTGATCTTCTGAGTTTATACCCTCGTCGTTGGCTGAATCAATTGAATTTTGATAAAACTCTGGATGTCTAAGTTTATCTACCACATCATTATCAGAGAGACCCATCGCCCTCATAAGAACATGAGCATTAATTTTTCTAGTTTTATCAACTCTTACATAAAGTAGGTTATTTTTGTCAGTCTCGAATTTTAACCATGCTCCTCTGTTTGGGATAACGCTAGCATTATAAGTTCTTCGACCATTTTTATCCTGTTCATCTTTAAAATAAACACCTGGACTTCGAACAATTTGATTAACAATTACCCTTTCTGCACCATTAATAATAAAAGTTCCTCTTTCAGTCATTAAAGGTAATTCTCCAATGAATACCTCTTGTTCTTTAATTTCTCCTGTCTCTTTGTTAATAAGTCTGCAAGTTACATACATTTGAGAGGCAAATGTTGCATCTCTTCTTTTTGCCTCCTCAACATCATGCCTAGGTCTTTTTAACCTATATTCTTCGCCGATAAAATGTAATTCTAATTTGCCCGTGTAATCAGAAATGGGAGAAAAATTTTGTAATTCCTCAATTAAGCCCTTTTCCAAAAACCATTTAAAACTTGCTCTTTGTACTTCAGCTAAATCTGGTAGATAAGTAGCTGTTTTTGCTACCTGTAAAGCGCTACTGCTCATCCAAGAAAACCTGAGATTATGTGAGATTTGCTATTTACTATAAATTAGCTTAATAGTAAGTCGTTTAACTTTAATTTTTATTTGAAATCAATCATTAAATCTCGATTTCAACAAAAAACAATTTAATAAAAGAATAGAAAATTGAAATAAATGGTGAATAAACCACTTTATTTAAAAGTCAAACAAAAAATTAAGAAAAATTATCAGTAATTTTTAATATTAACAGGTACAGTGTTAACTTATCAAGTCAAACTTAAACAAATCTTCAGCATTCTTTGATGACTCTTTAGCAATTGTGAGTAATTCCTTAGACCTTAAATCTGCTAAAAAATTTGCTACATTTTCCACAAATGCTGGTTCATTTCTTTTACCCCTGTGAGGAACGGGGGCTAAAAAAGGTGAGTCAGTTTCTATTAAGTATTTATCATTAGGGACTATTTTTGCACATTCATGTATTTCGTATGCTTTTGGGAAAGTCACTATTCCACTAAAACTAATATAAAAGCCAAGATCTAAGAATTGCTTCATTTCTTTTCGATTTCCTGTCCAACAATGAAGTACACCCTTAGGACATTTACCTTTTTTAGAAAGGTCATTACATATCTCAATCATTTCTTTTGCAGCATCTCTGCAATGGATAATAACAGGCAAATCAAGTTCAAAAGCTAACTCCATTTGTGGAATAAGAACATCAATTTGCTGAGTTTTATTTTCACATTTAAAAAAATCTAAGCCTAATTCTCCAATAGCTACAACTCTTCTATCCTCTAATGCAGACTTTCTTAAAAGTGATTTAGAACTTACTTCCCATTTTTTTGCTTCTAGGGGATGCAAACCTACTGAATAATAAATTTCATTAAATTCATGGGATATTTTCTTTAACTTAGGAATTTCCTTTAATTCACAACAAGCATGAAGTAATTTTTTTACACCCTTTGAACGCAATCTAAGAACAACATCATGAAGATCTTTTTCAAAATTTTCAAAAATTAAATGACAGTGAGAGTCTATGAGTTCTATATCGCTCATAATAATGCTCTGCCTAGTTATTTTGCAGTAAGAGTTGTTTTTACTAAGTTATTAATTTTTGATTTTTTATTAGCTCCGTTATTTTTATGTAGAACATTTTTTTTAACTGCTTTATCGATCAAACTAAAAGCTTTATTAAGACTTGTTTTCACCAAATTCTTGTTGTCCTCGTTAGGTTGTTTTTTATATTTTGCACAATTTTCTAAGGTTTTTTTAGTTAAAGTCCTTACAGTTGATTTGTAAGATTTGTTTATTAAACGATTTCTTTCAGCAATTTGTATTCTCTTTTTTGCTGATTTGTTATTTGCCACAGAGAGTGAATTAAATATAAGACTATTATAATAACAAATTATTCGACTATTAATCAATCATATATAATTCAAATAAATTACCCAACTGGTTTTTGAGTCTTTAAATTTGAAAAAATTAAATATATGAAGATCACAAGTAATAAAAAAGAAGCAATACAAGAATTAAAAAGGATTTCCGCTAGAACTAATTCTGAAAACAATGACAATGTAAATGCAATTGTTGATGAAATTCTTGATGAGGTAAAAACTTATGGTGATGTAGCTGTAGAAAAATATACAAGAAAATTTGATGGTTATAACCCTAACCCAATGCGAGTTAGCTCAGGTGAATTAAAAAATTCATGGAATGAAATCGATAGCAATTTAAAGCACTCACTTGAAGTGGCCTATAAAAGAATAAAAAAATTCCATGAAAAAGAAATTCCATCATCTTTTACTTTAAGAGGTGAACATGGCGATACAGTCCAAAGAAGATGGAGACCAGTAAAAAAAGCAGGGATTTATATCCCTGGAGGTAGAGCTGCTTATCCAAGTACGGTATTAATGAATGCTATACCTGCAAAAGTAGCAGGTGTAGAAGATATCATAATGGTATCTCCAGGGAATTCAGAAGGTATAGTCGATAAGACTGTTTTGGCTGCAGCTTACTTATCAGGAATCAATAAAGTTTTCAGAATTGGAGGAGCACAAGCTATAGGTGCTCTAGCATTTGGCACAAGTAAAATTAACAAAGTAGATGTAATTTCAGGTCCAGGCAATATCTATGTCACTACTGCAAAAAAACAAATTTATGGCTCTACAGGAATTGATTCTCTTGCTGGTCCAAGTGAAATATTAATCATTGCAGATGAAACAGCTCAAAGCACACACATAGCATCTGATTTACTAGCACAAGCTGAACATGATCCTTTAGCTTCTTCAATACTTCTAACTACATCAAAAGAACAGGCTAAAGAAGTTTTAAAAGAACTTTATAAAAAAATAGATGATCATCCTAGAAAAGAAATTTGCATGCAATCCATAAAAAACTGGGGATTAATTGTTATTTGCGAAAGTTCTGAAACATGCATCGAATTAAGCAATAATTTTGCTCCAGAGCACTTAGAAATATTAGCTTTAAATCCAAAAAAGATTCTTGAGGATATAGAGAATGCTGGAGCAATTTTTTTAGGAAAGTGGACACCAGAAGCTGTAGGAGATTACTTAGCAGGGCCTAATCATACTTTACCTACATCAGGGAATTCCAGATTTGCAGGTTCTTTAGGAGTTGAAACTTTCATGAAAAACACTTCAATAATTGAATTCAACAAAGAAAGTTTAAAATCTAATAGTCTTGATATTATTAATCTTGCTAAAAGTGAAGGCCTACATAGTCATGCGAATTCAGTAGAAATTAGATTTACAGACTAACCAGCTTTTGAAGGAGAATAAACAACCGCTATTTCGTTTTCAATTTTACCGACTAATACTTTGTCAGTCAGACCAACGAATAACCCGTTTTCTAATACCCCAGGAATATTATTAATATTTGCTTCGACATCTTTTGGATTTTTAATACCATCACTAAACATTACATCCAAGATTAAGTTTCCCTGGTCAGTAACAACTGGACCAGCTTTTTTTGTAGCCATTCTCAGGGAAGATTTACCATTCATATCTGAGATTACCTCTTTAACTTGCTTCCAAGCATTGGGTAATACCTCAACAGGTAAAGGAAAAGATTTATTTAATTTCTTTACCATTTTGGTTTCATCAACAACTATTAACAATTTATTAGCTTTAGATGCCACTAACTTTTCTCTAACATGACAAGCTCCTCCACCTTTTATTAGTTGAAATCCTGGGTCAACTTCATCTGCTCCATCAATAGCTAAATCAATTTGAGAAACGGAAGCTAAGTCAATAAGTGGAATATTTAGTTCAAGAGCTAGAACTTCTGATTGAAAGGAGGTAGCAACACCTTTTATATTTTGCAATTTCCCAGATCGAATTTCATTAGCGAGGCTTTTAATCATAAGCGCAGCTGTAGATCCAGATCCCAATCCAACAATCATTCCATCATGTACTTCCTTAATTGCTGCATCAGCAACTATTTGTTTCATTTGAGTTTGTGAATCCAAAATCTTTTTTTTT
>Ga0310343_10000836_pt1 | contig 15193 bp, 13 predicted proteins | sample HC15DNA2025_MG_FD_203519 | JGI IMG/M metagenome (GOLD analysis project Ga0310343, IMG submission 203519) | Marine microbial communities from station ALOHA, North Pacific Subtropical Gyre - HC15-DNA-20-25_MG | ecosystem: Environmental > Aquatic > Marine > Oceanic | place: Pacific Ocean: North... | reverse complement strand
AATTTAAAGATAAAGTTTTGGGACTAATTTTTGATAAGTCTTCTACTCGTACTAGGGTTAGTTTTCAAGTAGCTATGTCAAGACTTGGAGGTTCTACAGTTGATCTAAATCCGACTACTTCTCAAATTGGGAGGGGTGAGTCAATTAGAGATACAGCGAGAGTTTTAAGTAGATATTGCGATGTTATAGCTATAAGAACCTTTAAACAATCTCATTTGGAAGAGTATGCTAAATGGTCTTCTAAGCCAGTTATAAACGCACTGACAGATTTAGAACATCCATGTCAGGCATTAGCTGATTACATGACAATTAAAGAGGAATTTTTTGATTTTAAAAACGTGGTTTTGACTTTTATCGGTGATGGTAATAATGTCGCAAATTCACTTATTTTATGCGGGGCCTTACTAGGGATAGAGGTTAGAATAGCATGTCCTAAAGGTTATGAACCTGACTCTCTAGTGATTAAAAAAGCATATGAAATATATAAAAATAAAGATTTATTGAAAATCACTAATGATCCCAATACTGCTGTTTTAGGAGCAAATGTTCTCTATACAGATGTTTGGTCATCTATGGGGGAAGAAAATCAAAAAGAAAAAAAAGATAAATTTTTTAATGGATTCACTATTGATAATGATTTAGTTAGGAAGGCTGAAAAAGATGCAATTATTCTTCATTGCCTTCCCGCCTACAGAGGTAAAGAAATAACGGATGAAGTAATTGAAAGTAAAAATAGTAGAATTTTTGAACAAGCAGAAAATAGATTACATGCTCAGCAAGCCCTCTTATCCTGCCTTTTACAATAGGAATACTTGCAAACCAATTAAAAAAAAGGTACAAATGTATTAGAGTACATTTGTTTCATGGAAACTTCTTCAGGGGATAATCTTACCCAGGCTCAAAATGAGCTTTATGGATGGATAAAAGAATATATGAAAAACTTTCAACATAGTCCATCTATTAGGCAGATGATGCAAGCTATGGGCTTAAAATCTCCTGCTCCAATTCAAAGTCGCTTAAAGCATTTGCAAGAAAAGGGATATATCTCATGGCAAGAAGGTAAAGCAAGAACAATGCAAATAGTGGATGAAATTATAGAAGGAGTTCCAATAATGGGTTCAATCGCAGCTGGAGGTTTAATTGAAACTTATTCTGATGTTCAAGAGAATTTAGATATTTCTGATGTTTTAAAAAAGAAAAATGTTTTTGCTCTTACAGTTAATGGTGATTCTATGATAGATGCATGTATTGCAGATGGAGATATGGTTTTGATGGAGCCAATTGAAGATTCATTCTCTCTTAGGAATGGAACTATAGTCAGTGCAATGGTTCCGGGTTTAGGAACTACTTTAAAGTATTTTTTTAAAAGAGAAGGAAGAATATTTCTTGAAGCAGCAAATCCAAATTATGAACCAATTGAGTTAAATATAGAAGAGGTTGTTTTTCAAGGAAAATTATTAGCCGTATGGAGAAAAGTTTAGTCAAAAGAAAATTTATTATTATGTCTCTCTTCGCAGATAAAAAATGTCTGATAAAAAAAATTAAGAAAAAAAATTATTTATAAGAAGAATAATCTTTATTTGTTTGAATTATTAATTTATTTAATTTTCCTGAATTTATAAATTCTTTAAATTTTGAAATAACAAAATTATAATTTCTAGAAAAGTGTTTTTGTCGATTACTTGAATTTACATTATTGTAAAGTCGCATACCGCCTATATTCACATCTGACTTTTTTTGAGAAAAAGGGGCTAATAAAACCTTATAACCATTAAGCCAGGAATTTAAACAGTTATAGTAATCATCGTATTGAAATGGTTCTAATTCTTTCGGAAAAAAGTTTAAATCTTTTGCTGAATTTACATTTATTAATTGTGGTGCTCTATTAACTGATCCAACAAATTCGAAATTGGAAAAATCTTTTGAAGGTGTTGTTGTGGGAATTTGGAATTTAAAAAATCCATCCATTTCATAAAACATTTTTGAATTTTTATTTGAATAAACATTTATCGCTGATGAATTAAATCTTTCAATATCCTTTATGAGATTATAATTATATTTTTCTAAAAAATTTGTTCCACTATTTCCACCTGCAATACTTATTTTATTATCTTTATTCATAATTTTCATTCCTTCTCGCAGCCAATTAAAAATAGATTCTTCATAAATATCGTCATCTTGCATAAGAAATACATATTTACAATTAAGATTTTTTGCAATATCTAGAGAGAGTCTATAGTTTCTGATTTCATGCAGATCATTTACTTGTAATACAATATGATTTGGTCCTTCCAATTCCTTATGTAATAAAAAAGCAGAATTATCTATGCAGCCATCAGCAAATGCAACAATATTTGCCACCCTATTTTTTTTAAGTGGCTTAAGAATTTTTTTAACATTCATACCTTTATTAAAAAGCTGTATAACAAAAAGTACATCTGAATAATTATTAAATATGGATGCGGAGCATGCCAACTTTTCCTTATGTTTTTTTACTTGATAAATATGTAAAATTTTGGTCAAGAAAAAAATATTTTTTATCAGTTTAATTAATTTTATTTTATGCTTAGTTTTAACTAATCTTGAAATTTTATTTAACATATTTCGTAAGTTAATTATGATTACCTAATATACTAAGATATGAGTTGGTTAACTTTATGTTTAAACTAAAATTATATTTATAAGTCCTTAATAAATATTTAACTTTGTAATTTAGAGTTTAATGAAATATTACCCCATTACTTTAATTGCTTTTAATAGGCCTTATCATACATTTAAAACATTAGAGTTTTTAAGTAAAAATCCAGAAGCGATAAACTCTAATTTGCATGTTTTTATAGATGGTCCTAGATCTTATTCTGATATTAGAAAAGTAAATTCAACTGAACAAGTAGTAAATAAATTTCGCAAAAATTTTAAAAATATTTTTATTAAAAAGTCTATAAAGAATAAAGGATTAGTTAGCAATGTTGTTGAAAGTATCTCTGAAGTTTTAGAAGAAAATGATGCAACTATAGTACTTGAAGATGACATTCAGACTTCGATAGGATTTCTTAATTATATGAATAGATCTCTTGAAAATTATAAAAATAGTAAGAATGTATGGCATATTTCTGGATACAATATTCCCAGAAAATTTAATTATTCAGAAAAGGAAACATTTTTTATTCGATTGATGTTTTGTTGGGGTTGGGGTACTTGGAAAGATAGATGGAAATCATTTAATGAAGAAATTTTCTCTTTGAATCCATACTATATAAAAGAAATTTTTTCTCCAAAAATGATTAAAGAATTTAATTTAAATGGCAACCATAATTTATGGTGGTCACAAATTGAGGATAATGCTTCTAATAAAAATGAAACTTGGGCCATTTTCTGGTATGCACATATTTTTTTAAATAAAGGCCTATGTTTAAATCCAGTTGATAGCTTATGTTTAAATAATGGTTTGGATGGTTCCGGGCAAAATTGTAATAAAAATCTTATAGGTTTTTCAAAAGAATTAAATAAATCATTCGATCTGGAATTTCCTGAAAATGTTATTGAAGACAAATATTTTTTAGTAGAAATAAATAGATTCTTTAACTACCCAAATCTATTTTTTAGGATATTAAAAGTATTACTATCGAAAATAAAGATTTTAAGGAATAAACTTCGTTGGTTATAGATTATTTAAATTTTTAGAAACTATAAGTTTAGATTCTTCTAAGATTCGTATTTTATATATTTTGAATCAATTATTAAATCTTTAATGTTATTTTTATAGAAAATACCATCATTAAAAATACTTAATTAACACCCTTAAAATATGAGGTTTTAAGATAGGGTTTAATTAATTCTTTAAGTACAAGAAATCAGTTTGACCCTCTTTTTTTAATAATTGATAACCATTATGCATCAAAATTTGATTTATTTCTGTAACTCTTTGAAAACTTCTTTTAGAAGGGACGTTAAGTTCGTCAAATTCAACCAAAATTTGTTTTGGTCTAAAACCTTTTTCAAAGCAATCAATTAAAAACTCTATTTCAGCACCTTCAATATCAAGCTTAATAAGACTTATATCATCTTTATTTATATTCATTTCATCTAATAAGTTGTCAATAGTAATGGCTTCAACCTCTATAAAGCTTGTGTCATTTTTATATTGATTTTGGAAATTGATTATTGAATGGGAAACATGTTCAGGATTTGGCGGAGAGAAAAATTTTAATTTTTCATTTTTATTCCATAATGCTTTCTTTACAAGGAGAAAATTATCTTTTCTTAAATTTGAAAGATTATATGAACTTATAGGTTGTTTACCACCTTTTACATATTCTGTTTTTGATAAGCAACCAAGTGATTTGATAATTTCTCCATAATGATTTATAGCACGAGGAGTTGGATCAATAATCACTACTTTTGCATTAAATTTTGAGGCAAACTCTACATCAAATGAGGCGTCTTCTCCTAAGCCAGCACTTAATATTGTGCAATTGTTTAAATTATCTTCATTAACAAAACTCCAACCACCATATTCAGATCCGAGACGAATAATGTTATATCCCTCAACAACTTTGAAGTTTTGCAATGGATGCTTCCTTTTTAAAAAATTAGAAATTTTTTTGGCTAACTTAAGAAAATATGAATCTTTTAGGATTTTTTTTGAAATTTCTCTAAACATTAGAAAATAAAACCTCAACTATACTTATTCTAAATTAGATATTAAATCTAATTATTTTTTATGTATTTTAGATTTATATAATTTATTATTACCTATCCCATAAAATGAAATGCTTCCAAAATATTTTTTAATTTAAAAACTTGCTTTTAAAGAATCAAATTAAGAAACTAATTTATTAAAAAATTAGAATCCTTTATTATTTATAAATATATCCTTAATAAGGATTTTAAAAATAAAAATTTCATCCTTAGGGAGTACTATTTAATAGCAATTGCAAAAATTTGGTTGCTAAATTGTCGCTTATCTAAATATTTATCGAAACTTCTCAATTTTGCTTTAGAAAAAGGATTATTTAGAATTAATTTAAGCAAATTAGTTTCATCAAACATATATTTATGATGTCCTCCCATATAAGCAATATAATTAATTCCATCTATAGGACTTGATGTCCCATACATTTTTTGACAATCTCCTTTTATTATTTCTTGCTTTAAATAACTATGAACGTAATCGCGTGCATTAGGCACAGCGATTGAAAGTTCTCCTCCCTTCTTTAATGAACGATAACATTCTGATAATACGAAATTGATTTCTTCAAATGAAAAATGTTCTAGAGTGTGTGATGTATAAATTAAATCAATAGAATTATCAGGAAAGGGTATACCTTTCAGGAGGTCATATGTTAAATCTGATTCACTTTCAATAGATAGTGTTACCCAATTAGAATCTTTTTTTTGGTTCAAACCTAATTCTAGCCAAATACATTTTCTTCTTAAAATTTTCTTTATAAGATAGGGAGTCGCCTTAAACTTTAAAAACAGTTTAAATTCATGTTTAAATCTATTGAAAACTTTTATTAAAGTTCTAATTATTAAATGCTTCATCATGAGTAATTAAGTAACTTGATTTTATTTCCATAAATTATCTTTTAAAGAATATTCCCAAAATATTGGGAGTAGTTTTCTCCATATTTCGGCAGCCTGATAATCGTTTTTTTCATTGGAGTCCTTAAAGTTGTTCCAAATCTCTAGACATTCTTTCGAATATTGACTTTCTAAGGAATTGTTAAGGATAGTTTGAATATTATTTTTTAGTTGATTTCGGAATAAATTATTAATAAGGGCATCAGCTGTCCAACCAATTTTATCTCTTCTTAATCTAACTTTATCGGTTAAAATCCCTGTCATAGAATCTCTCAAAATTCTTTTACTAAAGCCACCTCCTACTTTAAAGTTCCATGGTAGCGAGAATGTATAAGTTACTAATTTCCAATCAAGAAAAGGCATTCGAGTCTCAACACCATAGGCCATTGAATATTTATCATAATTTCTTAATAATGAGGGTAAAATTGAACAATGGAATATCTCAAACAATACTTGATTGAAAGGATCCATTTCTAGAAATAAATCATTATTATCTATATCATCCATAAAAGGTGAGCTATCAAGATTATTTATAACCTCATTTGGTCTTATGAAGTTTTTCATGAAATTTTTAGTTTTTTTAAATTTCCCCAAAATTTCATATATTTTGCTTTTTATCCAAATTCTTTTTAATTTTTTTTCTTTAGGTGAAAAGACACCGGTTCGTGTTGCTTCATCTATTGCTATTAATTCAGCAAGATTTTTAAAGTTTGAAGCCAATGAAAAAGTTTTATTAATATGTCCATAACCACTCAACATTTCATCAGCTCCATGACCATCTAAACATACGCTGATCCCATTGCTTTTTATTGATTTATATAATGCCAGCATCGGTAGGGGACTTGTAATAACAGGGTCCTCCATTATCGCTAGGGATTTTTCAATAGATAATATTTCAGAGGGATTTACTTTTATTAGATTGATGGGAATTGATAAATTATTTGCAACCATTTTTGCCCAATTTGTCTCATCATTTATAAGCCCAGGGAAGCTCGAACAAAATATGTGTTGCCAATCTTTATTAGCATTAAAGTCTGCATTGTCTTTACCAATAAATGACATTGCCGAGACAACTGAACTTGAATCTAAACCTCCACTTAAGGTTGCCCCCAATGGCACATCTGATCTCATTCTGAGTTTTACTGAATTTAGGAATAGATCCCTCCAATGCAAAACACTATCTTCATATTTTTCCTTTGAAAAATTAATATAATCTAGAGTATTCCAATACCTAAAAACCTCTACTTTAGAATTTTTGAATGTTATGTAGTTTCCAGGTCTTACTCTTTTAACATCTTTTAAAACGCAAAGTTCAGAAGCTTCGTAATTAAATAAGTTAAGTTTCCAATCTTTTAGAATCTCACTTGGTGTTATCTTTTTAAAAAATTGAACTATAGCCTTCATCTCAGAAGCAAAAATTAGTTTGTATCCCCCTATCAGAGAATAATAAAGTGGTTTAACACCAAATCTATCTCTTGCTAATAGAGCTTTTTTTTCTTTTCTATCCCAAAGACAAAAAGCCCACATTCCATTACATTTTAATAAGAATTCTTTGCCTTCTAAAATTAATCCTTCTAATAAAACTTCAGTATCTGTATTTGTTCTGAAAACGCACCCTTTTTTTTTAAGTTCTTTTCTTAATTCTAAATAATTGTATATTTCTCCATTATATGTAAAAACATATCTTTGATCTTTAGAAAAAAAAGGCTGTGAACCTTCCTCTGTTAAGTCAATTATTTTTAATCTCGTATGGCAAATAGTTGTTGGAAACTCATTTTCTTCAGAGGTCCATATACCTGATCCGTCAGGACCCCGATGATGTATTTTTTTATTTATTAGTAACCCTTTTTGCTTATTACTTTCTCCAATTATCCCTCCAATCCCACACATTTTGATTAATGTATTTTTTTAACTTTAACATAAAGTTTATCAATCCTTGTTTTTTATAAATTCAAATGGCAACGTTGCAAGAAAGCTCTCTTATAATTAACTGGAAGTACATAGAAAATAATCAAACTAAATAATAAAATTTTGCTATATTTCAAAGTTATTTTTAAATTTATAATTAAATTACTCTATTGTAAAATATCGAATATTGATCAATAGTAAATTCCAAATATAAGTATGTTTTGGCCTTGGCAAATTTTATCAAGATTATTTTCTTTAAATTTTACTTATAAAATTGATTTTGATTTTGACTATAAAAGAATTTTGAAAGAATATAACACTGTAAAAAATAAATTACCTATAATCGAACATCCAAGCATAGGAATTGATCACGATGGTGGCTGGCAAGTGGTTTCTTTATATTCAGAAACTGGTGATTCAGTAACTGCAGGAAAAAATGCAGATATCGATACCAAACCAACAGAAATAATAAAATATTTTCCCTATACTCACGAAGTCATTAAAGAATTATTTAAAAAATATGATTGTCAGCCTAGAAGAATTCGCTTTTCAGTGTTAAAAAGCAAAAAAAAAATCAGTTGGCATCGAGACTGGGACGAGTCAATGGAATTCAGCAATAGCCGACTACATCTTCCACTTATTGTTAATGACAAAGTTAGAAGTAACCTATGTCATGAAAAATTTAAATGGAATCCTGGAGGACTTTTTTATGGAGACTATTCTTTCCCTCACCAGATAGTAAATAATGGACTAGAAGAAAGGCTTCATTTAATAATCGATTTAAAAGATCCAAAAAATTTATTTATAGACTCGGAAAAATTTTATGTTGAAGAAATCAAAAGAAAAAAATATAAAGAAATTATAATACTTATGTTCAATGTTTTTTATAAATATCCTATTATTTATTTTCAAGCCTTCTTAAGGAGGCTTCCATTGAGATATCTAAAAACACATGATACTCATCAAAAAATATTACACAAAAATTAAATATTAAAATAATTTTTTGCTCTTATATAAATGATTCATCTTCTAAACATATCTCTTTTCCCTTTAATTATTTTAATAAAAATAAAATTAATATTAAAAATAGGAATCATAAATTATTTTCGAATGAAAAGAATTTCTTTCTCTTCTTTTCCTAATGGACTTGTACCAATGAAAAGAATCTCTCAAGGTGGTTACACAATTGAAAAGATATTAGGCATCTGCCCTATTAAACCTTCACAATATACTCCTGCAAAAAAAATTGATTTAATGATTAATTTTCAAGATTACACATATTCATTATTAAATATTGAGGAATATATATCAAAACAAAATTTTCCTAATAATCTAAATGAAATAATTTGTATAAATTTAAACTGTAATGATATATCAAAAACAAAAGTTTCAAAAGTCCACAAAAAAGTATTTCAATATCGAATTGATGTAGATCCTTTAAAGTTCCATGGGAAAGCAGTTGAGAAATCTGATATTAATGGTTTACATGATGGAAAAATAATTCAATGTCCCATTAAAAAAAGTCAACTTTTAAAAAATAAAGTATACAATATTTTCATTGACACAAAACATAAAAACCATTGTTATCAATATAGAGTTTTCTATATAAATAAAGTTTTACCTTTTATGTATGTTACTAAAAAGCTGGCAAAACTACCTTTTAGTGGTGCAAGTAATTCAATAAAAACTTATATGGTAAAGACTAAAGATTATTTCTCATCTAAAGAAATAAATCAAATTCAGAAATTCTTTAAAGAATTTAAATGTGATATGGGAGAAGTAGATATTCTAAGAGATAGAAATTCAGGTCTTATTTATATTGTTGATTTATCAAATACACCAGGAATGAATTCAAAAGTATTTAGTTTAAAAGACAAAATGCTTTTCATCTATGAAATTAGTTTTGGCTTTTTTAATAATATAGTTTTGCCAATTATTAGGAAAGAAAATCCATTGAAAGATTCCACAATTGAAATCAAAAAATATTAAGAGGCTTTGATTGTATTTTTAAAAGTAGTGAATGAATTAAACTCTTTAGGACCAAATAATGAAACCAAATTCTAAATTATCTAGAATTTAATATTTAGATAATTAATACCCGTATATTACTTTTCATAAAATAGATTAGTTATTTTATAGACTCAATTGCTTTTCATTTCTCATGATTAGAAAGATTGAAATTATATTTAGCATAAAACTAAATAATATAATTAATGGAGAAAATTTATAAATCAACCCCAACTTTGACAAAAGGAATCTTACTAATCATGAGATTAACCAAAACCATCCTATTGATGAAAATATGAAAACTTTAACTAATTTATTCTTTTCTAAAATTGCATATATAATGGAAAACAAAAAAAATTATCGTAATATAAATGTCTTAAGAAACATAATTAAAGAAATACTTACCACCGACCAATATCCAATTTCTTTTAATTTAAATTTTGTTGCCAAAATTGGAGTATTTTGTGATAGTAATAATGCTATAAACCCAACTAAAAAAGTTTTAAGTTCATCTTTTAAACTATCAATTAATTACATTAAATCTCCTTGACCAATCATATTTAAATTCGTAACTTGCTTAGCTACTAAATAATGGTTTAAATAATTCTTAAAGAAGATTTGAACCCCTGCATCTGTATGCCATGCGAAAATCAATCAAATAATCATTACTTAAGAACTCACCATTTATATATCTAATTCTCTAAGAATTAAGTGGAGCCAAGCGGATTCGAACCGCTGACCACCTGCATGCCATGCAGGTGCTCTACCAGCTGAGCTATGGCCCCAAATAATCAAACGTCATTCATAATAATCATTAGAAAGATTTCTTTCGTAACGTTCGTAATTTATATATTACTTTATAGAGTTTGATTATTGAACTCTGCTTCTCAAAAATGTATCTAAAGATTGACAAGTAGAAGCATAATTTAGGGATAAAATCCAAAGCAATTTTACACCTTTTTTGAAAAGTTAGGTTTGTTCTTGATGGAGTATGGAGGAAGTGAAAAATTCAACCCAAATAATAATAATATATATATTTAATTATCAACTATAGTCTATTAAAAAATTAATTGAATCTCCAATAAAAACTTCCAGGTTAAATCTTCATCTCATATTAAATTATTAAACAAGTATTTATAATCAATGAGAGAAACTTTTGCAAAAATAATATTTATTTTTGCTGATTGTTCAAATTATATAAATAAAAAATTATTGAATTTAGATCAAACAAGTTAAAAGCTAAACAGTTTTTATGATTTATTAAATTTATCTTTTTTAAAGTCTTCCAATTATTGCGCATGTGGACTTATCTAATATTTTCTAAATCATTTTATTTAAACTTTCTTTTATAATTATTTTCTAGAATATTATTTATATTTATATGTAATTATTGTGCATCATAAAAAATTGCGTGAAATTTTTAGAAATATAGTTGAAGATTAATTAGGGAAATTAAGATATTAAAATTTTGGATAAGTTGACTTTAGATTACTCAATAGTTTATAAATTTAGTGTGTATTTAGATTGATGTACAAAATATCATTAGTTTCTGCAGATAATAACAATGGAGGAGCTGCTAGAGCAACTCGACGGCTAGTTAAAGGGCTTTCAAAACATTGTTTAAATAATAAATTTAGATATGAATTTATTTGTAATGGTTCACCCGAAATTGGATATTCTCAAAAAAAACCTTTCTATAAATGGTATTCAAAATATTTCTATAGTAATAATTCAATTCAGCCGATTGCTAAAATTATTTTTAATAAAATTTGGAATAAATTTAACTTACTAAAAACTACTAATGGAAACTTCTTTTTTCGAATTGGTAATTCAATTAATTACAAAATAACATTTAAAGATTCTGATTTGATGCATCTTTTTTGGGGGCAAACTTTTATAAATCCTGAAGAAATAGCAAAACTAGATAAACCAGTAATCGTAACTCTTCATGATATGTGGTTTATTAATGGTGGATTTGCATATTCCGATAATATTGAACTAGATAAAAAAATAAATTTAAATTATCTTGGCAAACAAAATTTTGATAATCAATTCAATATGAAAATTAAATTGCTTAATAAAAAAAATACTAAAATTGTAGTAACTTCAAATTGGATGCGACAGAAAGTAATAGATTCAGGCTTTGACGAAAATAAAATAACAAAAATTTTAAATTATATCCCAAATCATTACAGTTATTTAGATGCGCAAGAAATGTGTCAAAAGTTGCTTGGTTGGAGTGAGAATATAAAATCTAAAACAATAATTTACTTTTCTGGTTCTATATATGATTCAAGAAAAGGATTTAATTATTTTATAAAAGCAATTAAAGAATTAAACAATGAATTTAAATCTCAAATTGCCATTCAAATTCTTGGACATAATTTTGCAAAGGTTAATGAATTAGAAAATTTAAATATTGAATATAAGGTTCTTGGATCTTTTTCCGATGAGTTAAGTCAAGTAATTGGATATAATTCTGCGGACGTTTTAATTTGTCCATCATTAATGGATAATACTCCCAATGTTATTGCCGAAGCTCAAATGTGTGGATTACCATGTATTGCTTTAGAGGGATCTGGAAGTGCTGAGATGATAGATCCTAATATCTCTGGAATATTAGCTTCTAAAAACAACATATCAGAATTAAGTAAAATTATAGAAAATATAGTTTTGAAAAAAAATAAATTTGACAGATTATATATTTCGAGTAAGGCTAGCCAAAAATATTCTGTTGAGAATACATGTAAAAAATATGAAGAATTATATGCATCATTATTATGAAAGAAAAGGTTTGTATTTTTGGTTCAAATTCTATAATTGCCAATAACTTTATTGAAAACTTCTCAGAACAATATGATCTAATTGCAATACAAAGAGATAAAAATAATTCAACTTTTTCTAATACAACTACCAATAATATTTTTTTTAACATGTCTCAAGATTATGAGAAAAAAGAAATTGAGATATTATCCAAAAAAATTTCTTCAGAATCTGAAACTAATAAAATTATATTAATTTTATTTTCATGGGCAGGTAAACCAAGAGATATTGAAGAAAAATCTTCTACTAAAAACTGGGAGGCTAATGAAAAAATCCTAAGAAATTTTGTTGAAATTTCTAGAAATATTAAACCATTTCAAATAATATTTATTTCAAGTGCAGGAACAATATATGATCAGAATTCGGGAAACTTCGCAAAAGAAACGGATAAGCCTAATCCTGAATCTTTTTATGGCAAACAAAAACTTATTGCTGAAGACTATTTAATTAAATTTTGTTATTCAGAAAATATAAACATTACTATTTTAAGAGTAGCAAGCGCATTCGGCTTTAACCCTCAATTTCCAGATCATGGAGTGATTAATAAATGGTTATTCAACGCTATAAATAATGATCCTATAAAACTATATAATAGTTCTGATTCTGTGATTAATTTTATTTCGTTTTTTGAAATTTCAAAATCAATCCATACAATAATTCAAAAAAAAATATTTGGATTATTTAATATTGGATCACTTGAAAGTGTTTCATTAAGGCAGTTAATTTCCATTATAAAAGAGGTTACAAGTAAACCATTATTAGAAGAAAAAATTGAAGGAGATGTAAAAAGGTCTTTTTATCTTGATACCTCACTCTTTAAAAGAAAATCGAAATTAAGTTTTAAACTAAATCTTTTTTATGAAATAAGAAAAATATTTCTAATGATTAATGGTAAGTGATTGCCACCATTTTTTATTTGAAATATACCAATCAATTGTTTTTTTTAAACCTGTCTTTAGAGAAACTTTTTGTTCCCAATTAAAGTCTTTTTTCATTTTAGATGAGTCTATAGAGTATCTAAAATCATGTCCTGGCCGATCCTTTACAAATGTAATTAATTCTTTCCTATTAGTTATTTCTGAACCTTTTAATTTTTCATTTAGGATATCGCAAATCATGTAAGTTAAATCAATATTATTTATCTCATTCCTTCCTCCAATACAGTATTTAGATCCTGGGGTAGCTTCTAATAATAAATTTTCTAAAGCCAATATATGATCTTCTACAAATAACCAGTCACGTATATTTTCTCCTTTTCCATAGATAGGGATCTTTAAGCCTAGTAAACAATTTATTATTGTTTTTGGGATAAGTTTTTCGGGATGTTGGAAAGGTCCATAGTTATTAGAGCAATTACTTACAACAACCGGAACTCCATAGGTATGGAACCATGCCATTATTAAATGGTCACTTCCTGCTTTAGTTGCTGAATAAGGAGATCTAGGACAATAGATTGAGTCTTCATTAAATTTCTGATCATTCATATTTAAACTTCCAAATACTTCGTCGGTGCTTATATGCAAGAACTTCCAATTCTTTGAACAACCATTATCAAGCCAATGTTCTTTAAAAGTTTCTATTAAATTAAAAGTTCCTTCTAAGTTTGTCTTAATAAATTCTAATGGATTTGATATTGACCGGTCGACATGACTTTCAGCAGCAAAATTTACGATATGTGTTATTGAATATTTTTTTAAAATATCCTCAATAGTATCTTTATCACTTATGTCTCCTTTAATAAATATCAAATTAGAGTCACTTATTAGGGATTTTAAATTTTCATAATTTCCTGCATAAGTTAATTTATCAATAACGACCAATTTGTCTTTTTGGTGAAAGCTTGACCAGAAATTTAAAAAATTACTTCCTATAAATCCAGCGCCTCCAGTTACAAGGATTATTCTTTGCATTAATTTAGCTTACTTAATTTTTAAATTACTTATTTAATTGATTATACTCCAAAGATATTATTCAAAAAAATGCGTAAGGGAATTCTGTTAGCTGGAGGTAATGGTTCAAGACTATATCCCATTACCAAAGGAGTAAATAAACACTTGTTGCAAATTTATGATAAACCAATGATCTACTATCCACTTAGTACTCTAATGCTTGCGGATGTAAGGGATATTTTATTGATTACTAATGTTTCAGATATTGATACTTTTAAAAAACTATTTGGTAATGGTAATTACTTAGGAATAAATATTAAATATGAGGTACAAGAGAAACCTGAAGGAGTTGCTCAGGCATTTATTATTGCAAAAGATTTCATAAAAGATAATCCATCTATTTTGATTTTGGGAGATAATATATTTCATGGAAATCAACTTATAAAACAATTAAAAAATATCCCTGATGATAATAAGGGTGCTTCGGTTTTTGCATATCCAGTTAAAGATCCAGAAAGATATGGAGTAGTTGAATTTGATAGCCAAGGTAAAGTTTTGAGTATCGAAGAAAAACCCCAGATTGCAAAAAGTAAATATGCATTAACAGGTTTATATTTTTTTGATTCTTCTGTAATAGAAAAGTCTTCAAAATTAAAAAAATCTTCTAGAAATGAATTTGAAATCACTAGTATTAATAAAGAATACTTAGATGAGGGATCTCTAAATGTTGTTAAAATGGGAAGAGGCACTGCATGGTTAGATGCAGGAACTCATGATGCTCTACATGATGCTTCTAGTTACATTAAAACTCTTCAACAAAGGCAAGGCTTAATAATTGGCTGCTTAGAGGAAATTTCATGGAGGAAAGGTTGGATTACGAGCAGGGACTTAATATCAATAGCTAAATCACTTAAGAATAATTTCTATAAAGAATATTTATTTTCCTTGGTCGAAAATAAATAAAATTTATTAATTTGAAT
>Ga0310343_10000831_pt1 | contig 15220 bp, 12 predicted proteins | sample HC15DNA2025_MG_FD_203519 | JGI IMG/M metagenome (GOLD analysis project Ga0310343, IMG submission 203519) | Marine microbial communities from station ALOHA, North Pacific Subtropical Gyre - HC15-DNA-20-25_MG | ecosystem: Environmental > Aquatic > Marine > Oceanic | place: Pacific Ocean: North... | reverse complement strand
ATTTGTTATGAAACCTTTCACGACCCACCCATTCTACTGGGCAGCTTTGGTATACGGCAGCTTGAGTCTGACGCTCCAGGCAGCGAACCCCCAAGTCACGATGAAAACCACCTTGGGAGATATTGTCCTGGAGCTGAATGCTGAAAAAGCCCCCATCTCAACACACAATTTCCTCAAATATGCCGAATCGAAATATTATGACGGTACGATTTTCCACCGTGTCATTCCCACATTCATGATTCAGGGGGGTGGATTCGACAAGAATCTCGACAAGAAAACCACCGGCATGATGCCCCCCATCAAGAACGAGTGGAAGAACGGCCTCAAGAATTTGCGTGGCACTATCGCCATGGCTCGCACCAGTGACCCCGATTCGGCCACCTCACAGTTTTTCATTAACGTGGTCGACAATGCCTCCCTTGATATCGCCCGAGGCGGCGCTGCTTATGCCGTCTTCGGCAAGGTCGTGGAAGGCATGGAAAACGTCGATAAAATCCGTGACACGGAAACCAAGACCGACCAGAAATACCCCGGAGGAAAGGTGGTTCCAGCCACACCTGTGGTGATTGAATCGGTGACCCTCAAGGGAGAATACTCCATGGCAGCTTTGGAGGCTGCCGTCGAAGAAGCCAAAAAACAGGAAGCACAAATCGTGAGTGATGCCATATCAGGAGAAGAGGCCTTTTTTGCCAAGAATGCAAAAGAGGAGAACGTCAAACAAACAGCCAGCGGGTTGCAATACATCATCGAGCGCCCCGGTTCGGATGAAAAACCCAGTGCTACCGACCGAGTCGAAGTCCATTACAGCGGAAAGCTGGTGGACGGGACTGAATTCGATAGTTCCTACAAACGCAATGAACCCATCGTTTTTGGTCTCAACCAGGTCATTCCCGGTTGGACGGAGGGCCTCCAGCTCATTGGAAAAGGTGGCAAGGTGAAGTTGTTCATCCCTTCGAAGTTGGGATACGGCGAGCGAGGTGCCGGGGGCGTGATCCCACCCAATGCCACGCTGGTCTTTGATGTGGAACTTCTCGACATCAAATAGGAAGATCTTTTGTTATTCAAGGAGCCAGGCCCATGCCTGGCTCTTTTTTTTTAGGATAAGGATCCTACGGCTCGAGCAGGCCACGATTGCTTCCATTGAGTGGATCATCCGGAGGGCGTAGATAATCTCGCCACAGCCACCGCAACATCTCAGGCATCATGGCTCCACCCTGACGGTTGGAGTGCGTCCCGACTCCCCAACAATAATTCAGGTCGTATCCCTTCTCGGTGAGAGCAGTAACCATTTTTCGGTTTTGCTGATACCAGTCCCATTCCGGGTCGTAGCTGCCTCCTCGCCGTCGTCCCCGATTGTCATTCAGGCCATCCTGAAGAAAGATCCGTATGGGTTTTTTGGAATATTGAGCAATTAGTTCCGGGTAGACGTGGCCGCCCCGAATGTTCGTGAAACTCCCGATGGTGGAGATGACCTTGCCAAAAGCATCCGGCCGATGCCAGGCCACGGTAAAGGCACAGATGGCGCCTGAGCTGGCACCCGCAATGGCGCGGTCTTCAGGTTTGTCCGAAAGCATGTAGTCCTCCTTCAATTTCGGAATCAGCTCATCGATCACCATGCGAGCATAAGTGTCATTCAACTCATTGTATTCGGTGGGACGGTTGTTGATGCGATCTCCCCAGTCATTCGCTGAGGATTCCTGCTGATCCGGTGTCCGTCCCGGGTTGATGAACACCCCAATGGTGACCGGCATTTCACGGCGGTAAATGAGATTGTCGAAGACATTGGGTATGCGATAGGCGCCTTCCAACCCGACAAAGGCATGGCCGTCCTGAAAAACCATGAGGCGTGCCGGAGAGGATCCGTCATATTGGGCAGGCACATAAACCCAGTAATGACGCGTCGTGTTGGGGAATACCTGGCTGGCATGGGTCAAAGGACCCAACACGGTTCCTTTGGGAACCCCCTCCTGCGGCAGGGAATCAGGCCCCAGTCGGTAGACCTCATCCAATGGACCGCCATAAAGTGTCAGACAACCTAGGAGGGTGAACACCCGCATGCAGACTTGCATCTTCTTAAGGGGCATCAGCGCTTTCATGTTTTGCTGGCAGGGCTAAAGGGCATCACGCCGATGGCGTTCGTCGCAAGACCACATCGAACCTTGCAGACCACTGAGCGAAACCTTCGCTCTGGATAGGCTTGAAGTCGACGGTCACATTATCGCGTTGAGCCGGCGTTTTTATCCGATTCCAGAGGCCATCCTGGGCGTTTTGTGGGTGCCCCTTGATGTAGCACTGCGTGGTGAGCAATTCCTTGCCACCTCGCTTGACCTTGAGATGGATGTGGGGCGTCCTCCCTGGGTAAGGAACGGGCTTGATGGTGCGAAACAGGTATTCGCCGGAATTGCCGGTCAAAAAACGCCCAAAACACTGAAAGTGCGTGTCTCGCCGCTTGAGCGCATCTCCGCTGCCTGAGTGGTAGTAAACCCCCTTGGCATCGCATTGCCAAATTTCGACGACCGCATTCGGCACGGGTTGACCGCTGCGATCCAGAACGCGGCCACTCAAATAGGTGACCTCCCCTACCGCCGGAGTGGTATCATCGTTGACCACAATCAGGTCGTTATCGGTATCCAGCGGCAAGGTGTCCGGATAAAACGGACCTTCGGTCGATCTGGGTGTCACAGCAAGCTGCTCGGCAAACAGCCCAGGCACCTGCCAGAGAGCCACAGCGCTGGCCGCATGGCGTATAAACTGCCTGCGAGGCAGGTTGGAGGTTTTAATGATCGTAGGGATTTCTTTCATGGAGTTCATGGTTTTGGTTGGGTTATCGAAGGGCGCAGGGAAAGGACGGAAACGCTCATCAATGGTTGATCCTCCTTTGCCTCACGATTGGAAAAGACCAGACAGAGGTCTTGAAGTCCACTTTGAGGCATCAGAGAAATAGGGAGCGGAGGCGTCCGAGAGAAGCCCCCTCTGGAACCGGGTGTGGCTGGGGCAGGAGCTGCGACATCGGCTTGCCCTATCAAAGCCCCTTGGGGGTCCCCCAGCCGGACCTCGACCTGTCCGCCTGTGTGGTTCATACGGGCAGAAGCAAAGAGACCGATTTCCAGGGAGTCCACTTGTGTCATATCAAGCCCCTTAAAAATGAGTGAGCCTCCGTGCCTGACGGAGACGCCAAAACGCTGAGCTTCCACCTTATCCATCACATGGGCTCTGGCAGCATCCAGCTGTGGAGCCTGCAGCATGCGAACAGCACGCTGTGAAAGCGATGGCACGCCGTCATCGCCAAGATCCTTGTAGCTGGCCTGAATCAGAAGTTTTGGAGGCAGTGAGCGATTTCTTCGCCGGGCGCCCTTTTGATCTGCATCCGGGCCGGGACTTTCCAATTGGTAGGCTCCACTGAGCGCCAGTCTGGCACTTTCCTGGCCGACACTGAGGATGTATTTCAAAATCTCCCGAGCTTCATTTTCGGTAATCAAGGCATTGGGAGGCATAGGTACTTCACCCCAGACCCCACGCCCACCTTGAACGATTTTTTTTACCAGCCCATCCATCGCATCGGCTTGGCCGAGGTAGCGCTCGGCGATCCTATCAAAGCCTGGCCCCACCAATCGTCCTTGTGCGAGGTGGCAGGAGCGACAGTTGGCTTTTTGTATCAATCCAGCGGCCACGGGAAAACGAGCCAGAACCGGATCTTCCTCCCCCACGGCATCCAGCTCGTCAGGATCAAAGCCCGCCTCGACCATCGAAATACTGAAGCCGACCGATTCAGCAGAAATATCACCATCACTCAAGAGCCCATCCTCCCGATCCTCCACTTCGACCGCATACTTTACTGGAACCTCCTGGAAGTAGAACTGCTGATTGCCCGCCAATTCAATGGAGACACGGGGTGGTTCATTGCCTGAGACGATGGGCAGCGAAGCGCTGGCCACAGCCCCACTGGAATCGGTCACAGTCAGATGTGCCGTGTAGTTGCCCGTGTTTTGAAGCACCACACGGGGATGCGCCTCGGTGAATAACTCCACATTGCCGCCCGCGTCCGAGATCTCCCAACGGTAATCCAATGGATCCTGGTCAGCGTCGTAGGTACCTTCTGAGGAAAGCTGGATTGGCAGGGGCGGCATTCCCCCGGTTTTGTCAGAGGCAATGCGTGCGACCGGAGCGCGATTGCCTCCTTCATAAGTAATCCTTACAAGTTTGGCTTCCGGGCTGGCCTGAAACCAGCGTCCCCCATATTCCAACACGTATAAATCACCGTTGGGGCCAAATTTCATGTCAATAGGCTCCACTGGCCGGTAATCAGGCAGAAAGCGTTCGAGGGATTCATAACCACCCTCTTCATCCATGCTGATGAGGAAGACGGCGCGACGAGACAACTCGGCTGCCAGCCACTTACCCTCGAAATAGGCTGGCCAGGGGCGAAGGGCATTGGGGTAATCTGCTTTGTGATAGATCGGGCCTCCGGTAGCCGACCGACCTCCCGTGCCCATGGCGGGAAACGCTTCAGAGGCATCATAGGGATAATAAACAAAACTCGGCTGCAAGGGTGGCAACTCGACCAGCCCGGTGTTGTTGGGAGATAGGTTGGTCGGGTTTTTGGGATCTTTCCTCTTCCCAGGCACCTGGGTTTCGTAATCCATGATCGGGTAGGCATGATCCCCCACAAAATAGGGCCACCCAAAGAAACCAGGCCCCCGTGCCTGGTTGAATTCATCGTAGCCCTTGGGGCCTATGACCGAGTCCTCGCGCGCGTCCGGACCGACTTCCCCCCAGTAAATCCATCCTGTTTGGCTGTCGACAGAAACTCTCCACGCATTGCGATGGCCCATGGTATAGATTTCGGGACGTGTATTGGGGGTGGTCAGCGGAAAGAGATTTCCGGGCGGGATGGAATAGGACCCGTTGGCTTCAGGGTGAATTCTCAATATCTTCCCTTCCAGGCTATCGGTGTTGGCCGTTCCACGTTGATCATCCCAGCTGCTTCTTCCCGGGCGCTCATCGGTATGGGATGCTTGGTTGTTACCCGTGTTGTTCCCAATGGTGACAAACAGGTTGCCCTCTGAATCCCAGGCCATGCCACCACCGGTGTGGCAACATGTTTCGCGCTGGGCCTCAAAAGAAAGCAGCACTTTCTCGGAATTGGCTACCAGAACATTGTTTTTGAGGGTCCAGCGACTGATGATCGCCTTGGGCTCCTCAGGAGAAAAATAATAGGTGTACATCCACCCGTTTTCCATGAAGAGAGGGTCCAGCGTCATTCCCACCAGGCCTTGCTCATTGTTCCCTTCGGTGTTGACCTCAAGGGCACCAACCGGCTTGAGCCGACCGTCCACCGGATCGATCATCTGGATGCCTCCCCTTCTCTCAATCAGGAAAATTCTGCCATCTTCTAGGACCTCAAAGGCCATGGGTTCATTGAGCGGGCCCTGAAGAACGACCGTTGGAGTGAAACGATTGTCGTCGGGCTTAATGCTTGGGTCCAGATTCCAATCATCAGCGAGAAGAGGATCGGCACCCACCATAAGACTCATCGATACGAAAAGGACGAACTTGTGAAGCCCAGGGCATGGGGTTGAACACGCTGTTTTCATCTTAAGATTCTGGAAGGGGAGCACATTATCAGACAGCATCGTGATGGCAATCATGGAATCGGGTTGTTCGAGTGGGTCCTTCCTTTTTCGAGGAGCGGTGGATCTATCCGGTTGCCATCCCTTGAGCCCTTTGGCACGATGCCGCCCATGACATTAGATACTGCCGGCCCTCGCTCTGAGAATCGGGGCCCAGACCAACTCAGATCCATTCGCTTTCAAAATCATATTGCCCCACATGCGACAGGTTCCACCCTGATCGAATGGGGACAGACGCGGGTGGTTTGTGGGGTCACCATCGAGGAAAATGTCCCCCGTTGGATGAAGGAACAAAAGAAAGAAGGGGGCTGGATCACCGCCGAATATTCCATGCTTCCCTACTCCACTCTGACCCGTAAGCAAAGGGATGCCACCAAAGGGCGCATCGATGGACGTTCTCAGGAAATCCAGCGCCTCATCGGGCGTGCCATCCGGGCTGCGGTCGATCTCAAGCAACTGGGTCCTCGCACCATCTGGGTCGATTGCGACGTCCTCCAAGCAGACGGTGGCACACGGACGGCCTCCATCACGGGCGGCTATGTGGCCTTGGCCTTGGCCATCGAAAAACTCCGGCAGGACGGCATCCTCAAGGAAAGCCCCCTGGTCAACGGAGTGGCCGCTGTCAGCATGGGGGTGGTCGATGGGGTGCCCCTGCTGGATCTCGATTACAAGGAAGATGTGAATGCAGAGGTCGACATGAATCTCGTCATGACCGATGAAAATCAGTTCATCGAAGTTCAGGGAACGGGTGAAAAAGGCACTTTCGACCAAAGTGCGTTGCAGCAATTACTTGCTTACGGTATGTCCGGCATTCAGGAGCTTGTGACGATTCAGCGGACAGCCATTGCCCAGGCAGCTTCCTGATCATCCTCAAAGCTCTTTAGAAAAACTTCATGCCCTCGAAAGCATCCAGGGATTCTGAGGCAGAGGTCTGGCAAGTCAGTTTCCAGGTTCCAGCCGCTTTGGAAGAAGCCGCCACGGAGATCTTGGTCATGGCTCTGGGCCAAAGCGCCTCGTCGTATTGTCCGCTTGAATCGGATCAGGCAGAAATATCAGCTTTCATCACCCAGCGCAGTGCCTGGAACTTGAGTAAATCAAGAGAGATTCAAGCATGCCTTCAAAACGGCTTCCCGGATCTGCTTGAGAAGTCATCACTCACATTCCGATGCCGCAAAATCAAGGAGAGTGACTGGAGGGAATCCTGGAAATCCCACTTCAAACCTCTTGAAATCGGAAAACGCCTTTTAATCAAACCCAGTTGGTCCAAGAAGCAACCCAAAAAGGGGCAGAAGCTCATCACCCTCGACCCCGGATTGAGTTTTGGAACCGGCCAACACGCCACGACTCGATTCTGTCTCGAATCCCTGGAAAAACTTCAACCACTGGATCGCCGAGCCTCCATGCTGGACATCGGCACGGGTTCAGGGATCCTGGCCATTGCGGCCGCCTGCCTGGGATATCAGCCCATCAAGGCATTCGATCATGATCCAGACTCGATCATGGTTTCGAGGGAAAATGCCGATCTGAATCAGGTTTCATCTCAAATCAGCTTCAGCCGGTGTGATTTGACGCAACTCAAACCGATGGTCCAGACAAAATATGATCTGATTTGCGCCAACCTGACGCACGATCTGCTCAAGGCCCACGCTTCCACCCTTCTTGGAAGGCTCAAGCCCGGGGGGTATCTACTTCTCGCTGGCATCCTGATCGAGCAATTCCGCGCAGTGGAGAGCGTTTATCATGCCCATGGTTGCCGGCGCATCGAATCTCGTCAGGAAAAGGAATGGCAATCCGCAAGCTATCGGGCTCAAGGTGAAGGTTCATGAACCGCTTCCAGCGGCGCTTCTGGCATCCAGCTGACGGAACTGTTCCAGCATCTGCAATCGCCTGAGTTCCAATTGCTCCAGCCTTCCAAGGGTTCGATTCACAAGGGTCCTCTCCCGGAGAGGCAAGGCCCCTTTTTTCGCGGATTGAAATCCCAGCCGAGAAAGTTGCTCCAGAAATTCTTGGATCAGCTGGGCATAGTCTTCCACCAGAGGCACACATTCGAATACCACCTGGTTCTTCAACTCCATCAGGCGAAGGTGTACCTGCCACAGTTGTTCATCGCGCACAGCTCCCTCCCACTGTCCTATCACCCCTTCCAGTGAAACGCTCGTGTATACAGGCAGCGCATCCTCCCTTTCGGCAAGCTTGGCCTGTGGCGTCAGACTTGCCTTGAGCAGTTCCAGGCTACGCTGCATGTCGGCTCTGCGAACCGGATTATACTGACTCAGCGCAGCTGTTTGCAGGGCCCACCATTTTTCCAGGCGAAGCATATTCGGAAAGGAGGCGTGGTAGCTGCGATGAAAGGTCGTCTGCCAATTCAAGAAATGGGGCATCTCCCGGAGAAACTGTTGCATCCCCGAGACACCCTCTACTTGAGTCAGAAGGCCGTGAAAAAGCAGATGGGCTGAGTGCCGATAACGAATGTCGTCGAAATCATAGGACTCGGGCATGAGCAAGGATTCCAGAGAAAGAGGCTCCAGGGTCTTGAGGGTCAACTTGGCCATGTGGGTGGCATCTTCATTGTAGACCCACGTGCGAAATCGCATACCAGGATCTGAAAACTGCCCAGGGGCCACCACATCTTCCAGGCTCAATGACGGATCCACCAGAGAGGTCTGGAGCATTTCCTGCCAGACTCCATCAATCAGCCATGCAGGCGGATCGAACATGCGTTCGGTTCCGGCGCGATTGATGAGATCCAAAAGAAGGACATGCACCAGATTGCGAATCCATCGGTCTTTGCGGATTTTGGGATAGAGCATCACACGAAACCCCCATCCGTTGTTGAACCGGGTCGGCAAGGTGACAAAGGGCTCTTGGTCGATCAATTTGGAGCTCAAATGGATGCGGATTCGCTGAGCCCACTGATCCTCAAGGCCCAAAACTTTGAGAATACCGGTCTTGACTTGCTCGGCGGTCAAACTAACCAAGCTAGGGGTCAAGGCAACCCAGCCTTGGTTCACCTGATTGGGAGTCAGTTCGGGGGTATAGAAGCGATCCTTGACCCAAATGGTCAGAAATTGTCCACTCGTGCTCTGCAGACTCTCGCCCTGGAGTTCAAGCTTGGGTGTCCCGAGTAACACCGCCCACAGGGCAAAGGTGAGCAAGTGCCCGGACAGAGTGCCAAGGGGTCCGCACCCAACAGGCTGACGGAGCACCAAGTGCATTAACTTTTCTTCTTCGGTTTGGAAGATGTTTTGGATTTTTTGGAATCAGTCGCTGGCGCCGGCTTGTCCTTTTTGGCACCACTTTTGTAGTTTTCACTGCGATAATCGGTGATGTAAAAACCAGAGCCCTTGAAGATCAAACCTGCTCCAGAACCAATGGATCGTTTCACCTTTCCCTTGGCCCATCGCTTTTTGGGACAGACCCCTTTCGGACAGGTGGTAAGAGCGTCATCCTTCATGGACTGGAAGTGTTCGAATTCCAGTCCACATTTCTCACAATAGTATTCGTATGTTGGCATAGTCCTGAGGCGTTACTTGCAAGTCTGCGGCACAGCAACCGCTCTACATTTCTGGGGGAGTCCTTCCCATGAGGCGGAAGCGTAACCTCATTCCAATGCCGCACATCAAGCCAATTTTGCAGCTCATTTTTTCTGGTATGAACCGGTTTGGCAGATTAGGACTGAAAGCCATTGAGCCAAAAACCTCAAATTCAAAAAAAATTTTACAAAAGATCCACTTTTGTCACCCATCTACCGATCCCTTTTCGCTACAGTCCGACCCATGCCTGGGCGCAGGAAATCGCTCCCAATCACTGGCGGGTCGGCATGACCAAATTCGCCACGCGCATGCTTGGTGACATGGTGGATCAGGGATTTGACATCAGCCCTCATGAAAAGCTGCATCATGGGCAGATCATTGGCTGGCTCGAAGGTTTCAAGGCCATCTCCGATCTTTATTCTATTGTTCAGGGAACCTTCCTGAGGGGTAACCCGGCCTTGAGCAAAGACATCCAGGCGATCTCCAAAGACCCCTATCAGGAAGGATGGCTCTATGAGGCCGAAGGGTTGCCGGATCCTCGTACGATGGACGTCGACCAATACACTTCACTACTCGACACCACCATCGACAAAATTCTCGAGCAACAACAGAGCGGTGAAGCTTGAAGGACAAACACCTTCCAAGCTTGTCATTGGGCCTTGATGCCGTCATGATCACAACATGCCGCGACGCTTTCCAGGGCCTTTGGAAACCCTGAAACCCACCCGAAGGGTGACCGGGTTGCTGAGCAGCGTGTTCCCCTTCCTGCTTGGCATGACGGTCCTTGCTGAAGAAAGTTCGCAATCATCCACACCCAACATCGAGTTTTTCCCGAGTTCCATCACATTGACCAGTGGGCAATCCTGGCAGCGTCTGCTGGCATGGAGCCGTGACACCCGGAACCATCACCAGGATCATACCGAAGAGCTGACTTGGAGCGAATCAGGCGAGGATCCCCGCCTCCGTGCGCAGGGATCTTCCTGGCTTGCCGTGAAACCAGGCAGCACCCTTTTGGAAGCGCGCAACGCCAGCGGTCACATCGTAGGCCATGTGCCGGTCACCGTTCACCCGGCACCCAGCGATCCAACCCTCAGTTTCCTGGACGACATTCAACCCATTCTCACCAAGACCGGTTGCAACAATGGTGCCTGCCACGCCAAACCGGGTGGCAGGAATGGCTTTGAATTGTCAGTCTTTGGCTATGACCCGGCTTCCGATTACCGCCAGATTGTTCACGAAGGGAGAGGTCGGCGCATTTTCCCCCCTCAGCCAGAGCGCAGCCTTCTTCTGCTCAAACCCACACAGGAAATCCTTCACGAAGGAGGGAAGGTGCTCGACCCGGGAAGTCCCTTCCATCAACAAATCATCGATTGGATGAACCAGGGTATGAGGTATCAAAATGAACAGGACCCACTTTTGACACACATTTCCCTTCACCCCGAGGGCGGCAGGCTCTCAAAGAGCACCTCGTTTCACTCAATGGTGCAAGCCCATTACGATGATGGTTCCATCCGGGATGTTTCTCACCTGGCGGAATGGCAAAGTTCCGACAAGGACATTCTGATCGTGGAGGAAGATGGCTTGGCAACCACAGGAGATCGGGAGGGCACTGTCGTCATGATCGCTCGCTTTTCAGGTATGTTGGATGAAACCCGATGGACCGTTCCCAGAGAGCACGAGAGCCGTCAACTGGCCTCCCGATTTGCCCAGCTGTCCCCCCACAACCTGATTGATGAGCTGGCATTCCCAACCTTGCAGGAACTGGGATACCTTCCCTCGGAAGCCTGCTCTGACACCACCTTTATCCGACGCACGACCCTGGATGCGGCCGGGGTGCTTCCCTCCCGGGAAGATACCGAGCGTTTCCTTTCCGATCGACGACGGGACAAACGAGAGCGTTGGATCGAATCGCTACTGACCCACCGCTGGATCGGTGATCACTGGGCCATCAAATGGACCGATCTGTTGCGCCCCAACCCGGATCGAGCAGGCATCAAAAGCGTCTATATGTTCGACCAATGGGTGCGGCAATCCTTCAGAAAAAACATGCCCTATGATGCATTTGTCCGATCCATCCTGACGCTGGAGGGCAGCAATCATGGTTTCACACCTGCTTCCATCTACCGGGACAAGCGCACCCCCGAAGACCGCACGATCCTCTTCAGCCAGCTGTTCCTTGGGGTCCGCCTGGAATGCGCCAAATGCCATCATCACCCCTTTGAAAAGTGGGGGCAGGAAGACTTTTACCAAACAGCTGCCATCTTTCAATCGGTCAAACAAAAGGGCGCAGGGGTTTCACCACCCATTTCAGCTGGAACCGAAACGTTTTATTTTGAGTCAGGAGGCGAGATCAAGCACCCCCGGACCGAAGAAATCATGCAACCTACCCCCCCGGGAGGCGGTCCATTGAAGTATGAAGCCAACGAGGATCCAAGAAATGCCTGGGTGCATTGGATGATGCGCGAAGACAATCCCTATTTTTCACAAGCCATCGTCAACCGGGTTTGGGCTGTCTTTTTTGGTAAAGGCTTTGTGGATCCCGTGGATGATTTTCGAACCAGTAATCCTGCCGTTCACCAATCCCTGCTGGAGGCCCTTGCCAAGGACTTCGTTGCCCATGGCTACGATTTACGCCATCTCATGAGAACCATCATGTCATCGAGGCTGTATCAATCCAGTTCGACCCCCAACGACACCAACATCGCTGACACGCGGTACTTTTCGCGATACTATCGTAAAAGACTCCCCGCAGAGGTTTTGTTGGATGCCGTCAGTGACATCACCCACATTCCTGAATCCTTCGAAGGCATGCCGCCTGGTTCGCGCGCAGTGGAAACTTGGAATTTCAAAATTTCCTCTCAATTTCTCGATGCTTTTGACCGACCCAATTCAAGTTCGGACCCTCCATGCGAGCGGATCAACACCCCAAGTGTTGTCCAGGCACTTCATCTCATGCATTCCGAAGCGATTCAGCGCAAACTGCACGATGACGAGGGGTGGGTTGCCAAATTGGCCAACCAGGCCATGAATCCCGAACAGAAGGTCGAAGAGATTTACTTGACTCTATTTTCGCGCAGGCCAAATTCGACAGAGATCCTCATTGCGATGAAAGCCATTTCCGGTGAAAGACAACGCGAGGGTTTGGAGGACTTGGTTTGGGCGCTGCTCAACAGCGCTGAATTTGTGTTCAATCATTGAGAGTCAGAATCCTATGAGTCGAAAAACCTTCAACTGCCAGGGAGTGAGCCGCCGAGACTTCATTCAGCTGGGGCTGGGTGGCACTCTAGGGCTTGGATTGGCCGATGGCCTGCGACTGCAGGCAGCCTCCAAGGACCCATCATCCCAGGCCAACGACACGCGCTGTATTCTTGTCTGGCTGGACGGAGGTCCCTCTCATTACGAAACATTCGACCCCAAACCCAATGCTCCTCAGGATATACGAGGAGATTTCGGCACCCTTCCCACCTCCGTTCCCGGAGTGCATTTCAGTGAAGCCGTTCCCCACCTTGCCAAGGTGATGGACAAGGTTTCCATCATCAGGTCCATTTGCCACAAAGATCCCAATCATGGCGGGGGCAACCACTATATGATGACGGGAGCACCCACACCGGTTCCCGTCTCCTGTGGGGCCTTTGTCACCTTTCACCCCAGTTTTGGCTCCATGATTTCCTATGATCGGGGCATTCGAGACGGTCTCCCGGCCTACATGAGCCTTCCAAGGGTTTCCCGTTCGGGTGGACCCAATTTTCTGGGAGGTCAGCACGCCCCTTTTGTCGTGGATGGTGATCCCAACCAAGAGAGTTTCCGAGTGAGGGATGTAGTGCTACCGACCTCCATCAGTGAAGGCAGGGCTGAAAACCGACGACAACTTCGAGCCTCACTGGACAACATGCTCAGGATGCAGGATGCCTTGGCTGAGGATCCTGCCGTTACTTTTGACCAGTTTTATCAGCAAGGAACGCAGCTGGTCACCTCACCCGAAGCCCAGAAGGCCTTTCAGATCGGAGACGAATCGGAATCAACGCGCGATCGATATGGTCGCAATGACCTGGGTCAGCGGCTCCTGATGGCGCGACGCTTGACCGAGGTAGGCGTCTCGTTTGTCACGGTCTATTACGGCGGATGGGACAACCACACCAACTTGTTCAAAGCCTATAAGGGATCCTTCATGTCCAAATTGGATCAGGGTCTCGCCGCGCTGATCAGCGACCTTCACGAGCGCGGTTCCGCTGAAAAAACCATGGTCATTTGCCTGGGAGAGTTTGGTCGCACGCCCAAAGTCAACAAGGATGCAGGAAGGGACCATTGGCCGCACGCCATGTCTGTCTTGATGGCAGGTGCCGGGATCCCCGGAGGCCAGATCATCGGCGCCACCGATGCGAAGGGTTTTTATGCTGCCGACAATGTCCTGAGCCCTGAGGACTTCGCTGTATCCCTTTATCAAAAAATGGGCATCCAGCCTCACCAGACACTTTACCAGACCTCCGGAAGACCAGTGCGTCTGGTCAATGGGGGGAAGAGGATTGACGAGCTCTTTGCCTGATGGCTTAAAGATTACTTATCGGATGGAATGAAAAAACCATCCGACTTAGACTTGCGGGAAAAAAGCCTGCGGAAAAAGGAAGGCTTGTCCGCCGGTTGATACCCTCCCACTTTCTGCTGGTTTTTTGTCAGACTCCGAACCACCTTCTTTTGACGAGAAACCACCTCGCGTTGTTCTCTGCGGATCTGTCGCTGAGTCTTCTTGGACTCCTGTGTGAGTTCTGATTGGCGCTTTTCCTCGGCACGACGCTGAGCGCGCTGTTCCTTTTGTAGGTTTTTTTCGTTCTCAACCCGCTGTTTCTCGGCTTCCTGTGCGCTGACATCCTCGACCGGCACCGAGGCACCCTGAGACAAGGTGGAAGGTTCGGTTTTGCTTCGTTTCCAGAATTTCCAACCCTCGGCTTCGAGACGTGGTGCCCAGGAGCCGACCATGCAGCAGCCAAGAAACGTCGCGACGAAAAGAGCGATAAAATGTGGAGGTGAATGCATGATGAAAGTGGTGGGCCCAGAGGGATTTGAACCCCCGACCAAGCGATTGTGAGTCACTTGGATATGCCAATGACTTGACACAGATTTAAAGTACTAATTAACCAGATATCGTCAAGAGATATCGAACAAATTCACACTGAATATGGGCAAAAAAAACGGGGATGAACCTCGGCTTGTGCTTTGAAATTGAATGGAGACTTACTCGGAATCTTCCGGCTCAGAAGCCCCACTCATGGCTTCGTTGACCCCACTGACGGTGCCCAGCATTGAGTTGCCTTTGAGGATGCATCCACTGTTGTAATACATCCCCTTGTCTTTGGCTCGCGGGTTTAGGCTGATCGCCCTTTCCCTTGCGCCATATCTTTGGGTGTCTTTTGGTCTCCATTCAATTTCCGTTGAGAAATGTTAGCGGGTTTGAGAAGATTGAGTTCATAGGCAAATCAAAATTGGTTACCATTTTGATATTATTGGTCAGAGATTTATTCAAACAGAAATCAATACGCTCATAAAACACATATGAAAAATATAGATACAAAAAAAAGAAAACTATTAGCTGGCGCCCTCCTAGCTTCTTTGGGTGTAAACCCTATTTCAGCGAAGAATGAGAAAAGTGGGATGTTCTACCATCTACATTACTTCAAATTCAAACCAGAGGTATCTGAGATCGAAATAGCGAAGTTAATGAAAGAATTAGCTGCGCTGCAAGATAAGATCCCCGTGCTGAAGGAGTTCTGGGTTGGGAAGAATGATTCCCCAAATGGCAAAGGTTTTCAATATGGTGAAGTAGCCCTTTTTGAGAAAAAGGAAGACCTCAAAGTCTACGACCAACACCCTGAACATAAGAAGATGGTAAAAAAAATTGGACCAAAGTTAGCCGGGGGAATTAGCATGGATTTTGTCCCTTTGGATCCAAGCGCAGCTTGAAGTTAAAACGTAGGCCAATTGTAGTAATTTGAGCCACAAATATTGTCCAGGGATATCGAATGTAGACCCGAACAATATACCCCCACCCCCCCCAAAAAAAAC
>Ga0310343_10000828_pt1 | contig 15227 bp, 12 predicted proteins | sample HC15DNA2025_MG_FD_203519 | JGI IMG/M metagenome (GOLD analysis project Ga0310343, IMG submission 203519) | Marine microbial communities from station ALOHA, North Pacific Subtropical Gyre - HC15-DNA-20-25_MG | ecosystem: Environmental > Aquatic > Marine > Oceanic | place: Pacific Ocean: North... | reverse complement strand
TGATTGTGCATCAAATATCACTTATGGTGTTGTAACATGTGACAAAGAATTTGGTAAAGCAGATTTTAGAGGTGGTAGAATGGTTATTAATAAATACAATAAGTCAAATATTAGATCATCTTTTGAAAAAAATACTTCAGAAATTAAGGGATCTAAAAATAAATTAATTTTAAAAGAATATGAGGATATGATGTTAAATTTTGATAAAAGAAATATTGAAATCATAAATGAATATATAGTAAATAAAGGAAGACTTTCTGATAAAAAAAGAACCTTAATTCTTGATGAAAAAATTAATAAACTTTTTAAAAGAAGAGATTTGTATTCACTTAATTTTTCAGTTAGGTATAATGCTTCAGAAGTCTCAGCTTTGATTGCACTTTACAAACTAAAAAATATAAATTCATACTATCTTAATTTAGTTTACAATAATTTTAGTGATAAGATAAAAAACACTAAGTATGGAAAAAAATTACAAAAAAAAATAAAAAGTCTATAATTCAATATACTCAACTATTATTTGTCCTAAGTTCCAAGTAGGTATATAATATTTGTATTGTGAACCTTCCAATATTTCATCAAAAATTATTTTTTGAAGGTAGCTTGAGTTTCCTGTTATTATAGTTAATGTAAAAGAACCTTGTAATTGGTTTTTGTATAATGTTTGACTAACAAGATCAAGTGCTTTTTGGTGCCTTATTCCATGAAGATCAATTTCATTAATTTGTTTTTTTTTCACTTATCAAAAAAAATGTTAATCTAAAATAAAAACTCCTGACTTACTTACCAACAATTAAATTAAGTCAGGAGTTTAAGTTACACCAAAAATATCAACTATTATTAATGAAATTTAATATTCAAATATAATAGTTGTGTAAAATTTAACCTGTTAAAATCTTTATAAACTTTTGTGAAAATTTTGTTAATTGTAAGCCTGAATCTTAATATAAAAAATATATAAGTTAATTAACATGTAAAAAATTGCAGGAGATGTTCTTATCAAACCATCATTAATTTTCAATCGAACACAAACTCCAAAAAACATCAAAGTAAATAGTCCAAAACTTGAAATCAACATTAGTTCTTTAACAAAAAAACCTAACAGTAAACCAATTCCTCCTGCAAATTGGAAAAAGCCAGTAATTTTTCTAAAATTATTTAAACCATATCTTTTAAATTCATATTTAAAATAATTTGACAGAAAACACAAAAATCCAAATATTAAAAATGAAAGACCTGAAAATATAATTAAAATGAAATCAAATTTCATTAAAAAAATTCTAACTCATAAAGACCAATTGTTAGGGACAAACACAAAAGGAAAAATGATGGTAAAAATTTAGTAAAAGAGTTTTTGACACTAAAGTGTGCATATTGGGCACATAACATTAAAAAAGCAATAAAAAAAGAAGGTATTAATGCTAAGTCTGGAAACCAAATACTTATGATTAAAACTGTAGACATTGATATTTTAGCCGCACCAACAAGACTTCTAATTATATTTGACAAGCCAAAATGCTTAAATTCATCAACAATATTATCAAACCTAACTACCCAAACAATAAAAATTGAAATGGCTATTATTATCTTAAAAAGTGTCATTATATTTTCCATACTACAATTTAGTTATTTTTTTCAAAACCCTGAACTCCTTGGATCGTTGTATATTTCATAACGTATTTTTTTTCAGGATTAATTAATTTATAAGCGGCTTTAACTGCAACAGTTGCCTCATGAAATCCACACAATATCAACTTTAATTTTCCTTGGTATGTATTAATATCTCCAACAGCAAAAATACCTTTAACATTGGTACTATAATCTAAAGAATTATTTACAACTATTGCATTTTTTTCTATGTCAAGACCCCAATTTAAAATAGGGCCTAGTCTAGGTATGAGACCAAATAGTGGGAACCAGTGATCAGATTTAACTTCTGTGTTATTGCCTGAGTCGTCTGATATAATAATTTGATTTAAATTATTTTTACCTGTAAGTTTTGTAACCTGTGAATTAAGATATATTTTAATTTTATTTTGTTTTTCTAGTAAGAAAATTTTATCAACTGACTCTTTGTGGGCCCTAAAATTTGATGATCTGTGTATTAATCCAACTCTATTATTTGAATTCTCTGAAAAATAGATAGCCCAATCAAGTGCAGAATCCCCACCACCAGATATGAAAATATTTTTTTTATTTATATTTTCAGGATTTTTTACCATATAATTAACTCCTTTATCTTCATAAAAAGATAAATTATCAATTTTTGGTTTTCTAGGTTCAAAACTTCCAAGACCACCAGATATTATAACTATTGGAGCTTTGTGCTTAGTGTTTTTATCAGTAATAACAGTAAAGGAATTGTCATTATTTTTGACAATTTTTTCTGCTCTTTCACCCAGAGTGAAACCTGGATTAAATGGTGAGGCTTGTTCCATTAGATTTTCAACTAATTTTCCAGCAAGAATTGAAGGAAATCCAGGAATGTCATAAATAGGTTTTTTTGGATACAATTCACTTAGTTGTCCACCTATTTGAGGAATAGTATCAATAAGATGACATCTAAGTTTCATTAAACCAGCTTCAAAAACAGTAAATAATCCAACTGGTCCAGCGCCTATAATTATTATATCCGTTTTAATCATTTTCTATCATAAATTTTTAATATAACTACCTAAAGAGTCTTTAAATTCAAATCCGTCAACAGATCTATACTTATTTAACTTTTTATGAGCTTCAAGACCCCATAGCAAAAATTCAACCATGAAATAGATCTCATCATCTTTTGTATTTTTACCATACTTTTTAACTAGTTCAATTGCCTCGGGAATAGACTGAATTTTTTTTCTATAACTATTTTCTTTTTCATTGTCTTCTAAAAAAAGTTTATTGTCTTTAAAAAACCATGCTAAAAGATTATCGTAAGGAGTCGATTCGTCTGGTTTTTGTAATTTTTCAATTTTAGGAAAAAAATTAACAAACAAAGTCTTGACTGCCTCATTAATTAAATGAAATGAAATTTTTCTTGCACCTTCCTGCTCTCCTTCGTACACAAGTTCAATTTTACCATTAATTGAGGGCATAACACCAAAAAAATCTGACATTCTGATTGAGGTTTTGCTTTCTTGATTAATTAACATTCTTCTTTCAGCTGTAGAAAGTAAATTTTCATAACATGAGATACTCATTCTTGCACTTACTCCACTTTTGGTATCAACATATTCACTCTTTCTTGCCTCAAAACTAATTTGTTCAATGAGTGATTTAGCAATTTCAGGAATGTAAATTTTAGATAATTTATTATGATGGATTTTTGATTCTTGAGATGTTATTTTTTTTGAAATTTCAATTGATTCAGGATAATGAGTAAGAATTTGTGACCCTATTCTATCTTTAAGAGGGGTAACAATACTACCTCTGTTTGTATAATCTTCAGGGTTAGCAGTAAAAATCATCTGAGTATCAATTGGAAGTCTAAGTTTGAAGCCTCTAATTTGGATTTCTTTTTCTTGCAGAATTGAAAACAAAGAAACTTGAATTCTGGCCTGTAAGTCTGGTAGCTCGTTTAAAACAAATATACATCTGTGAGCTCTTGGGATCATTCCAAAATGAATTACTTTTTCATCGGCATATGATAATTTAAGATTTGATGCTTTAATTGGATCTAAATCTCCAATAAGATCAGCAACTGTAACGTCAGGTGTTGCCAGTTTTTCAAAAAATCTATCTTCCCTATGAAGCCAAGAAACAACTGTATCATCGCCAAATTTTTCAATGTAATTTTTCCCTTCAACAGAAATAGGATTAAGAGGATCATCATTAAGTTCATTACCCTTAATAACAGGTATCCACTCATCTAAAAGATTTACCAATATTCTAGCTATTTTAGTTTTGGCCTGTCCTCTTAGCCCTAAAAAATTTATGTCATGACCAGATAAAATTGCTCTTTCAATATCAGGAATTACAGTTTTATCGTATCCTTCAATTCCTGGAAATGAATTAATACCATTTTTGAGATTATTTATCAAATTACAAGCCAATTCTTCTTTAATTTTTTTTGACTTGTAGTTCAGTTTTTTTAATTGTTTTAAATTTATTTCTTTTTTTTTCATAGTAAAGTTTTAACTAAATTTCTTTTTTCTATTTTTCTCATAATCTTCAAAAATAATTTCACCAAGACCTTTTAAACCTGTAAAAAAAGCTTTACCTGAATTTGCATTAGTAAATTCCCTAATAAATTGTTGTAAATAGGGGTCTTGAGCAATCATAAAAGTAGTAATTGGTATTCCAAGTTTTTTTGCTTTTCTTGCTTTCTCATAGCATTTTTCAACAATTTTATTATCTAAGCCAACACTATTTTTGTAATAATTCCCATTTGGTAATTTAATACAACTTGGTTTTCCATCAGTAATCATAAAAATCTGTTTATTTGAATTTTTCTTTTTTCTTAAAAGATCCAAGGCTAGATCTAAACCTGCGACAGTATTAGTATGATAGGGGCCAACATTTAAATATGGAAGATCTTTTAACTCAATTATTTCAGCATCATTTCCAAATGTTAATATATCAAGGGTATCTTTAGGGTATCTTGTTGTAATTAATTCTGATAAGGCCATTGCTACTTTTTTTGCAGGAGTAATTCTGTCTTCACCATAGAGTATCATACTATGGCTGATATCAATCATCAATATAGTACTCATTTGATTTTTTTGTAAAGAATCATAAACAACTAAATCTGATTCAGAAATTTTAAGTTCGTCGAATGAATTTAACTGAGCATTTTTTATACTCTCTGTTATAGATATTTTATCAATTGAATCTCCAAATTGATAGCTACGAAAATCTCCATTTGTATCATCGCTGAACCCAGAAAATTTTGATTTATGATTACCTGTTTTAGTTTTTTTTAAATTACCAAAAATTTGTTTAAGAGCATGCTCACGTAAAAGTTTTTCTGTTTTAGATGTAATAACAATTTTATTTAAATTGTTATAACTGTTAGGATCAATCTCTTTTTTTATGTAAGATTTTTTTAAAAGGTCTTCAATAAAATCATCAATTGTGTAATTTTTGTCAGTTAACTTATATTCTTTGTCCAATTCTCTTAGCCAATTGATAGCCTCATCAAAATCCCCAGACGTATGGGTTATTAACTCTTTGAAAATCTCAAATAATTTTTCAAAAGGGGTTTTCTCTTTCTCAGAAAATCTCTCAAAAATTAAACCTGAATTTAATTTATTCATTGCAATTAATTTTTTTTCAAATATAGGATTTTAAATAAGTTATTACAAAGTATGGAAATCTTTCAATTTAAAATAAAACTTTTGTATATTTGCCTCAAATCTTAAATAAAATATGGGGTGGCTTAATGTCCCCTTTTTTTTTAAATGAAATTTAAGGACAAAGTATTTGAAATTTTGCAATCTGCTATTGTTGATAGGCCAGATATTTTTATAATTGATTTTAGTATCACTAAATCAAATTTTATAAAATTAATATTGGACTCTGATAATGGTTTATCTATAGGCGATTGCCAAAAAATTAGCAAAGAAATAATTAATGGTTTAAATCATTCTGATCAAAATTTTTCTCTTGAAGTAAGTTCTGCAGGAATAGGATCCCCAATAGTTAACAAAAGACAGTACAAAAAAAATATTGGTAGATTTTTGGAGGTTAAAATTAATTCTGGTGAGTTTTACAAAGGACAATTAAAAAGTTTTAATAACGATTTTATTGAAATTAATTCTAAAGTTAAAGAACCAAAAAAAAAGGGAAAAGGAAGTTTTACAGTTGATAAATTAAAATTAATTAAACTAGATGAAATTTCTAATGCTAAAGTTGTAATATAAATAATTTAAATATGGAAAATCTTGCATTAATTGAATCCTTTTCGGAATTTAAAGACGAAAAATTAATTGATAGAGTAACTCTAATGGTCATTCTTGAAGATGTATTTAGAAATACATTAAAAAGGAAATTTGGTTCTGATGAAAATTTTGATATCATTATAAATCCTGATAAAGGTGATTTAGAAATTTGGAGAAATAGAGTTGTTGTTGATGACGGATCAGTTGAAGATCCCAATCAACAAATTGAATTAAAAGATGCTCAAAAAATAGAGCCAGACTTTGAAGTTGGTGAAGATGTTTCCGAAGAGGTTAAATTAGTTGATTTAGGAAGAAGAGCTATTTTAAGTTTAAGACAAAATTTAGTTTCTAAAATTTTTGAGCATGACAGTAATAATATTTTTAAACAATTTAAAGATTTAGAGGGTGATTTATACTCAGCTGAGGTTCACCATGTAAGAAACAGGGAGGTTATTCTTATCGATGATGATGGTAATGAATTGATTCTTCCAAAAGACAAACAAATCCCCTCTGATTTTTACAGGAAAGGAGATAGTGTAAGGGGTGTAATTGAGTCTGTTGAGTTAAGAGGAAATAAACCAAGAATTATTTTTTCTAGAACATCTCCAGTTTTTCTTGAAAAATTATTTGAACAAGAAATCCCTGAAGTTTTTGATGGGTTAATCACTATTAAAAAAGCTGTCAGAATTCCTGGAGAAAAGGCAAAAGTTGCTGTTGATTCATATGATGATAGGATTGATCCTGTTGGAGCATGTGTTGGAATGAAAGGTTCAAGAATACACGGAATTGTCAGAGAATTGGGTAATGAAAATATTGACATAATAAATTACACGAACAATCTTCAATTATATATTACAAGATCATTATCTCCAGCAAAAATAAATTCTTTAAAAATTAATGAGGAAGAAAAAAGAGTTCAAGTTTTTCTTGACCCTGAAGAGGTTTCTAAGGCTATTGGTAAAGGAGGACACAACATTAGATTAGCAGGAAAGTTAACAGGATTTGAAATAGATGTTTACAGAGAGGGCGCTGAAGAAGATGTAGAATTAGCTGAGTTCAGCGATGAAATTGAACCATGGGTTATTGAAGAATTTAAAAAGGTAGGACTAGATACGGCAAAAAGTATTCTTGAATTAGATGCTGAAGATTTAATCAAAAGAACTGATTTAGAAGATGTAACAATAAATGAAGTATTAAGAATTTTAAAAGAAGAGTTTGAAGATTAAAAAAATTTAAATGGAATTTGAAAAATTTGTAAGGTTAAGTAAGGTTTTAAGAGAACTCAATATTTCTCTTGATAGGGCTGTAGATTTTTTAAATCTTAAGGGAATTAAAATTGAGCCTAGACCAACAACTAAAATTTCCAACGAAACATACAAACTCTTACTTGATAACTTTAATGATGATAAATCAAGTAAAGTTGAGTCTAACGAGGTCCTTGAGGAAAAAAGAAAAGAAAAAGAGATTTTGCGAATTAAGCTTGAGGAAGAACTTAAAATAAGAGCTGATATTAGTGATAATCAAAACATAAATAATCCAAATTCAAATTCCAATAATAAGACTCTAATTCAAGAAAAAAAGGTTCTAAATAAAGATTTAAATTTTAAGGAAATAAATAAAGTCGAGTCATCTAAAGTCACTGAAAAAAATAACGAAACAGATGAGAGTTTTAAAACAGAATATAAAAAACTCTCAGGTCCAATTAAAACTGGTGAGACAATTAACCTAGATAAAATTAATGAAAAACAACAGGAAGTTGATGACAGCAGAAAAAGAAAAAGAAAAAGAATAAGTAAAGAAATTAATACATCTAAATCTGACTTTAATCCTGAGAAAAAAAAGGTTATTGAAAAGACCAAAAAAAATAAAAATAATATTACTCAAAAAATTGAGCCTAGTGAGGAAGAGGTTCAAAAACAAATAAGAGAGACATTAGAAAAACTTCAAGGAAAAGGAGCGAAATCTAAGGGGGCTAAATACAGAAAAGATAAAAGAGTTTTACACAAACAAAAGTCTGATGATGAGCAAGCACAAATAGAGGCGGAAAGTAAAATTATAAAGGTCACTGAATTTATAACTGTAGGCGAAGTTGCTACATTAATGGGAGTTGGGTCAACTGAAATTATTTCTACTTGTATGTCTTTAGGTATAATGGTTACAATGAATCAAAGACTTGACGCTGAAACATTAACTATTGTTGCTGATGAATTTGGTTTTGAGGTTGAATTTGTTAAAAGTGATTTAGAAGAAATTAAAATTCCTGAAGAAGAAGTCAGTGAGAATTTTTCACCTAGAGCCCCTATAGTTACAGTTATGGGACATGTAGATCATGGGAAAACTTCATTACTTGATTACATAAGAAATGAAAATGTAATAGCTGGTGAATCTGGAGGAATAACTCAACATATTGGAGCATATTCTGTTACATTAGAGACTAAAGATAAAATAACATTTTTAGATACTCCTGGACATGAGGCCTTTACTGCTATGAGAGCAAGAGGCGCGCAAATTACTGATATTGTAATTATTGTTGTAGCTGCTGATGATAAAATAATGCCCCAGACAAAGGAAGCTATTAGTCACGCTCAAGCTGCCAATGTTCCCATTATATTTGCCATTAATAAAGTTGATAAGCCAACAGCCAATCCAGAAAAAATTAAAGAATCTTTAGCATCAATGAATTTAGTAGTTGAAGATTGGGGTGGTAAAATACAGTCTCAGGATATTTCTGCTTTAAAAGGAACAGGAGTAAAGGAACTTTTAGAGAAAGTGCTTCTCGAAGCAGAACTTTTGGAACTTAAAGCAAATCCAGAAATAAATGCTAAAGGTACTGTTGTTGAGGCATACTTAGATAAGGGTAGGGGTTATGTTACTACTGTATTAGTTCAAAATGGTACTTTAAAACTTGGAGATTATATTTTAGCAGGAAAACAAAGCGGAAAAGTAAAGGCAATGTTTGATGAGAGAGGTAATAACACTAAATCCACACTACCCTCTACACCAATCTCAATTTTAGGCTTGGATGGAGCACCTCAAGCTGGTGACACATTTAATGTTTTAGAGGATGAAAGGGAAGCAAAATTAATTGCTACAAAAAGGACTCAACTTGTTAGAGAGCAGAACGTTAGAACTCAAAGACATATTACTCTTGATGAAATTGGAAGAAGAATTGCTCTAGGTGAGTTTAAAGAATTAAACATAATTTTAAAGGGTGATGTTGATGGATCTGTAGAGGCATTAACTGATTCATTACAAAAGCTTTCCACTGAAGAAATTCAAATTAATATTATACACAAGGGCGTTGGTGCAATAACTGAATCTGATGTTTTGTTAGCATCTGCATCTAATGCTATTGTAATTGGTTTTAATGTAAGACCTACTGTTAATTCAAGATTATTAGCCGAAAAGGAGGAAATCGATATTAGATCTTATTCAATAATATATGATGCAATCAATGATTTAAAAGATGCCATGGAAGGCATGCTATCTCCTGAGATGAAAGAGCAAATAACTGGTGATGTTGAAGTTAGGGAAACATACAAGATCTCCAAAGTGGGAACTATTGCAGGATGTATGGTTACAAATGGTAAAATTTTAAGGACTCACAAACTAAGATTAACGAGAGATGGAGTAGTTCTTCATACCGGTGAGTTGATTTCATTAAAAAGATTCAAGGATGATGTTAAGGAGGTATCTAAAGGTTATGATTGTGGAATCCAAATCAAAGATTTTAATGATCTAAAAATAGGAGATTCTATTGAGTTTTATGATGAAATAGCTGTTAAGAAAAAATTATAAATTTTCTGGCTGTAAAACAAAAGCTGATTTATATTTTTTTTTTATTTCTTCAAGCTTAATATCTGCATTAATTTTTTTTTCAAAATTACCAACTCTAACTTTATAATTTGGAGTTTCAAAAGTAAGTGTTTTCTTCAAGTTTGGAAAGTAAGATGAAAACTCTAAATAAATTTTTTCAGCGTTGTCAAAGTCACCTGAGAAAAGTTGAATTGAGTAATAGTTTTTTTCATACATTTCTTTATTTACCTCTAACTTAATTTTTATAAGTTTATTAAGTAAGCTGTCTTTACTATTAACCAAAATTGAATTTTGACTGTAAATATTTGAATATAAGATATTTAGTAACGAAAAAAATAATATTTTTTTCAAACTTTTTAATGTCATAAAGCAAATAAAATAATTATTAATTTTAATTGAAAATATTTGCAAATTTAGTTTTTTATTTAGAAAGATTATAAATAACAAAAAACATATCATTAAACCCTTTTTAATAAGGGTTTAATGTATTATTTTTGCATAAAATTTATTACTATTAAAAAAAAGAATGACGGATTTAAAGAAGAGTGATTTTTTTAGTTTTAAAGTTTTATTAGTTTTCTTGTTCATTTTGCCCTTAAGTTTCTCAACTTATGGACAAGAAGGTGATCATGTTGAAGGAAAAAAACTTTACAATACATATTGTGCATCTTGTCACAAGTTAAATAAAAGGGCAGTTGGTCCGAAATTAAGAGGAGTTACAGAAAAGTATGACAGAGAGTGGTTATATAGTTGGATAAAGAATAGCTCAGCAATGATAAAAGCTGGAGATGCTCAAGCAGTTGCTGTTTGGGAAGAATACAACAAATCTGTTATGACAGCATTTCCTCAGTTATCAAATCTTGATATTGATAACATATTAGCATATACTGATTACACTCCTCCTGTTGTTGCGCAAGCAACTGTTAATACAGTACAATCTGCTGCTGTCTCTCAGGGTCCATCCGATTTTATAATGAATCTTATTTTAATTCTTTTAGTTTTAATATTTGCTATTTTAACCTTTATGCTAGTTGCTGTAAATAGGACACTACTAGTTATCGCTAAATCAAATGGATTTACTCCACCTGAAAAGAAACCTAAGAAAAACCCAAGGAAACCAATTTGGAAAGCTTTTGCGGAAAATCAATTTTTAGTATTGATTACTGTAGCTTTCCTTTTGTTATCTAGTGCTTACTACAGCTATGCTTATCTGATGCAAATTGGAATTGACCAGGGATACATGCCGATTCAGCCAATTCATTATTCACACAAAATTCATTCAGCAAATAAAATTGATTGTAAATATTGCCACTCATCAGCTAGAGTATCAAAACATTCCGGTATACCATCACTAAATGTCTGCATGAATTGTCACATGTATATTGCTGAGTATAATGGTGAGGAGGACTTAGAGAACGGATATACCAAAGATTTTTATACCAAAGAAATTAAAAAGCTATACAAAGCAGTTGGTTGGGATGAAGAAAACCAAAAATATACAGGGAAAAGTGAGCCTGTTAAATGGGTAAGAATTCATAATTTACCTGATCATGCATATTTCAATCATGCTCAACATGTTGAAGTTGCAAAAATAGATTGCAAAAATTGTCACGGCCCTGTTGAAGAAATGGAGATTGTGTATCAACATTCTCCTTTAACAATGGGTTGGTGTATTGATTGCCACAGGGAGTCAAATTTGAATGTTGAATCAAACGAGTATTATGCTAAAATTCATGAGGAGCTTTCAAAAAAATATGGTGTTGAAAAATTAACAGTAGCTCAAATGGGTGGACTTGAGTGCGGTAAATGTCATTATTAAACATTATTAGATGCAAAAAAAGAAGACATATTGGAAAAGTAGTGAGCAATTAAACTCTGAAAGTTCTATTATAAAAAAGCTTGAGCAAAATGAGTTTGTTGAAAAACTACCAATTGGACCGAATTCATCTGAATTAATTGAAAACTCATCATCCTCACGTAGAGACTTTTTAAAGTTTGTTGGGTTTTCCACTGCCGCCGCTGCTGCTGCAGCTTGTGAGGGACCAGTTGTAAAATCTATACCCTATGTTCTTCAACCCGAACAATTGGTACCAGGGGTCTCTAGCTATTATGCTACCTCTATTGCAGATGGATTTGATTATGCAAATATTTTAGTTAAAACAAGAGAAGGCAGACCAATTAAAATTGAAAATAATAATGAATCAAAGTTTTTCAGTGCCGCAAACGCAAGAGTTCATGCATCTGTTTTATCTATGTACGACAGCAAAAGAGTTAAAGCCCCAATTTCTAATTTAGATTCAAAGCCCAAATCTCTAGAGTGGGATGATTTATATTCAAATATTAAAAATAAGCTAGATCTACTTTCAAAAGAAAATAAAAAAGTAATTCTTTTAACAAATACAATTCCAAGCCCAACTACTAAGGATATAATTAAGGGTTTCATAGCCAAATATCCTAATGTTGAACACGTTATTTATGACACAGTTTCTTCACATTCTGCCAGTGAGGCCTACAGAGCTTATTATGGAAAACTGGGATTAGTTGATTATGATTTTAGTAATACTAAGCTTATAGTTTCAATCAGTGCAGATTTTCTTGGAGATTGGCAAGGAGGTGGTTACAATTCAGGTTATTCAAAAAATAGGGTTCCTGACAAAGACGACAAGGCGGGTATTATGTCAAAACATATACAGGTTGAGTCCAATATGACTTTAACTGGATCTAATGCAGATGAAAGAATTCCTTGTAATTTAAATGATCAAAAGTTATTCCTTACATACATTTACAATTCTTTATTGAAAAAAAATAACCAAATCAATATTGAAGGTTCTAATAAAGAAAAGCTAGACCAAATACTCAGTCAAATTAAAAGTCATGGTTCAAGATCTGTAGTAATTACTGGTATTGAAGATCTTGATGCACAAAAAATGGTTTTAGAAATAAATAATTTTATTCAAAGTAATGCATTTGACACATCTAGGCCCAGATTAATTAAAGAATCAGACTTCAAGATTTTAAATGCTACATTAGAATCAATATATAGCGGAGAGGTGAAAGGTATTTTAACCTTTGGCGTTAATCCTGTATATTCTCTTCCGGGTGGGCAAAAGTTTAAAAGCGCTGTAAAAAAAATGGATCTATCTGTAGCATTTTCAATGTTAAAAGATGAAACGGCTTCAATTTGTCAGTTTATTGCTGCAACGCCTCATTTTCTTGAATCATGGGGTGACTATGAATTTAAAAAAGATTTTTATTCTTTAGCACAACCCACTATAAGGCCACTTTTTAATACTAATCAGTTTCAAGATATTATTCTAAAATTAACTGAAAATGACAAAACTTATTATAATTTAATAAAAGAAAAATGGCAAAAAGATATTTTAGAAAAAAACAAATGGAATAAAGTTTTACATGATGGTTTTTATGAAAAGTCATTATATAATTCTAAACCAAATTTTAAAAATATAATATCTTCAGTTAACACAGATAAGTTTATATCTTCAAAAATTAATAATTTCCATTTAACCCTTTATACAAAGACAGGTCTTGGGGATGGACAGCAGGCTAATAATCCGTGGCTACAGGAGTTTCCTGATCCTATTACAAGGACAACATGGGACAATTATTTAACTGTTTCATTTAGCGATGCTAAGGACTTGGGCCTTAAAAATGTTAATGTATCTAATGGTGCACTTAACGGAAGTTATGCTAATATTTCTAATGGAAGTAAGTCTTTAAAAGTTCCTGTTATAATTCAGCCAGGGCAAGCTAAGGGAACTGTAGGGTTGGCTCTTGGATACGGAAGAGTTGATGGATTGAAAAAAGAAATGCAAGTAGGAATTAATGCTTATGAGCTTTACGAAAATTTTAATTCTCATCAAAGTGTAACTGTTTCATTAACTGAAGGGTTTCATGAGTTTGCTTGTGTTCAGCTCCAAAATACTTTAATGGGAAGAGGAGATATAATAAGAGAAACAACATTGGAAATTTTTAACACAAAAGACAAAAAACATTGGAATCCCGTACCTGTAGTATCAAAAAATCACATTGAGGAATATGTAACTTCAAAAGGTGTTGACATGTACGAAGAATTTGATAGATCAATTGGACATCATTTCAATCTATCAATCGATTTAAATTCATGTACAGGTTGTGGCGCTTGTGTTATTGCTTGCCATGCTGAGAATAATGTCCCTGTCGTTGGTAAAACGGAGATTAGAAAATCTAGGGACATGCATTGGTTAAGAATAGATAGATATTATTCCTCTGAAGATTCTTTTGAAAATGATAATTTAGTTAAAGAAAATGCAACGGGTTTAACTAAAACAATGTCTACTCTTACGAGAATGGAAAATGCTTCTGAAAATCCTCAGGTAGCTTTTCAACCTATAATGTGTCAACATTGCAATCACGCACCATGTGAGACAGTTTGTCCAGTTGGAGCCACTGCTCATGGAAGGCAAGGTCAAAACCACATGGCCTACAACAGATGTGTAGGTACAAGATATTGTGCTAATAATTGCCCTTATAAAGTAAGAAGGTTTAATTGGTTTTTATACAATAATAATGATGAATTTGACTTTTACATGAATGACGATTTGGGTAAGATGGTTATTAACCCAGATGTTGTAGTAAGATCCAGAGGAGTTATGGAAAAATGTTCTTTTTGTATTCAAATGACTCAAAAAACAATTTTGGATGCTAAATTAGAAGGTAGAGAAATTAATGATGGAGAATGGAAAACTGCTTGTTCTAGTGCATGTAACACTGGAGCGATTGTTTTTGGTGACGTGAATGATAAAAATAGTGAGGTCTCTAAAATGACAAAAAATGATAGAATGTACAGGCTTCTTGAAAGTGTTGGAACAAAGCCTAATGTTATGTATCAAACTAAAGTTAGAAATATATGAACCAGAAATTAAAAAATATTTAATATGGCATCTCACTACGAAGCTCCAATAAGAAAGCCATTAGTTTTAGGTAACAAATCTTACCACGATATTACCAAAGATATTGCAGCCCCAATTGAGGGGAAAGCAAATATTAGTTGGTGGATTGTTTTTGGAATTTCATTAACAATGTTATTTTGGGGTGTAGGTTGTATGATATATACCATATCAACTGGAATAGGATCTTGGGGTCTTAATAAAACTGTTGGTTGGGCATGGGATATTACCAATTTTGTTTGGTGGGTTGGTATAGGTCATGCAGGCACTTTAATATCTGCAGTTCTATTACTTTTCAGACAAAAATGGAGAATGGCTATTAATAGATCTGCTGAGGCAATGACTATTTTCTCGGTTATACAGGCTGGTTTATTCCCCATAATCCATATGGGTAGACCATGGCTTGCATATTGGATGCTTCCAATACCCAATACATTTGGATCGTTATGGGTTAATTTTAACTCTCCTTTGCTTTGGGATGTATTTGCAATATCAACTTATCTTTCCGTTTCACTTGTTTTTTGGTGGACAGGTTTGTTACCGGACTTTGCAATGATAAGAGATAGAGCTGTTAAACCTTTTCAAAAGAAAATATACA
>Ga0310343_10000827_pt1 | contig 15244 bp, 10 predicted proteins | sample HC15DNA2025_MG_FD_203519 | JGI IMG/M metagenome (GOLD analysis project Ga0310343, IMG submission 203519) | Marine microbial communities from station ALOHA, North Pacific Subtropical Gyre - HC15-DNA-20-25_MG | ecosystem: Environmental > Aquatic > Marine > Oceanic | place: Pacific Ocean: North... | reverse complement strand
GCTTCCAAATCATACAACTCTTCAATGGTGTCTTCCTGCATATGTCGGATGTACTTGAATTTACCGTCGCGCAGCATCAGCCAAGCAGGCTTAGGTTCCTGGCCAACCCAATCGCCATTCTTTATATGCTCCAAAAAAGTCTCGCCATAAACTCGAGCGGTATGCGTTAGCAATAGCGGCTCGCTTAGTTTCATGGAAGGATCCTCCAGCAACGGCGACATATCTCGTCCATGCATTCCCACTACAGGTTCAATACCTGCGAGCTCGTGAAAGGTCTTTACGATATCGAGGCCATTCACCGGCTCTTCACAAACTTGACCCGAAATTACGGTCCCGGGCAAACTAACGATCAACGGAGCGGCTATGTTGGCATCGTAGGCCATCCACTTTTCTCGAGAGCCATGCTGTCCCCATGCGAATCCCTGGTCGGATGTATAAACGACCAACGTATCCTCCAACTGGCCCGTCTCCTTGAGAACTTGAATCAAAGCTCCGACCCCATCATCCAGAGAGGCCACGGCCCGATTGTACTTTTTAACCATCGCGTCGAATTTAGCAGGTTTCCCGTCCTCATCTTTCTCCCACCGAGAGTAATTGACCAAGTGATTGGGCTTAGTCGGTCTGGGGCCGAAAACATCTTCAGGGATTTCCGTTTCCGGAGCATCGGCATAGAGTTCCTTATGACGATCCGCCTCTGTGTAGGGCCCATGCACTCCCCCATAGCAAAGCCAAAGGAACCAGGGCTTATCATTTGCCTGAGATTCATTCCGGATATAGTCCACCGCGAGTTCCGTGTAACGATCCGTCGAATACCCATTCAGAGGGACCCGCTGACCTCCGTTGTAGCGGACGAGAGTTCCATAAAAATAGGCACTTCCATTTTCCTTCGGTCCAGCGCGGTCCCAAATGACCGAGTAATCCCAATCCCGGCCATGGCCCACATCCTCTCCGAGGTGCCACTTGCCAATGCAAGCGGTCTTGTATCCGTTTGCTCGAAAATTCGCCGGCCAGAACGGTTGAACCTCAGAGTCGTAATCACATTTTGGATAACGAGACGTATCGAAGCTCTTGATGGCATGCTGGAACCGTCCAGTCATCATCATGGAGCGCGACATTTGGCAGGAAGCCCCGGTGTAGCAGGTCCGAAAGCGCAAGCCCGAAGCGGCCAAGGCATCGATATACGGCGTGTGCACCCATTCGTGCGCTTCCTCGTAAGCGCTAATCGAACGCCGCGATTGATCATCTGTAAATATGTATAGAATGTTCGGCCTGTCGGCAAAGGTGCGGGTGCCTTTTCCCCAAAGGGGAAAGGCCAATAGGGTGACCAAGAGGGGGAAACGTGGCCAATTTTGCAGCCTGGCAATCAGCTTTTTAATGCAGTCATCCATACCAACAAGCAATTTTAGGTCTAATCGATGCCTAGACAAGTTCTGATTGAAATTGACCGTGAACTCGTCCCGGCTTTGTGTTTAGCCCGTGCTTGAACCGTGCTAAAAATCCTACATTCTCTTAACGACCCGCACACCTCTCATGACCCCTCACCTAATACCAAGCTTCGGCAAGCAGACCGGCCACGGCTACAAGAAAATTACCGAAGCTGGCGACACTTCCGCTGGAGGCCTAGACACGCAGATGGATTTCGGTATCAAGATGCACCGCCGCGGCGAATCGATCGACGAGGCAAGTTCCAAAGAAAGCGTATGGGTACTTCTCAGGGGCGCGGCCAAAGTCGAGGTCGATGGATCCACCCACGAGTTCCAACGGGAATCGATTTTCGATGATCCCCCAACTGCTATTCATCTTGGCCCAGGAGCGCGAATCGTCATCGAACCTTTGAGCGACGAAGTGGAATGGGCTATTACCCGCACGGACAATTCCATGGATCTCGAGTCTGTAGTCTACACGCCTGATGAACTGGCCCCAGAATATCGAGGAGCGGGCCTCGTGCAGGATGCCTGCTTGCGAAATGTTCGACTGATATTCGACTACTCAGTAAATCCCGACTCGAACCTGGTAATCGGGGAGGTTGTTAACTACCCAGGCCGCTGGTCCAGCTATCCGCCTCACCACCACGATCAGCCGGAAATCTATCATTACCGATTCACAAAGCCGCAAGGCTACGGACATGCTGAACTAGGCGACGAAGTGTTTAAGGTTCAGCACAATGACACGATCGTCATCCCTCCTCAATTGGACCATGCTCAGGTTTCTGCCCCAGGATACGGGATGTGGTATCTGTGGGTGATCCGCCATCTAGACGGCAACCCCTACACGGGGTTCGAGTTTACTGAAGATCACGCATGGACCTTGAGTCCGGATGACCAAGGCTGGAAACCCGAAAAAACCTAAGAGTAGCCATGAATACAAAACGTCTATCGGTGGGAGCAGCCATCGTAAAATTTCTGCAGAATCAGTATATCGCCAGAGACGGACAGGAACATCGCCTCATAAATGGTGTATTCGGGATATTTGGACACGGCAATGTAACCGGGTTGGGTCAAGCATTAGAAGAGTACGGTGGCCGCGCACTTCCCTACTACCAAGGCAAAAACGAGCAATGCATGGCCCATTCTGCGACCGCCTTCGCCAAAGCCCGCCGCCGTCTAGGAGCGATGGCCTGCACGTCGTCTATTGGTCCAGGAGCGACCAATATGGTCACTGGAGCGGCGACCGCTACCGTCAATCGCCTACCACTTCTACTACTGCCAGGAGATATCTTCGCCAGTCGCATCCAAGGACCCGTTCTCCAGCAACTGGAAAACCCACTCACCCAAGACTCGGGGGTCAACGACTGCTTCAAGCCGGTTTCGAAATACTGGGACCGAATCTACCGCCCAGAACAATTGCTTACCGCCCTTCCAGAAGCAATGCGGGTGCTCGCGGACCCCGCCCAAACGGGAACCGTCACTCTATGCCTCCCTCAGGACGTGCAAGCCGAGAGCTTTGATTTTCCGGAAAACCTATTCGACAAAAAGGTCTATATAAATGAACGCGCTTCCGTAACTCCTGCAGCGCTACAAGAAGCTGTAAGCCTAATCCAGGCTGCCAAACAGCCCCTAATCGTAGCCGGCGGCGGTATCCATTATTCGGAAGCGGAAGATGCCTTGCGCCATTTCGCTGAAAAAACGGGAATTCCCGTCGTTGTTTCCCAAGCGGGAAAAGGATGCTTGCTCGAACGCCATCCACAATGCCTTGGATCCGTGGGAACTACGGGCAATTTGGCCGGAAATCAGGCGGCATCGGACGCGGATTTGGTCATCAACATCGGCACTCGGCTATCGGATTTTACCACGGCATCCAAGTCCCAGTTTCAAAACCCCGGTGTTCGATTCATCGCTATTAACGTAAATCCCATGGACGCTCACAAGCACGGCGCCTTTCCACTAACCGGAGACGCCCGGGCCGTCCTTAACGACTTGGCAGATGCCGTTGGAGACCATTCGGTGTCCCATGAATACGCTGCCAATATCTCATCCTGGAAAGCGGATTGGAAAAGGGTACACGCCGAGATCGTTCATCCCGAAGACGATGAGGGAGCGCTCTACCAAAGCGAAGTGATCCATATTCTCAACGAATTCGGGGACGAGAATTCGACCACTATCCATGCTTCTGGTGGTGTTCCAGGCGATATTCATAAACTCTGGAACTGCAAAGCGGCTATGGACTACCACTCCGAGTACGGCTATTCCTGTATGGGGTATGAAATCGCCGGTGCCATGGGCGTTAAAATGGCCGATCCCAGCAGGGAGGTCTACGCCCTTGTTGGGGATGGCAGTTACATGATGCTTAGCCAAGATGTCGTCACCTCGATACAAGAGGGCCTGAAGATAACCATCATCCTGCTCGACAATCATGGATTCCAATGTATCCGAGGACTGCAGACAAGCTGTGGTGGCAAGGATTTCGGAAACGAGTTCAGAGCCCGCGAGAGTGAGAGCAGTCGCCTGGAAGGCGAGTTCGTGGAAATCGATTTCTGCGCCAACGCAAAAAGCATGGGAGCAGCCGTCTATTGCGCTGAGGACGAAGCATCGCTAATTGAGGCTCTTACCAAAGCCAAAGAAGAAACGCGAACGACAATGATCTATGTGCCGATTCGCCTTGAGTCGAACATCCCGAACTACTCTTGGTGGGATGTTCCGATCTCCGGCTCTTCAAATATTCCTGCAGTGCGGATGGCCCACCAGAACTATCAAGAGGCAAAAAAGAAACAGCGTTTCTACTATTGAATAATAGAGACAAATTTCGTGAGCTGAACAACCCTCTCGGCGTCCACCCGATCAACTGGAGCAACGACGACTTCAAGGATCTCGGTGCCGACACGTCAGTCGAGAAATGCTTCCAGCAAATGCATGAGGCTGGATTCGTGGGCACGGAGGTCGGAAATAAGTATCCAAAAGAACCCCACAAATTAAGAGCCTTGATGAAACCCTATCGACTTCGGCTGATCGGCGGATGGCACAGCACGCTCTTAGCGCATAACGCTTATCCGGATGAAGAGACGCGATTATTGGAGTACTTGGATTTCCTCAAGGCCATGGACGCCTCTGTTGTCGTTCTCGCCGAGTGCTCCAACGCGATCCACGGCGACGAATCAAAATCGCTTGTCTTCGAAGATGAGGCGATCGGGCTTTCAGAAGATCAATGGCAACGTGTCTTTCAAGGACTCGACAAGCTTAGCGAACTAGCGGCCAATAGCGGAATTCCAGCCGTTTACCATCATCATATGGGCACCGTGGTTCAATCTGAAGAATCTCTCGATGCCCTCATGGCCAATACCAAGACTCTCAAGCTCCTCTTCGATACTGGGCATCTGACTTTCGCAGGTATCGACCCCGCTCAAGTTCTGGAGAAATACATAGATCGGATCAGCCACGTGCACCTAAAAAACGTACGTCCCAGCATAGTACAACGGGCGCGATCGGACAGTCTGTCTTTCGGGCAGGCGGTCCGGGCAGGCGTCTTCACCGTGCCGGGCGACGCGAGCGAAGGCGAATCCGGCGTCGATTACCCGCCACTACTTTCCCGTCTTGCAGAGAGCGGATACAAGGGCTGGTATGTCGTCGAGGCGGAACAGGACCCCGAAATTGCCGACCCCTTGGAATACGCCCGAGCAGCCCGAAACTACCTTAACGAAATCACAGGACTCTAGAAACTCGAATACCATGTCCAATACCCAAACGTCAGCTCAGAACAATATGCACCGCATGCAGGCAATCGGCGCTGATTGGTGGAACGACTCCTGCGATATCGACGAACTCTCCGACGCAGTCGCCAACGGAGCAGTCGGGGCCACTTCCAACCCGGTGATCGTAGCCGCTGCCGTGAAGGCGGATCCAGACCGCTGGATACCCGTTGTAGAAAAGCTAATTCAAAACTATCCCACCGATTCCGAAGAGGATATCGCTTGGAGATTGATTGAACGCGTTGGAACCGAAGCCTCCAAACTGCTCCTTCCAGTCTACGAGGAGAGCAAAGGCGTCAAAGGCCACCTTTGCCTGCAAGTGAATCCCAAGTTATATCGCAGCTCGGAACAAATGCTAGCCCATGGCATAAAGCTCGCTTCCCTGGCTCCGAATATAGCGATCAAAGCTCCGGCCACTCAGGCGGGTCTTGACGCTATCGAAGGGATGACCGCTGCCGGAGTTCGAGTAAACGTGACCGTTTCCTTTTCCGTGGCTCAAGCAATAGCCGCGTCTCAAGCTATCGACCGCGGTCTGCAACGTGCAGAGGATCCCGACTCCATTCACCCCTACATCACCATAATGATTGGGCGGGTAGACGACCAGATAAAGCGCACCTTCGCGAAAGGAGAGATCGATGCAGATGAAGCATCGCTCGAATGGGGCGGCGTCGCCGTGTTCAAAAAGGCCGCCGAGATATTCCGAGACCGTAGCTACACCGGAACGCTCCTGGCCGCCGCCTATCGCAACCAAGTGCACTGGTCCGAGATCATCGGGCCCGATGTCCTGCAATCGATTCCTTACAACTGGTGGAAGCAATATAGTGAAGCAGGCATCGAGCCGCGTTTGAGCATCGGTGAATCCATGGACGAAAGCATCTTAAACGACCTGTTGAAATTCGAAGATTTCAGACAAGCCTACGAAGAGGACGGCATGTCGAACGAAGAGTTCGTCCGCTACGGCGCCTCCATCCACACCATACGCCAATTTATTGAGGGCTACGAAAGTCTGCTGAAAGACATTCGCGAACTCATACTTGCATAGAAATACTTTCTGACACCAACGACAACCATGAGCGTGCCCACGGCTTCATTACATCCCTGCCCATTCTTCATCAATGGCGAATGGAACGAACGAAAGGACTTGCCTACCAGCCCGGTCCATAATCCCTCGACGGGCGAGGTTATCGCCGATTCCCCATTAGCGGACGCCACTACGGTGAACGATGCTATCAATGCCGCCAAAGAGGCGTTCCCCTCTTGGTGGGAGACGCCCTCTGTGGAACGGGCACGAGTGATGTTCAAATATCGAGCCCTGATCGAACAGGAGTTCGATTCGATCTGCCAAACCATCAGTCTCGAACACGGAAAAACGCTCGCGGAGTCGCGCGGCGAGCTGCAACGGGGGCTGGAATGCGTGGAATACGCGTGCGGCATTCCTGAGCTCCTCAAAGGCGAATATTTGGAAAACATTGCCCGGGGAATCGACTGCGAAGTCATCCGCCAGCCTCTTGGCGTCTGCGTAGGGATTACTCCGTTCAATTTCCCCGCGATGATCGCCATGTGGATGTTTCCCTTAGCCATCTCGTCGGGGAACACCTTCATCTTAAAGCCCAGCGAAAAAGTGCCGCTAACCGCTATAAGACTAGTGCAGCTTCTCGAGGAAGCAGGACTCCCCAAAGGGGTTCTCAACCTAGTCCATGGCGGCAAGGATTGCGTGGATACGCTATTAATGCATCCGGATATCAAAGCCGTTTCCTTTGTTGGCTCCACCCCCGTGGCCAAATACATCTACGAAACCGGAACCAAGAACGGTAAACGGGTGCAATCGAATGGCGGAGCCAAGAACCACGTTGTTATCATGCCAGACGCGGACGTAAAGAGCTCTGTCGATGGAATCATGGGCGGAGCATTCGGTTGCGCGGGCGAACGCTGCATGGCCATAGCCAACGCCGTATGTGTCGGCGACGCCTCCAAAACGGTGCTCCCCGAGTTGGCGGAAGCAGCTCGCAACCTGAAAGTGGGGCCCACTGACCGCGACCCACAACCTCAAATGGGAGCTGTCATCACCCGTGAACATCGTGAACGCATTGCGGGACTTGTTACGGAAGGGGCAAACCAAGGAGGTAAGCTGTTGAGCGACGGCCGCAACGCCTCCGTTCCCGAGGCTCCTAACGGCTTTTACCTAGGAGCCACGGTAATCGATGAAGTGGAGCCCAAATCGACATTGGCAGAAACCGAGGTTTTCGGCCCGGTCCTCAGCGTCCTTAGGGCCAGCGATTTGAACGAAGCACTGGAATTGGCCAACTCTTCCGCATTCGGCAATGGAACCGCGATCTTCACGACATCGGGAAGCACCGCTCGCGAATTCAAGCATCGTGTTCAAGCCGGAATGGTGGGCATCAATGTAGGCGTGCCAGCGCCCATGGCTATGTTCCCCTTCAGCGGCTGGAACGAGTCGTTTTTCGGGGACCTTCATGTTCAAGGGCGCGATGGCGTTCGCTTTTATACCCGGGAAAAGACGGTCACCTCGCGATGGCTCGGGGAAGCCGATGTCTGGCGGAAATAACCGATAGAATCCGATTCGATAAATATCCATCTCATGGCTTTTGAAGATTTGGTCGGCAAAACAGTGGCTATAACAGGCGGAGCTGGAGTCATTGGCCATGCCCTAGCTCGCGGGCTGGCAGCCAATGGCCTTAACATAGCCATTCTCGACCTCGATAAGGGAAAGGCCCAAAGACTTGCCAACGAGCTCGTAGAACAACACGGGATCAAGAGCCTGGGTATCCCGTGCAATGTCCTCGAACGACCGTCTATCGAAAGCGCCCGCGACACCTTGGTAGCGCACTTTGGCCGGTACCAATTTTTGATCAACGGCGCCGGGGGAAATAGTCCCAAAGCATCAACAGATATCGAGCAAATCTCTTCCGACGGTATCGATCTAGAAGGATCGTTTTTCGAGCTTCCCGAGTCGCAATTCCGCTCCACCCTGGATCTCAACCTTATGGGAACCGTATTGCCTACGCAAATACTGGGGCCACATATATTAAAACAGGAGCGAGGTGCTATCCTCAACATCTCATCGATGAACGCCTACCGCCCTCTGACAAAGATTCCCGCCTACTCGGCCGGCAAATGCGCTGTGGGGAATTTCACGGAGTGGCTCGCCGTTCACTTGGCAAACACAAAGGTAAGGGTAAACTCGATCGCGCCCGGATTCTTCCTAACCGAACAGCTCAAATTCCTGGCCTTCGACGAATCAGGGGAACTCACAGACCGGTATAAACGCGTGCTAGAATCGACACCCATGCATCGCTTTGGGCAAACCAACGAATTGGTCGGACCCACCCTCTTTCTGCTATCCTCGCTATCTGGATTCATTACTGGAGTCACAATCCCAGTAGATGGCGGGTTCAATGCCTTTAGTGGCGTTTAGGATTCAAAGAACAGATCGCTTTCATATATGAACGGAAAACTGAATATCGGTATCGTCGGTCTCGGAAGACTCGGCAGCCTCTACGCTAACTACTTCGCCAACCGTCTACCTGACGCGAACCTCGTGGCCGTGTCGGATGTACGCCAAGAAGTCGCTAAGCAAATCGCCCACGAATATAAAGCGAAAAACTGGTATCAGGGTTACAAGGACTTGATCGCTGATGAAGATGTGGAAGCGGTCGTCATCGTAACCCCAACTAAATTCCATACGGAAGTTGCCGTGCATGCCGCGAGGGCGGGTAAGAAGATATTTTGCGAAAAACCGCTATCTTTGAGCATCGAAGGCAGCGTTGAAATCAAAGATGTGGTCGAGGAAACCGGTGCATTTTTTCAATTAGGATTCATGCGGCGTTTCGACAGCGGCTACCTCACTGCCAAGAAGAAAGTCGACTCGGGCGAGATAGGCAATCGCGTGCAATTCAAATCGACTTCGCGCGATCGCGAAAGACCGGATCTGGACTACCTCAGGCCGGAAAATAGCGGCGGACTTTTTGTGGATATGGGTATCCACGATTTCGATCTCGCTCGCTGGCTCATGGGCGAGGTGAAGAGTGTCTACGCTACAGGCGGCGTTTTGGCTTATCCCGAAATGAGCGAGATTGGCGATGTCGACAATGCCATCGTCAACCTGTATTTCGAAGACGGCACAATCGGAGCCATCGACCTCTCTCGAAATGCCATTTATGGATACGAAATCTGCTCCGAAATTCTTGGGACCAATGGAGCCCTGCAAATCGGCTACCATCGGGAAACCCCACTGCAAGTTATGAAAGCAAACGAGATTTCCCACGACGTCGTCCCCGGATTCTATGAGCGATTCGAAAAGGCCTACATCGACCAACTGCAGAATTTCGTGGACAACGTCTTGGTCAACAGTCCTCCAACCATCACCGCAGATGACGGACTCAAGGCCCTGCTAATAGCCCTTGCTGCGACGAAGTCGCTAAATGAGAACAGGCCCGTTGAGCTATCGGAATTTCGATAAGCTTCCGACTATACAATAGCGGCACCTTGGGGACGCCAGTTAACAAAGCTTTCTTCCCTCTGTAGATCGCTTTCAGCGAGCAGGATCCCGACAAGTCGGGAGCATTATATCCGATGCCCTGCTTAAATCAGCAATAGGGGGTAGCACGTTGCTTTAGAGCACATATAAAACCATGGGCTTTTTCGGCTATTTTGTCAGTAGATTTGATTAGTATTTGTCACTCCTAACAGGATGCCTCTAAATCAGGATACCTAGTTGTCACTCTATCTTAATGTCCACCACCCCAACACGCCGAAAATTCATACAGTCCGCATCGACCGCTGTGGCGGCTCCGATGCTTCTTCCTTCGTCCATACTCGGACAATCCCGTACCTCGCCAGGGAATCGCATCACTCTCGGTGCTATAGGCATGGGCTCGAAGGGAATCGCCAATCTCCGGAATTTCCTCAATGAATCGGATGTTCAAGTTGTAGCAGTCTGCGACGTCCACGATTCCCACCATAGGGACGCCAAACCCGGAGAACGCCCACCACTCGGGCGCAAACCCGCCAAGCAAATAGTGGAAAAGCACTATGCCAAATCAACGAGATCAGGGACTTTTGCAGGCTGCGATGCCTACGAGGACTACCGTGAGCTTTGTGCGCGCGACGACATCGATGCTATCATGGTCGCCACGCCCGATCACTGGCACGCTCTTTGCGCCCTGGAGGGATTGCATAACGGCAAGGACGTCTATGGTGAAAAGCCAATCACTCATCTTTTTTCGGAAGGACAAGCCCTATATCGAGAAGTCGAAAATCGAGGAGCCATCTTTCAAGTAGGCTCACAGCAACGTTCGCAAACACGATTTCGTATCGGCGCCGAAATCATCATGAATGGCCTACTGGGCAAGATTAAGAATATCGAAGTTGGCCTTCCCACAGGCCATTCCCAACCCGTGAACGAGCCTTCTGTGGTCACCAAAACACCTAAAGGCCTTGACTACGATTTCTGGTGTGGGCCAAGCGAGAAGCTACCCTACATTTTCGCTCGGCATCACCGATATTGGCGTTGCCATGACGCTTACGGCGGCGGCACACTTATGGATTGGATTGGGCATCACAACGATATCGCTCATTGGGGAATCGGCATGGATTACGGTGGGCCCGCCGAGGTGGAGGCAACCGGATGGACCTTTCCTCAAACAGATGTCTACAACACCGCTGTGAACTTCGAAATTCGTTCCCGATACGAGAACGGGATCACATCATCGATATCAGATAAGCACGCGATCGGAGTTAAGTGGATCGGCGAGGAAGGCTGGGTGCATATATCCCGAAATTCCATGAATGCCTCCAATCCCGAAATTCTTCGCGAATCCTTTGATAGAGGTAAAATTAAGGCCGCTGTATCCAATAACCACAAACGAAATTTCATTGAATGCATCAGATCGCGTAAACTGTGCATTGCCCCAGCCCAGGTCGGGCACCGATCCATCACCCCCGGCCACCTTGGCATCGTCTCCCAAGCGGTCGGCAGGCCACTTAAATGGAATCCGAGAACGGAGACCATCATCGAGGATGAGGAAGCAGACCGACTTTTGAGGACAATCCCCTACCGGGAGCCATGGAAGTTGGGCTGAAATAAATTTATTTTAAAATTCTTCCATTTTTTGGATACGAAAAAGACATGACAAGACCTTGGATATCCAGCGCTTACCTTATCTTTATCGCGACCCAAGTGGGCTTCGCAGAGGCTAAACGGGCCCGCGAATGGGGCATACCCTTCGAAGGCACTCCTGGAGAGCTCAATGCCATAACCGATGTAGCTGGGGTTCAGATCGGGCACAGCACCATCATCAAGGGCTCTGGTCGCCTGAAGGCTGGCAAAGGACCTATACGTACAGGAGTGACCGCGATCCTGCCAACGGGTCGTAAGTATCGGCCTGTATTCGCCTCCCACGCTACTCTCAATGGCAATGGAGAATTAACCGGGACCGCGTGGATCGATGAGTCAGGTTTTTTGGAAGAGCCTATTCTCTTTACCAATACTCACAGTGTCGGCGCTGTATACGAAGCTTCCATACATTGGAGGCGTGAACACAGTTTCCACGAATCGAACAACGAGACGGGGTGGGCCTCCTTGCCGGTCGTCGGGGAAACTTGGGATGGGCGCCTGAATGACATCCATGGACATCACGTCAAGCGAAAGCACGTTTTCGAAGCCCTCGATAGCGCCCAAGCCGGACCCGTGCCTGAAGGTAATGTCGGAGGCGGAACCGGAATGGTCTGCCATCGGTTTAAAAGCGGAATCGGGACAGCGTCCCGCATTACGAGGAGCGGATACGCGCTCGGTGCCATCGTCCAGGCCAACTACGGTCGCCGAGAGGACCTAACTATCGCGGGTATTCGCGTCGGGCAGCAATTGACCGACCTGATGCCCGAATACGATCGGGCAAACACGACCGCTCAAGGGAATTCGATATTAGTTGTCATAGCCACTGATGCCCCGCTATTGCCACATCAACTAAGACGTCTTTGCAACCGAGTACCACTCGGCATCGGCAGAACCGGGGGCTACGGAGCTAACTCCTCGGGCGACTTTTTCCTAGCCTTCAGCACCGCCGAAATTGAGACGACCGACAACGAGGAACTTAGAAGTATAACCATGCTGAGTAATAAGTCCATCGATCAATTGTTTTTGGCCACCGTACAAGCAACCGAAGAAGCGATACTCAACGCTCTCGTGGCTGCGGAAACCATGGAGGGGATAAATGGAAATATCGTCCATGCTTTGCCCATCGAGCGCCTTATGAAAATGCTCGAGGGCATTAGAGAATGAGTGAACCTAATAGTGAATCGCCCGTAGTACTACCACCGCTTTGGGTAGCTCTGCTACCCATCGCGTTTCTGCTGGTTTCGATGGGCCTGACAATAATCGTTTTCGGAAAAGACCCGCACATACCGCTGATCTTGACTGCTATCGCTGCAGCCCTAGTTTCCCGATGGCATGGCGCGTCTTGGACGGCACTGGAAAGAGGAATGTTGCGTGGCATCGGGGTCGGGACGAAAGCCATTATAATCTTATTAGTGATCGGTGTCCTTATCGCGGTATGGATTATTGCCGGCGTTGTGCCTTATCTCATCTCTCTCGGGCTAGAGCTACTCAATCCTCGGGCTTTTTTGCCTACCGCGTGCGTGATCTGCGCCGTAGTTTCATTAGCCACCGGCAGTTCCTGGACTACCGCAAGCACAGTAGGCGTATCTCTGATGGGAGTGGGCAACGGGCTCGCCTTGCAGCCCGCAATGGTGGCAGGGGCTATCGTATCGGGAGCGTACTTCGGTGACAAAATGTCGCCGCTTAGCGATTCCACTAACCTGGCCCCAGCGGTTACCGGCGTGGAAATATTCGACCATATTCGACACATGGTATATACTACCGCCCCCGCATTCGCCATTTCTCTGGTTTTATATTCAATTATAGGATACTTCAGCGATCAATCAGATACTTCGACCGGAGAGGTGCAACACATGCAGGAAGCGCTATCCAGCCAATTTTTGCTGAGCCCCGTCCTGTTATTAGCCCCAACTGTCGTTATCGTCTTGAGCGTAATGCGCGTCACAGCCCTTCCCGCATTAGTTGTGGCGGTCGGTGCCGCAGCAATTCTCGCCATATCCTTACAAAATGTTCGTGTGGCTGAACTAATTGGCGTCATGCACTATGGATACGAGTCCTCCACTGGTTTGGAATCTATGGACGAACTGCTATCTGGCGGCGGCCTCGACAACATGATGTGGACCGTTTCTCTAATACTCTGCGCCTTAAGCCTCGGAGGCATCATGGAGGGAGCCCGTATGCTGGAAAGCATCGCTTCATCCATATTGAAAGGCGTCAACGGAGCCGGGAATCTGGTGACTGCAACCGTGGGAACTTCTGTCACCACCAACATCGTGGCTCCCGATCAATATTTGTCGATCATCGTGCCGGGACGCATGTACCGAGATGCCTATCGACAACGCAATCTGGAAGCTAAGAACCTCTCTCGGACCATCGAGGATAGCGGGACGCTCAGCTCGCCACTCGTGCCTTGGAACACCTGCGGGGCGACCATGATGAGCGTGCTTATGGTCAATCCCCTCGCCTATCTCCCCTTCGCTTTCTTCAATCTACTAACGCCCCTGATCGCCATGCTCTGGGCCTACTTGAATATTGGTCAGGCGAAATTAAGCAATGATTCTGAGAATGGACCGCCAAAGGATGGTCAATCTTAGCCAAAGGTTTGTCAACGGGATGCGTCATCAGTCGTCCTCTCTCGGCTTGATAAAGCATTTTTGGCCGTCCAGCATACTCTTGAATGGAAACGGAGCCAAAAACCCCCCCTTCGACTAAAACCCCAGCCGGAATCGGCTTCACAGATCGACTTCTCTCGAATGAAGAGATCGAATCGGTCTTGGACGAAGCATTCGCCAATTGGGATCTGGATGACAAGAAGGTGCTGATCGCGATCCCCGACGGAACGCGTACCTGCCCATTGGATATGTTATTCCCCATCATCTACAAACGACTTGCTGGTCGGGTCGAGCTTCTCGACTTTATTATCGCCCTGGGCACCCACCTTCCCATGAGCGAGGAGCAGATTTGCGAGCGGGTTGGCATTCAGCCCGACGAGCAGCAAACAGTCTACTCGAAAGCCCGATTTTTCAACCATGCGTGGGATGATCCAGAGCAGCTCACTGAGATCGGCGTAATGTCATCTGACGAAATCAGCAAGGTCAGCGATGGCCGATTCCAGCAAACCTTATCGGTAAAATGCAATCGTATGGTCCGCGAGTACGATCTCCTGCTCATTTGCGGCCCTGTTTTCCCGCACGAAATCGCGGGCTTCTCAGGCGGCAACAAGTACATCTTTCCGGGTATCGCCGGGGCGGAAGCGATCGACTTTTCCCATTGGCTGGCAGGTCTGGCCACCAACTATGAAACCATTGGCCGCAAGTGGACTCCGGCTCGAGCAGTGATCGATCGCTGCGCGTCGATGGTTCCAATCGAACGAAAAGCCATCTGCATGGTCGAGAAACAAGGCGGGCTGGCTGGGCTGTATGCTGGCGTTGTCGAGGAGGCCTGGGCCAAAGCGGCCGACCTATCTGCTCAGGTGCATATCGAATATCGCGATAAGCTCTTCGACACGGTTTTCGCGGTGTGCCCAGAAATGTATGACGACATGTGGACAGGTGGAAAATGCATGTACAAAACCGAGCCGATCGTAGCGGCAGGGGGGCAAGTGATCATTTACGCACCGCACATCACCCAGATTTCAGCCGTTCATGGCGAGACAATAGCCAAAATAGGGTTTCATTGTCGCGACTACATCCTAGCCCATTGGGACGATTATAAGGACTACCCCTGGAGTGAATTAACCTACGTGACTGTCGTGGCTGGGCGCGGGACCTATGAGAATGGCACGGAATCCATGCGAGCGAAAGTATTTTTAGCCACCGGAATTCCTGAAGAGGAGTGCCGACGCATGAACATCGGCTACATCGATCCGGCAACCCTGAATCCCTCCGATTACGAAAACCGTGAAGACGAAAGTATCCTCTATGTTG
>Ga0310343_10000826_pt1 | contig 15254 bp, 14 predicted proteins | sample HC15DNA2025_MG_FD_203519 | JGI IMG/M metagenome (GOLD analysis project Ga0310343, IMG submission 203519) | Marine microbial communities from station ALOHA, North Pacific Subtropical Gyre - HC15-DNA-20-25_MG | ecosystem: Environmental > Aquatic > Marine > Oceanic | place: Pacific Ocean: North... | reverse complement strand
TTTTGAAAACATTTTTATCTGATCATGTAGAACAATACCATTAGCTAATTTAGCATAACCTGTAGCAAATATACCGTGCCAAAAAAGTGCTATTTTTTCCTTGAATGGGGAGTCACTCCAAATCATTCTATAAAGCCAAGAAGCTCCATTAGAGGAGTTTCCCATTGGAGAACCGTAATCAGGTTGATATCTATACATAAGATGCTTTGAAACTTCATAAATTGGTTCAGTATCTAGTATTAGATCTACTTGATCTTCATAACTTCTTTTAGAAATTTCAATTAACTCATCTTTACTAGCACCAAAGCCTGCTCGTCTCATTAAGTGAGCCATTAACAAAATATTTTTATCAGACATAATTTATTAACCTTTTTTTATAAAACTAAATTGTTCAAAGTTTTTACCTAAAATTGGAACAGAATCAATTCCTAGCCACTGATCTAATAAAGTAGCATAAGTAGATCTGAAATCATTATTATATTTCATGTCTCCTTCTACTTGTTCAGATAGTTCTAATGATGGTTGCTCACCATAAAATCCACCTTTTATAGATCCTCCTAAGACGAAGGCTACACCGCCTGAGCCGTGATCAGTACCTGAACCATTATCTTCAATTCTTCTTCCGAATTCTGAAAAAAGTAGAACAGTAACATCATTTTCTCGTCCATGCTCTTTTAAGTCTCTGAAAAAATCTCCAAGTGCATCAGAAAGTTCTTTCCATAATTTTGCATGATTAAATAACTCACCAGCGTGAGTATCAAAACTTCCGTGCTGAGCATAATAAATCTTAGTTCCTATATCAGCAAAGATAACCTTAGCTATATCCTTCAAATTATTAGATATAGGATTATCAGCGTATTCCACCGATGAATTATATTTAGAATTAGCTCCACTTAATATATCAGCACCAATCATTGCGCTTACACCATTTTCTGATAATGCATCTAAAATAGCATCTCTTCCTTGATTTGGACCGTACATTCTTGAGAAATAATTTAATGCATTTTCTCTTTGATCTTTCCCTTGAATATCAGGCATTAATCCATAGGTTTCCAAGTCTCCTACAGATGCTACAGGTACATCTTTACATACTAATGCTCTTGGTAGTCCTCTTCCAAAATTCACTGCAGTTACTACATTATTATGAGATGGATCAATTTCTCTTATAGTTCTTCCAAGCCAACCATCAGGTGCTATACTTTCAGATTCGGCTGTATGCCAAATATCCATAGATCGAAAATGCGATCTATTAGGTACGGGATAACCAATTCCATTAATCACAGCAACATTATTGTTATCCCATAATTTTTTTATTTCACCCATTTCCGGATGAAACCCCAGTGAGCCGTTTATGTCTATTACATCACTTTCTGTTAGGTGAATTGCAGATCTAGAGTCATGGTATATTCCGTTGGTATATGGAACTATTGTGTTCATAGCATCATTACCTCCAGAAAGTTGAATAACCACTAAAGATTTTTCTTTTGTTTCTGCCAATATGACCTCCAGCAAAGTTTTGATTTATAGGAATTTTAAACCTATTTGAAAAATTTACAATAGTTTTTTTACTATTTGAATAAGAATGAAAATATGGTGCCGAGGGGGAGAGTCGAACTCCCACGCCCATAAGGACACTACGCCCTCAACGTAGCCTGTCTACCATTTCAGCACCCCGGCAGTGGCAGGAGCGGGAGGAGTCGAACCCCCGACCTCTGGTTTTGGAGACCAGCGCTCTAGCCAACTGAGCTACGCTCCTAAGTATAGGAACTTTAATTCTAACATTACTAAGAGAAAAATTTGATTCCTATAGTAATTTGTTAAACAGTTAAGCTGATTAAACTAAAAATCAAGCATGCCAAATTATAATAATTCAACATGCTTGAAAATTTTTACTAAAGAGCTTTATTTCCAGATTCTCCAGTTCTTACTCTAATTACGTCTGAAACTTCTGAAATGAAGATTTTCCCATCACCAATTTGTCCTTCATCACTTGTTTTTGCAGCATCAACTATCGCATCAACTACTTTTTTCTGATTTGATTTTTCTGTAACAGTAGTCACTAAAACTTTCGGTACTGAAGATCTATTTTGAGTTGAGCTTCCTCTTCCTGTGAATACCTCAACACCATCTTGATTACCTTTTCCTGTAACATTACTATAAGTAAATCCTGTACAACCTGCTTCAGACATAGCTTCTAAAACTAAGTTGACTCTCTCAGGTCTTATAATTGCGTCAATTCTAATCATTTTTACCTCCTTCATAAATTGTATTCAATAAAGAATTAGTTTGCCCCATCATTAATTGAAGCTTGTTCTCCATGAGTTGCTAGATCTAATCCTTGATCTTCATCATTTTCAGCCACTCTTAATCCGAGTCCTGGGATTTTATCTAGTACATATAAAATTACGAAAGATGCAATGAATGAATATGCTAAAGTACCTGCTGCTGTATAGAATTGTATCCATACTTGCGAAGCGTTTCCTTCAAATAATCCCTTAACACCTGCAACTGATTCAACTGCAAAAATTCCTGTAGCTATACATCCCCAAATTCCACCAACTCCGTGTACAGCAAACACATCTAAAGCATCATCTAGGTTAGTTTTATGAATGAGTTCAACTGCATAATAACAAATTAATCCAGCACCCAAACCTATAGCTAGTGCTCCTAATGGATTAACTGCTCCTGCGGCCGGAGTAATTGCTACTAATCCTGCAACTGCACCAGTCGCAACACCTACTCCACTAATTTTTCCAGTAGTCAACATACCAATTAAACCCCAAGTAGTTGCCGCTGTTGCAGCTGCAATTTGTGTAACAAGCATTGCGTTTACAGCATAATCATCTGCAGCTAAAGCAGACCCACCATTAAATCCAAACCAACCAAACCATAGAATTGAAGCTCCTAAAATAACGTATGGTACATTATTAGGTTGTAACCCAGGGTTTCTTCTTTTACCTACCAATATTGCTGCAGCAACTGCTGCTGCACCGGCATTAATATGTATTACAGTTCCTCCTGCAAAATCTAATGCTCCAGCACCATCTGCTCCAACCCATCCACCTCCCCATACCCAGTGGGCTATAGGTGCATAGACTATTGTGATCCATATCACTGTAAAAATAAGATAAGTTGAAAACTTAAATCTTTCAGCAAAGGCACCTGTAATAAGAGCTGGCGTAATAATTGCAAACATCATCTGAAATAAAACATCATATAGTGGGCTAATAGCGTCTCCTTCGCCAGACATCATATTTACACCACTAAGTCCAAATAATGAAAAATCGGCAACAAAACTTGGAATAAGTTCACCATTCCCATAAGCTAAACTATAACCCCAAAGAGTCCAAACAACAGTTACAACTCCGATTGTTATGAAGCTGAGCATAATAGTATTTACCAAGCTTTTAGCTCTTACTAGTCCACCATAAAAAAAAGCTAAACCTGGAGTCATAAAAAATACAAGCGCTGATGCAGTTAGCATCCAAGCGGTATGTCCTGAATCCATAAATCCTCCTTAATATTTTTTTTATTAATAGTCACTAATTTATTTAAAATATGTTTATTTTGTGTTACACAATTGTTTACATTATGTTACACAATTGTTTCATTGGTTACAGTGTTTAGAATTAATACAGCCTAATTAAACCTCTGTAGGAAAGAAAAATAACAGCTAGAATTATAATTAAACTGCTTGAGCGACATGACTCTGAAATAACTGGATTATTTTTGGTAATAGTAATTGTGGCGTTTTCTCTTGGTTTATAGGGACCAGCACCTATACTTTTTCTCCATTCAGAGTCTAATTTTTCAAGTTCTATACCATAACTATCTAAAATGGATTCATTTACTGTCATGCCATTTGATAAATTATTTAGAAGAGAATTCATCGCTTCTAATCCATAATTATCAATCATATAATTTACTACACTTCTTGACTGACCATAAGCTACTAATGTTAATTTTGGGTCTCCTGGAAAAGTAAGTAATTGACTCAATGGCTTCAATTGATTAGTACCAATTCCCCAGTCAAGATATAAATCGTAGCTTATGGTTTTATCCCGATTAGCATACTCAGCTAGTCCTTCATTTAACCACAAGGGTAAACTAATTGAACCTTCAGTAGCTCTTCCTACTAAAATATGCATAATTTCATGGGTTGCTGTTCCAACATCATTTCTTCCTGCTAAAACTAAAACAACATCTGATTCTTCAAAAGCTTGACCTGCTACAGTAAGTTCTCTATCAGAGGTTTTTGATTTTGACCTGATAGCATCAATCATTTCTGAATAGTTATTGTATAAAGTCATTCTGATTTGCTCATCAAATCTTCCAACTATAGGAGCCATTTCATCAAGCAACAAATCGCATTCTTCAAGTAACTTTTTTGCTCTACTTTTTGAATATCGATAGTATATCCTTATTTTTTCACTCTCTACAAAATCCCAATCATCAAATCTAGTATCAAGCATTATAAATTCTTGCTCTTCGCTTATAAATTGTGAGCCATCATCAAAATAAAAAACCATAGACCATGAAATCTTAGATCCCGGGGGAATAAAACCCGACTGGGTATTTACTCTAAAGTCCATAAAAGAAGAAACTTGATCACTATCCCTTTTTTGTGTGAAATCCATGTATCCATATTGCAGTGTTTTTCTTTCACCAGTTTTGAAATTAACTTTTATATCTTGTATCTTTTTTTGGGTTTTGCCCTCAAAAATAAAAGTGATTTTTTCTGGAAAATAAACTTCGGATATTGCAACTTCAATCTCAACTAATTCATCTGAATCAGCAAATATTACTTTAGAGGGAAACAAAAAAAATAATAATGAAAAAAGAAATATTAATTTAGTTTTTTGCATTTTTCAAACCTGAAGCTAGTCTCCACAATGAACTAATTAATGTACCTATCGCAAGAATATATAATCCTAATATAGGCTGTGAAATTATCAAGAAAAAAATCAAGACCAATGATCTCTCGACCCTAGTAAAGAATCCTGACTTATTTTGTATGCCTAAACTTTCTGATTTTGCCCTTATATAACTAATAATTTGTGAACATAGTAATGCTATAAAAACTGTGAAAACTGCAAATTCATTAAGATCATTGTAGATATAATATGCTCCTATACCTATAAAAACTATTCCTTCACTAAATCTATCTACAACGGAATCTAGCAAATCTCCATATTTAGAAACATTATTGGTCAATCTAGCCATAGACCCATCTATAGAATCTAACAATGCCCCTATTGCAACAACTATACCTGCGAGAAAAAAATTTCCTTGAAAAACTATGTATGATCCAATAGCAGTGATTATCAAACCAAATATTGTAATCATATTTGGAGTTAGCCTAAATGAGATAAAAAACTTAGATATAGGTTCTTCGTAAAGTCTTTTTGTATAAGACCTGATATTTTGTCTAAATTCTTCCAAATTAAATCAATTATTTTTTTTGTATATCTTAATTATTTCAGAAACAAGATGATCCCATGAGTAATTTTTTACATTTTTTAATCCATTTTCAATGTTTCTGTCATAAGATTTCTCATTATTTAGTATAGATAATAATAATTCTGCTAATTTATTTGATGATTTGTAATCATATAAAAACCCGTAGTTATTTTTTATTGCTAAGCTCTTATAACTTTCTATATTTGAAAGGGCTAAAATTTTTCCCGAAGCCATTGATTCCAAAATAATTACACCAAAAGATTCATTTTCTGTAGAAGGAAGACATACTATATCAGCCATTTTATAAAAATTTGGTAAATCAGATTGATTAACAGATCCTATAAATTTAATTTTTGAAAAATCTATACTTTTATTTCTAATCTTTATATTTTTAGAATCTCCTGGACCAACTACAATTAATTGCAAATTATCAAAATCTAAAGATATTTTATCGAAAGCTCTTAATAATATATTGAAACCTTTTCTTTTTTCTTCAAACCTACCAACAAACAATATTTTTTTTATTTCTCTTGATAATAGGTTTGTTTTTTTAACTAAATTTTTATATTTCATAATCTCTATTCCATTAGGAATAATATAAAAATTCTCATCAAAATATTTACTAATATATTTTTTTGAAGTTTCTGAAACACAAATTTTTTGATTAATTTTTTTTATAAACCTTCTCAATAAAAAGTTAAAGTAGTGATACCAAATATTCTTTCTATGGCTGTAAGCATGAAAAGTCCCAATGATTTTAGTTTTCTTAACTAAAGCAATTAAAAGTAAAAATGTTGGAGATAAAGGTTCATGAAGGTGAATAATGTCAAAATTATTTTTATTTATTAAATTACTAATTTTTATTATTTTGATAAAGTTTAGTGATAATCTTGAGTTAGAACCAAGAAAGTTGAATTTTACGGGTCTTCCGATATCAATAAACTCAACGTTTTTAATTTGATGCTGATTTTCAGATGATAATGGCGCAAACAAAACTACTTCGTGACCACTCTTTTTCAGTGAGGAAGCTAGGTTTAGAGATTGAGTTTGTACACCTCCTGGAATTGAAAAATCATATGGGCATAAAACGGCAATTTTCAATGATTATTTTACTCATCAATATCAGAGAAATCTTCTACAGCTCTTCTAGCATCATCATCTCTCATCTGTTTTGGAGGGGATTTCATAAAATATGCGCTAGGAGCTTCAACAGCACCAGAGACTCCTTTATCCATTGCTATTTTTGCACATCTAATAGCATCTATAGCTACTCCAGCAGAGTTTGGACTATCTTCAACTTCTAATTTCAACTCTACGTTCAGTGGGACATCTCCCCAAGAAGTTCCTTCAAGTCTAATATAAGCCCATTTTCTATCTTCAAGCCATGGTACATGATCTGAAGGTCCAATATGAACATCATCAGTAGGAAGTTCTTTTTCAAGTTGAGACTGAACTGCATTCGTTTTGGAAATCTTTTTACTTGTTAATCTGGATCTTTCCAACATATTAAGGAAATCAGTATTACCTCCGAAATTAAGTTGATATGTTCTGTCTAGTCTTACTCCTCTATCTTCAAAAAGTCTTGCGAGCACTCTATGTATTATTGTTGCTCCAACCTGACTTTTTATATCATCTCCAACTATCGGCAATCCTTTATCAATAAATCTTTTTTGCCAGTAATCTTCTTTAGCTATAAAAACAGGAATACAATTCACAAAAGCACAACCAGCAGCTAAAACTTGCTCTACATACCATTTTGTTGCCTGCTCAGACCCTACAGGTAAGTAATTAATTACAACATCAACTTCTTTTTCTCTTAGGATTTGAACAATATCTGATGTTTGAGAACCAGATTTATTTTGATCTTTTTCTACTTCGATTACATCAGATAGATATTCTCCAACTCCATCATGAGTCATTCCTCTATCAACTTTTACACCAGTCTTTGGTACATCATAAAACTTAAGGGCATTGTTATTTTTTGTAAAAATTGCTTCATTTAAGTCCTTACCTACTTTATCTTTATCTACATCGAAAGCTGCTACTACATTTACGTCACCGATTGAATATCCACCAAGCACATTATGCATTAGTCCTGGTACTTGAAGTTCATTATCCTGAACCTCTGAATATTTATGAATTCCCTGCACTAAAGATGAAGCACAATTTCCTACTCCAATAATTGCTACATTAATTTGACCCATATAGATAACTCCAATAAAAATAACTTTGAATCTACATTATATGGTATAAACTACTTAAATTTCATCAAAATCTGAGTACAAAGTTATCCATTAATAGGCCAAAGCAGAACCATCTTTTCTTGGCTCTGTTCCAAGAGAAATGACTCCAGTCTCATGATTATATTGTGCTAGCTGACCTCCACCAAACATCATTCTTTCATTGCCTTCAACTACTTTTATTGTATGTCCCTTAGATTCTAATTCTTGAATTATTTTTTTGTCCAAGTCCTCCTCAACATGAATAGTTTTCATGTCATCGACATCTAATGAAAATCTTAGAGCATCCAAAGCTTCCTGAGGTCCTTTATTATAGTCAACTATATTCGAAACAACTTGGAGATGTCCTTGAGGTTGTTGAAAACCACCCATAACGCCAAAAGAAAGAAATAAAGAATTATCTTTTGTCACCATACATGGAATTATTGTATGGAAAGGTCTTACATTTGGTTCCAAATAATTAGGATGATTTGAGTCTAAGCTAAATAATGCACCTCTATTTTGAAGAGCAATACCAGTAGTAGGAACAACTAAACCAGAACCAAATCCTTGAAACAAAGAGTTTATCAATGAACAACCCATTCCATTTGCATCAATAGCAGTTATATAAACAGTATCTCCAGAGGTTTCAAAAACATTATGTGAAACAGTATTAAAAGATTTATTAGGGTCAATTTGATTAAATCTTTCTCTAGCATAAGATTTAGATAATAATTGATCAACAGGTATATCAGTTTTATCTGGATCAGTTATGTACCATAAAGAATCTGCAAAGCCCACTCTCATTGATTCAATAAGATAATGATAAAAATCTGAACTACCATGTGAGATATTAGAAAAGTCATTATTTTCAATCATATTTAAGGCAATCAAAGCTGCCAAGCCTTGTCCATTAGGAGGGCACTCATAAATTTCATAACCTCTATAGTTTGTACTTATAGGATCAGTCCAAAATGATTCATAATTAGTCAAATCCTGTTCATCCAACCATCCTCCTTCATTTTGTATGAAATCAGATATTTTTTTCCCTATACTTCCTCCATACATAGCAGACGGTCCTTTTGAAGATATCTCGCTCATTGATTCTGCTAATTCAACAAGTTGTATTATTTCACCCTCTTCGGGAGCTCTTCCATCTTTCAACAATTCCTTACCAGAATCTCTATATAAAAGTTTTTCTTGACTTTCTTTCCAAGCCCAAGAAATTAATTTTGAGACGGGGAATCCTTCTTCGGCTATTTTTATTCCTGGTGCAAGAGACTCAGATAAAGATATAGTTCCAAATTTAGTTAATAATTTTTCCCATCCATCTACAGAACCTGGAACAGAAACTGAATAAGCCCCATGTTTTCCCTCTGTAGGAATAGATTCTAATCCTAATTTTTTAAGTTCTTCTGGATTTGAATTTCTTGAAGATGTACCTGATCCATTAAATGATGCTACTTCTTCAGTTTTTGGATCCCATATGAGAGCAAAAATATCACCACCTATACCTGTACTCATAGGTTCAACAACACCTAGAGTGGAAGCCATAGTTACTGCTGCATCAACTGCGTTTCCTCCTGCTTTTAAGACGTCTATTCCTACTTGAGATGCTAAAGGTTGACTTGTTGCGACTCCTCCATTTTTACCATGAACACTTGATCTTCTTGATGAAAAAAAACTCATTGTTTATCTCCTAATTATAACTACACGGTATAGGATACACGGTTCCATCTATCCTAAAACGTAATAATTAATTCTTCTTTGGATTTAATATATCAGTTAATGCATCACCAATGATATTCCAACAAAATATCATAATCCAAATTACTATGATTGGTGATAGCAATTGCTCTGGATGATTTGTTAGAACAGATACGCTTGCACCTCCTCTTCCAGATACATCAGAAAGCATTGCACCCAAACTTGGACGAGGTGGCTGAACCCCTAATCCAAAAAATGAAAGTATTACTTCAGATAAAGCAACAGCTCCTAATCCAAAAGTTGAAGTAACTATCAATGGAGATATTACATTGGGAAGAATATGTCTAGTTATTATTCTAAAGGTACTAGCACCTGAGGTTCTAGCAGATTGAACATACTCAACTTCTCTTATACTAAAAACTTGTGCTCTTATAAGTCTCATAGTTCCAAACCAACTAAGTGGTAATAGGGCTATACCGATTACTAAATAATCAATAATTCCAGAACTTACTAAGCCAGAAATATTAAGATTATCTTCAATCTGATAGAAGAAATTTGTTATTCTTGGTCTTAATGTTGCAGCAAGTAGAATTATAAGTAAAATATCTGGGAAAGAGGATACTAACTCTCCTGTCCTCATGACTATAAAATCAAATATTCCTCTATAGTAACCTGCTAATAATCCGAGAAAAAGACCGAGTATTAATGCTCCAGTAAGAAGTCCTGTTATTGTAACTATTACGGTGGTTTGAATACCCCAAATCACTCTTGAAAGTATATCTCTTCCTAATCGATCAGTTCCTAAAAGATTCTCCATATCTGGTCCTGCTTGAGTTTTCAACAAATTAGTTTCAGAATAATCATACGGTGCAATTAATGGAGCAAAGATTCCGATTAAATATATAGAGAAAACCAAAATTACACATACAACTCCAAGTTTTTTTCTGGAAAAATTTTGAATAAATAGTCTGAAGGATGATATATTTCGAATTTCTTTATCGCTCATTGCATATCAATCCTAGGATCAATTAAGGTATATACAAAATCAATTATTAGATTAGCTATTACTAATGCACTTGATCCTAATAGGACAATAGCCATAATTACTGGATAATCTCTTGAATAAACTGAATCTAAAGAAATCCTTCCGACCCCTGGGATACCATAAAGAATTTCAACTATAAGGGACCCTCCAAATAATCCTGCAAGTGAAAATCCCATTATAGTAACTACTGGAAGCATTGCATTTCTAAATGCATGTTTCCAAAGTACATTTATTTCACTAACTCCTTTAGCTCTAGCTAATTTAATATAATCAGAATCTAACACTTCTAACATTGAAGACCTTATTAACCTTACAAAAACTGCAGCCCCCGGAACCCCTACAGTTAATGCTGGAAGTATTATTCTCTTATCGAAAACTCCTCCCCAACCAGCAGCAGGAACTAAATCTAGCTGTAATGCAAAAACTAAAATTAATAATGGCGCAGTAAAAAAAACAGGCATGGCATAAAAAATTAGAGAAATAATAACAACAATCGGATCTTTTGAAGATCCGTAGCTAACCGCGGCATAAAAACCTAAGGGAGTACCAATAGATATAGCAATAATAAATGAAATAATATTTAGTTTTGCAGAAACAATTAATTTTGGAATAAGAAGTTCTGAAACATCTCTATTTTTGAAGACATAAGATTCTCCAAAATCACCAGTTACTGCATTACCTATATACCTCATCCATTGAACAATAACTGGATCATTTAATCCCATTTTTTCTCTTATACGTTCAGCATTGGCTTCGTCATAATTATTGCCTAGCTGTACCTCAATAGGATCACCAGGACCATAAACTCCAAGTATGAAAACAATTATAGACACCATAAGAAGTAGAACTGGCATCCATATTATTCTTCTAAAAATATACTTTAACATATCTAAATAATAATAGATACAATTGAGTTTTAGTACAAATAAAGGTTACGAATTAATCTCGACATCTTTAAATTTTGGAACAATTATTGGAGTAAATTCATATCCTCTAACCCAAGGTTTTACTAATGCATAGCCATCGGTATCAAACCACAAAGGGAATATAGCTGCGTCATCAACAATCATCTGTTCTGCTTGATTATACAATAGAAATCTTCTGTTATTGTCAATCTCTGTTCGAGCTTCAAGAATCAAGTCATCAACTTCGCTATTTGAATAATTACCATGGTTTACGTCTGATTTACTATAAAATAGTACATCTATGAAGTCCTGTGGATCAGCATAATCTGCTTGCCAACCAGAACCAGCCCAAAGTTGAAGTCTCTTTCGATTCATGTCTTGTAGATAAGTTGCCCATTCAACTTGTTGTATCTCAACCTCTACTCCTAGAGTTTCTTTCCACATATCAGATATAACTTCTGTGTCTAGTCCTGGAGAACCTCCTGTTCCTGGAATCGTCACAATAATTCTTGGTCTAGTTGCAGGATCAGCATATTTAGATTTAGATAAATATTCTTTAGCCAGCTCCTCATTGAAATTTAATCCTTCTATATTTGGGCTATACCCAGGAAAGCCTGGTGGAATTATGGAAAATGCAGGTTTAGTCAAACCGGAATAAATTTTGTCAGCAATTATTTCTTTATCAACGGCATGAGACAATGCTTTACGAAAATTCACATCATCGAATGGAGGCATATTCACATTGAAGCCAATATAATTTAGTGAAAATTGTGGTGGTACATTCACTAGATCTTTATTTAGTGGATCATTAGGATCCTTAACTCTTTCTAAATCAGCAAGACCCACACCTGTAATATCAACCTCATCATTTTCATACATAGCCATTGAAACACCACCTGCTAAATTCATAATGATTCCATCGACCTTTGCCTTATCACCCCAATAGTTATCATTTGGCTTCAACTTTAGAGTTTGACCAATCTGATATTCAGTCATTACAAAAGGTCCTGTTCCGACTGGTTGATCGATCCAGTTTTCACCTTGTTCTGTTACATATTTTTCACTAAGAACAAAAGCAGTTGGATATGTTAATTTTGCTAGAAAATATGTTTTTGGTTCGTCAATAGTTATTTCTAGAGTTTCATCATCAATTACACTTAACCCTTTGACTTCGGTTAATGAACCACCCGCATCTATAACTTCTGTGACTCCTACTATATCTCCAAGATAAACCTCTGCATTCATAGAGCCTGTATCTGGATTGGCTGCTCTTTCAATAGACCACTTAAAATCACCTGCTGTTACTTTATCTCCATTTGAAAATTTAATATCATCTCGAAGGTTAAAAGTGTAAGTTTTTCCATCATCAGAAATATCCCAAGATTTGGCTAAATCAGGGATTATTTCGAGCTCCTTATTTAAAGTTACTAATCCTGAAAATATTTCAACGATAATTGATGCTGATGTAGTATCAGTGACAAGAGCTGGATCAAAAGTTGGTGGATCAGAAAAGTTCAGTCTAAAAATATTATCTTTAGCTGCGCTAGATTCACTTGACTTATTGCCCTCCAATGCGGGAGCAACATTTGAATTTTTTCCAACTGTTTTAGTATTAGTTTCGGTTGTATCCCCACCACATGAAATAAATGCGAAAACAATTAATGAAAGCGAAAACAATTTTATTTTTGACATATAATCATCACCTATGTAAATTTATCAGACAATTTAATACTATTATATCTTTATGAAGAAATTATGAAGAAATTATTTAGTAATATTATTTATTAAGAAATCTTCAATAAATTTATCAATATTTCCATCAAGAACTTTATCTATATCAGAAGTCTCAAAGTTAGTTCTATGATCTTTTACCATCTTATAGGGATGCATCACATAAGATCTAATTTGAGATCCAAAATCTGCAGAAATATGCTCACCCTTAATTTCAGCATCTCTTTTTTTATTTTCTAGTATTTCAATTTCTTTTAATCTTCCTTGCAAGATTTTCATTGCAAGTTGCTTGTTCATAAGTTGAGATCTTTCATTTTGAACGGAAACAGAAATTTTTGAAGGAATATGAGTTATTCTGACAGCAGTAGAGTTTTTTTGGACGCTTTGCCCTCCTGCTCCGCCTGCTTTAAAAACATCTATTCGTAAATCATTATTGTCTATTTTTATCTCTTCATCATTTTCCAATTCAGGCATTACTTCAACTAAAGAAAATGATGTGTGTCTACGATTTCCTGTGTCAAAAGGTGAGATTCTAACTAACCTATGTGATCCTTTTTCTGACTGAAGCAATCCATATGCATTTTCTCCCTTTATTCTTACTACCACTGATTTTATTCCTGCTTCATCTCCGGGTGAGTAGTCAATTATTTCAAAATTGAAGTTATGAATCTCAGCCCATCTTTTGTACATTCTTAAAAGGATTTCAGCCCAGTCTTGTGAATCAACTCCCCCTGCTCCTTGCTTTATTCCTAAAATTGCATTTCTAGAATCAAATTCACCATTTAATTTTAAAGATAGAGATAAATTTTTGTATTTTTTATCGAGTTGAATCAAGTCAGAATTGATCATTTGAACTCCAGAATCATCATCAAGATCAAGTGAAATCTCGCATAATTCTACTATTTCCTTTGACCTTTTATCAACAAAATTAAATTGATCTAATTTATCTTTTTTAGATTTTAGGTCCTTAAGAAATGATTGAGCCTGCTTAGTATCATTCCATAAGTTTTCATCTGAACTTCTTTTTTCAAGTTCTATAATTTCTTTTTCTAACTTTTTTAGGTCAAACTTTCCCCAAAATATCAGAGATAAGATTTCTTAATTTTGAGGCCTCTTCGATAAGTTCTTTTAATTGCATTTTTTTTATAATGTGAGAAACTATTTTATATTGTATTCTATCTATATTATATTGCAAAATTAATTTTGCGGGGCATGGCGTAGCTTGGTAGCGCGTCCGGCTGGGGGCCGGGAGGTCGTAGGTTCAAATCCTGCTGCCCCGACCATAAATAAACATTTATAAAAAGGAGATATTTTTGAGAAGATTATTTGTTCTATCATCTATATTATTTATTTTTATTGGATGTGATGAATCAAAACCAATTTTTGAAACATACTTATATGAGGATAAAATTGAGTTCCCATTCGAAGAAATTGATAACGGAAAATTTGTTAATATTTTTAGAAACATGCATGATGAATCTATTCCTTTATCTGTAGTAATGCTTACTCAAAACGAAGTTTTGATAGATTCTCAAAGTTTAGATTATTGCGAGGGAGTGAATGCTCTAAGAGGAGGCAAGAATGTTTTAGAATGGACTATCATAAATCATAACTATTCCTTTATTCCAGAATCTACAGTAGTGAACCAAAATGATCACCCGGGTTTTATAAGCTATAGTTTCCCGAAAGGAACATATATGATAATGATGATGAATCAATCCGAATGTAATAAAAACAACTATGTTATATTTGATGTAAACACAAATGAAGGAACTGAAATAGTCAACTAATTAGGGAATAATTATGATATACGAACTAAGAATATATGAATGCTTTGCAGGTAAATTAGAAAATTTAAACTCAAGATTTAGAAATCATACCCTTAAACTCTTTGAAAAACATGGAATGAATAATGTGGGATACTGGATAAATGATGTAGGACCAAGTAATAATACTCTTACATACTTGTTATCATATCCTTCACATGATGCTAGAGTTGAATCTTGGAAAAACTTTAGAAATGATCCAGAGTGGGAAAAGGTAGTCGAAGAATCTCACAAAGATGGAATAATTGTAAAAAATGTTCATAATCAGCTCTTAAATCCTACAGATTACTCACCACTTAAGTAGAAAAAATATTATTAATTGCTATCATTTTATTCAAGATAGAAAACCAAAAATATATAA
>Ga0310343_10000822_pt1 | contig 15279 bp, 16 predicted proteins | sample HC15DNA2025_MG_FD_203519 | JGI IMG/M metagenome (GOLD analysis project Ga0310343, IMG submission 203519) | Marine microbial communities from station ALOHA, North Pacific Subtropical Gyre - HC15-DNA-20-25_MG | ecosystem: Environmental > Aquatic > Marine > Oceanic | place: Pacific Ocean: North... | reverse complement strand
CGTCACCTTGAAGCTCGGCGCCACCGCGCACGACGGTCGCGACGTCGAGTTCGCGGCGTCGGGCACCGTGATCGCTCATATGGGCTTCCGTGAGGTCTACGAGGAGACCAAGGTTCAGGATCGCGACAGCGAGGATGATGCCGACGAACGGCGCCTCCCCCCGCTCGTGGAGGGAGAAGCTGCCCGCGCTGCCGGCCCGCTCGAGTTCGAGGGGCACACCACGTCTCCGCCGAGTCGCTTCACGGAGGCGTCACTCGTCAAGCGCCTCGAGGAACTCGGCGTGGGGCGTCCGTCGACCTACGCATCGATCATCGGCACCATCCAGGACCGCGGCTATGTCTGGAAGAAGGGTTCGGCGCTCGTGCCGTCGTTCACCGCCTTCTCGGTGGTCAACGTCATGGAGGGCCATTTCCCCAACCTTGTCGACTATGCCTTCACTGCGAAGATGGAGGACGACCTCGACAAGATCGCCACCGGTACCGAGGAGGCCGAGCCGTGGCTCAGCCGCTTCTATTTCGGTGAGGGTGAAGGCGGCGAGCCGGGCTTGAAGGAAAAGGTGTCGACCCGGCTCCCCGACATCGACGCCCGCATGGTCAACACCATCCCGCTCGGCATGAGCGACGAGCGCAAACCGGTCGTGGCCCGCGTCGGCCGGTACGGCCCGTACGTCCAGATGGGCGACAGCGACGAGGCCGACGACAACCAGACCGCGTCGATCCCCGACGACCTTCCCCCCGACGAACTCACCCTCGACAAAGCGATCGAGTACCTCGCGATCCCGAAGGAAGGGCGCATCATCGGCATGCACCCCGAGCACGGCCTCGAGATCTATGCGAAGGCGGGCCGCTTCGGCCCCTATGTCCAGGTCGGCACCCACGAGGATTGGGAGGAACGAGGGGAGGAGAAGCCACCCTCCGGTTCGCTCTTTTCCACGATGTCGGTCGAGACGTTGACGTTCGAGGAAGCCCTCCAGGTCCTGTCGCTGCCGCGCACGGTCGGCGCTCACCCCGAGACGGGTGAGGTCATCACCGTGCAGAACGGCCGCTACGGCCCGTATCTCAAAATGGGCACCGACAGCCGCAGCCTCGAGACGGAGGCCCAGCTGCTCACCGTCACGCTCGAGGAGTGCCTGGCGATCCTTGCCCAGCCGAAGCGTCGCCGTGGCCAGGCCGCACCGAAGCCACCGCTGCGCGACATGGGCCCCGACCCCGAGACCGGCAACCCGATGATCGTGAAGGACGGCCGCTTCGGGCCCTACGTCACCGACGGTGAGTACAACGCGTCGTTGCGCAAGGGCGACACGGTCGAGGAGCTCACCGTTGAACGGGCCGCCGAACTTCTCGCCGATCGTCGGGCCAAGGGCCCCGCCAAGAAGAAGGCGACGAAGAAGAGGGCCGCCAAGAAGAAGTCGGCCAAGAGGGCGACGAAGAAGAAGGCGACCAAGAAGAAGGCCGTCAAGAAGGCCGCCGCTTCCAGCGACGACGAGTGATCGAGCCGCTGCTCGTGGTCCCCTAAGGTCGTCGGCGTGAGCGCCCCCGGTTCCAGTGCGGATCGCCTGCAGGATGCAGTCGGTGCCACGCGCCCGGGTGGTCGCATCAACTCGGTCTTCGGATCGTGGGAGTTCTTCAAGCTCTGGGTCGCCCAGGTCATCTCCGCAACGGGTGACTGGCTCGGCCTGATCGCGATCATCTCGCTTGCCGAACGCATCAGCGACGGGTCGGAGGGAACTGCGATTGCGTTGGTACTCGCAGCCCGTATCGCTCCCGGGTTCTTCCTCGCCACGGCGGCAGGTGTGATCGTCGACCGCCTCGACCGCAAGCGGGTGATGTTGTTCTGCGATGTCGGTCGGGCGCTTGTGTTCTTCGCATTGCCGTTCGTCGACAGCCTGCTCGGATTGATCCTCGCTTCGTTCGTTCTCGAGATCCTCACGATGCTGTGGTCGCCAGCGAAGGAAGCGGTCGTCCCGAACATCGTGCCGAAGGAGAAACTCACCACCGCCAACTCGCTCAATGTGGCGGCGGCGTACGGCATGTTCCCCGTGGCGGCCGGCATCGCTGCGCTCCTCGCCAAGCTCTCCGAGGGCTTCGCCGACGAGGGTTGGGTCAACACGTGGCAGTTCAACGAGGAGGGGTTGGCCTTCTATGTTAACGGCCTGTCGTTCCTGGCCACCGCCGCCATCATCGGGCGCATTCACTGGGCCCGCCGCACCCGCGAGGAGCGACTCGGCACGGAGCGGGGGAGTTGGGATCTGGGAGGGGCGTTCCGCGAACTCCGCGAGGGCTGGGAGTTCATCGCCGTCAACCCGATCGTCCGGGCGGTCAACATCGGCCTGGCCACCGGGGTGATCGGTGGCGGCATGCTCGTACCGCTCGGTGCGATCTTCGTCGATGAGGTCATCGCCGGTGAAGGCGCCGACTTCAACCTGATCCTGTTCGCTCTCGGCACCGGTATGGCGGTCGGGGTCCTGACGGCATCGGTTCTCCAGACTCGGATCAACCGGACTCGGGTCTTCCCGCTTGCGCTCGTGGTCGCGGGCGCCGGCCTGCTCGTCGCCGGGTCGGCGTCAATTCTGTCGATCGTCGTGCCGATGATCGCGGTTGTGGGGTTTGCCGCCGGACCGATCTACGTCCTCGGGTTCACCTTGCTGCACGAGAACGTCGACGACGAGCTTCGCGGCCGGATCTTCGCATCACTGCTGGTGCTGGTCCGCTTCTGCGTCCTGATCGCGCTCGCGATCGCACCGATACTCTCCGAACTGCTCGACGGACTCTCGGACTCGATCTGGGGGCGTGAGATCGTGCTCGGAGGGTTGGCTATCTTCGTGCCGGGAGTACGCCTCACCATGTGGGTCTCGGCCATCATCATCGCGATGGCCGGTGGATTGGCGATGTGGAGTTTGCGCGCCGGGTCCGGTGCATTCCTCACCGAGGCAAAGTCGGAGCCGAGCCCGTGACTGGCCGACTGATCGTGTTTGAAGGGGCCGACGCTTCCGGAAAGTCGACCCAGGCCCGACGTCTTGCGTCGCGGCTCGGCGCCGAGTTGACCTTCCAGTTCGGCGCAACCGAGATCGGCAGTGCGATCCGGTCGATCCTGCTCGATCCAGCGCACGCCGCGCTCGACGATCGGGCCGAGGCCCTGCTCGTCATCGCCGACAAGGCCCAGCACGTTGCCGAAATCGTTGGCCCTGCACTCGAGCGGGGCGACACGATCGTGTCCGATCGCTACACCGCATCGAGCACCGCCTACCAGGGGTACGGACGCGGGCTCGATCTCGATCAGCTCGATGCCATGATGCGATTCGCGACCCACGGCATCGAGCCGGATCTTACGGTGCTGCTCGACGTCGAGTGGCAGGTGGCCCGAGTGCGCCTCGGCGATCAGATGGATCGCATCGAGGGTGCCGGGGCTGCCTTCCACACCCGGGTTCGAAACGGGTACCTCGAACTCGCCGCCGCCGACCCCGACCGCTGGTTGGTCGTCGACGCCGACGGCACTGTTGACGAGGTCGCCGCACGTGTCGACACCGCCGTCGAAGCGTGGTTGGCGGCGAATCCGTGAGCTGGGATCTCGTCGTCGGTCAGCAGGAGGCGGTTCGTCGTCTCGAAGCTGCGGTCACGGCACCCGTCCACGCCTATCTGTTCGTCGGTCCGGGTGGCGCCGGGAAGCGTCGGGCCGCCACCGTCTTCGCCGGTGAGTTGTTGGCTGCTGTCGATCCCGACAACGCCGAACGCCACCGCCGACTCGCCGTCGACGAGTCGCACGCCGACGTCCACATGCTCGATCCGGTCGGCAACAATCTGCGCCGCGACGAAGAAGCGGAGCCGCTCATCGTGCAGGCCAGTCGGTCGCCGGTCGAAGGCAAGCGCAAGGTCCTGATCGTCAATCGCTTCCACACGGCGACCGCCGCAGCTGCGGCCTCGCTGCTGAAGACAATCGAGGAGCCTCCTGCGACGTCGATCTTCGTGCTGCTCGCCGAGGACGTCCCGCCAGAGCACATCACGATCGAGAGTCGTTGCACGCGCGTCGACTTCCCGCCGATCGCCGAGGAGGCGATCGCCGATGCGCTGGTTGCGGAGGGGCTTGCTCCTCCCGAGCAGGCACCGATCATCGCCGCTGCTGCGTCGGGCAGCGTCGAACGGGCGCGCACGTTGGTGGCCGACGATCGGCTCGTGGCCCGGCGAGATGCCTGGTGGTCGATTCCGGACCGACTCGACGGTACGGGGGCAGCGGTCGCGGTGATGGTCGAGGAGGTGCGGGCGCTCATCGATGATGCCGGCAAGGCCAAGGTTGCCCAGCACGAAGCCGAACTCGAGGCGATGGACGCCCGAGAGGAGCAGTTGGGTACCCGAGGCTCAGGTCGCAAGGATCTCGAAGCCCGTCATCGTCGCGAACTGCGGCAGTTCCGCACCGAGGAACTCCGCTTCGGGCTCGCCACACTCGCCACTCGGTATCGCGAAGCGATTGTCGCAGGCGACGATCGCCGTGGCCTGCTCGACGGTATCGATGCGTTGCGCCACACCCAGGACGCCTTGGTGCGCAACCCCAACGAGGCATTGGCGCTCCAGGCCCTGTTGCTGAGGCTGCCGTCGCTCGCGCAGTGAGGATCAGGCACCGGGACTTGGTACCGTTCGACCCCTCGCCCGAGTAGCTCAGTTGGTAGAGCGACGCTCTCGTAAAGCGTAGGTCAGGAGTTCAATCCTCCTCTCGGGCTCTCTGCTCTGACCCCGGCGCACCGGGGTGCCCCCCTCAGGAGGTCCGTGTGGCGGACCAAGCCACCTTCGCCGAAGACGCGATGCCGTTGATGGACGGCCTGTACAGCGCGGCGATGCGCATGACCCGTAACGCGGCCGATGCCGAAGACCTCGTCCAGGAGACGTACCTCAAGGCGTTCAACGCCTACGAACGCTTTGAGACGGGCACGAACCTCAAGGCGTGGATGTATCGCATCCTCACCAACAGCTACATCAACGCCTATCGCAAGAAGCAGCGCCGGCCCGACGAATCCGACATCGACGACATCGAGGATCTCTACCTCTACCGACGCCTCGGGGGTGCTGAGTCGGCGGTGCTGAGCCGGTCAGCCGAGGACGAACTCCTGGAGATGTTCGGCGAGGACGAGGTGAAGTTGGCGCTCGAGGATCTTCCCGAGCACTACCGGATGCCGATCCTGCTGGCCGATGTCGAGGGCTTTGCCTACAAGGAGATCGCCGAGATCCTGGATGTCCCGATCGGCACGGTGATGTCGCGGCTGCACCGTGGAAGAAAGCAGCTCCAGAAGCGGTTGTACTCGTTTGCCGAGGAGCACCGTCTCCTTCCCGACCCTGAGCCTGTGTCATGACCGACCCGTGTGGTGAGTTCGAATCCCGCGACTGCGGTAGCGGCAACCCATGCGTTTCGACGTACCTCGACAACTGCCCGCAGGATGTCGATTGCCAGACCGTCATTCAGGCGCTCGTCGCGAAATGCAGCACGTGCAACGACACGTATGCGTTCGAGATGCGGGTCCGAACGGTCGTGTCGCGACAGTGCAACGATCCGGTCCCGGACGCCCTGAAATCCAAGATTTTCCAGGCGATCCAGCAGGCCCAGCGCAGGCGGTAAACCAGCGGCCGCCCGGCCAGTGCGGTTCCGGAAGGTCTCCGTTCTGAACTTTCCGACGACAAGTGGAACCAAACGCATGGGTCGTTCCGTAAACCTGACCATGCGGGTCATTGGAGAAAAGTTCACCAGCATCGAGCGCAACCTCCCGGTTATGGAAGTCGGGCGGATCTGCCTTGAGCCCGGCTGCGCCACGCACCTCAGCCGGTACAACGATCAGGAGTACTGCGCACTCCACGCCCCGATGGTGGTGCCCCGGATGCGCGGCAAGGTGCTCGACGACTGACACACGCGCCCGGTCACGGGTGGCCGATGTCTGCATTCCCCGGCGAGTCCGCACCTGACTGCGGCTTGCGCCACCGGGGCGCCTACACTCTCGAGCATGTTCGCTGTCGTATGGCATTTCTGGATCGCACCGGTCCTCGTTGGCGCCACCATTCTCGCGATCGTCGCTTCGGTCGCCGGCTACCTCAACCAGGTGACGTACAAGCGTTATCCGCGGGACTGACATGGGTGGCGCCGTCGACTGGGACGTCGCCCGCACGATCGCTGCGAAGGTCGCGGGGCGTGAGCCCTTCCGGGCCGGGCGGTACCGCGACGGGCTCGAAGAGGACTTTGCCCGCTACACGGCGATGGCAGAGGACCTCGTCGCCGAGTGCACCGGTCTCCGGTCGCTCGACGGTAAGGCGCGTGGCTGTGTCACCAACCGTGAGGGTTGGGTCGACGCCAACCTCGCCAGCTTTCAGCGGCTCCTGAAACCGATCACCACCAAGCTTGAAGACAAGATGGACGGCAAGGAATCCGTTCTCGGTCCCAAGATTGCGGGTGCCGAACTCGGCGCAATGCTCGGCTGGATGTCGACGCGGGTGCTCGGCCAGTACGACCTGCTGGTCATTGAGGATGAGAACCCCGAAGACCAGGACATCGTCTACTACGTGGCGCCCAACGTCTTGATGCTCGAACAGCGCTATGCGTTCCCGCCCCAGGAATTCCGTCTGTGGCTGGCGTTGCACGAAGTCACTCACCGGGCCCAGTTCACCGGCGTGCCGTGGATGCGCGAGCACTTCCTCGGCCTCGTCAACTCCACGATGGACTCCGTCGATCCTGATCCGAAGCGGTTTCTCGCTGCGGCGCAGCGCCTGCTCGAGGCTCGCAAGCGTGGAGAAGATCCGATGGACCAGGGCGGCATGATGGCCTTGTTCGCGTCGGAGGAGCAGCTCGAGGTGATCAACGAGGTCGCCGGCCTGATGAGCCTGCTCGAAGGTCACGGCGACATCACGATGGACCGAGCCGGCAAAGATCTCATCCCGTCCCAGGAGCGGTTCGCCCGGGTGTTGCGCAATCGCCGCCAGGGTGCGAGCGGGTTCACGAAGGTCTTCCAGAAACTCGCCGGTCTCGAGGCGAAGATGAAGCAGTACGCCGAGGGCGAACATTTCATCCAGTCGGTCGAGGGGCACGGCGGTATGGAGCTCCTCGACAAGGCGTGGGCCGAGCCGGCCAACGTCCCGTCGATCGCCGAAATCCGCGATCCGTCGCAGTGGATCGAGCGGGTCGGCGCTTCGGCGCCCGCCGCCTGATCCGATGGCCATCGCGGAGCTGCTCGGTCGCTGCAGCTTCCCGGACGGGCACCTTCACCTCGGCGTCAGTGGTGGCGCCGACAGTGTCGCCATGGCCGTGCTCGCCCGCTCGGCCGGCCACTCGTTCACGATCTGGCACATCGATCACGGCGTCCGTCCCTCCTCGGCTGACGATGCGGCGTTCGTGCGCGATCTCGCCACTGCGTGGGGGATCCCGTTCGAGTACCGACGCCTCGACCTCGACCCCTCCGCGAACTTCGAGGCCACGGCACGCCGCCTCCGGTATGAGGCGTTGCCCGACGACGTCTGTGTCGCGCACACCGCGAACGATCGAGCCGAGACGGTGCTGCTCAACCTCTTCCGTGGCGCCGGCTTGACCGGCACTGCGGCGCGGATGGGTCGGGCCCACCGCCCGATCCTCCACCTCACGCGAGCCGACACGGTGGCGGTGTGCGCCGAGGCCGGAGTCGTGCCGCGCCACGACCCGACTAATGACGACATGGCGATGACCCGAAACGCCGTCCGTCACCGCCTCCTTCGTGAGATCGCCGAGGTGTTCGAGGTCGACCCGATCCCGTTGCTCAACCGCCACGCGGATCTCGTGGCTGATGCGCTCGCGTTGATCGAAACGGCCGCAGCCGAACTCGACCCCACCGACGTCCACGCCCTCCGGTCGGCTCCTCGAGCGGTGGCGTCCGAGGCGTTGCGCGCCTGGATTCAGCAGGAGTCCGGCGACCCGTACCGGGTCGATACGGCGACCATCGAGCGGGTCTGGCAGGTCGTGGCGGGTGAGCGGCGAGCCGCTGAGACCGTCGGCGGGCATCGGGTCACCCGATCGAAGGGACGGCTGTCGTTCTCGGTAACCTCGGATCATGGACAAGCCCGCACCTGACGCCGCCAAGCTCCTCGGTTACTGGGAGGAGTGGGAGAAGGGCGAGACACCCCCCGGCAAGGTCCTCGCCAACCTCAAGACGGCCGGCATGCCCGAGTTGCTGCGGTCGCTGATCGAGGACGCCTCCTGAGCGATTCGGGTCACGACCCGTTTGCGCCGCCTCCCGGGCGAGGCGGACCGCAGATCATCCCTCGTCCTCCCTCGGCCCGACTCGGTGGACCGGCACCGTGGGCGGGGATCGACCCATCGCGTCGCCGCCCGTCGCTCGACCACATCGTCGATCGCCTTGCCTGCCGCCGCGACCCGATCACGCTCGGCGAGGTCCCCGACGAGGCACGCGACTCGGCCGTGCTGTGTGTGCTCTACGAGACGCACGACGGCCCGCATGTTCTCTTGACCCGTCGATCACCGACGATGCGCCACCACGCCCATGAGATCTCCTTTCCGGGTGGCCGCCGCGACGACACCGACCCCGACCTCTGGAGCACGGCGTTGCGTGAAGCCGAGGAGGAGGTCGCGCTCGACCCATCGTCGGTGGTGCCGGTCGGTGGACTCGACCGCTTCATCACTGTCGGATCCCGCACCCTGATCCACCCCTACGTTGCGGTCAGCGAGTCCCCGCCGAAGGTGCATGTCGCGTCGCCCGGCGAGGTCGAGGCGATCGTCCACGTTTCGCTCGCTGAACTGTTGAGCGATGTCGTGTGGCGCGAGGAGATCTGGACCTGGCAGGGCGCCACGCCGCGAGCACTGAGCTTCTTCGAGGTCCCCGGAGACACGATCTGGGGAGCCACCGGATCGATGCTGCGCCAGTTGCTTGCGATCGCCACCGGAACCGACGACTCCATCCTCGGCGGCCCGGGCTGAGACCGTCGCAGGAGGAAGGCCGGAGTGGGGGAGCGAGGGCCGCCCACGAGATGCACGCGAGCCGGGGATGCGGCTCCTGAAGCCCGCTCTCCGCGGCTAGCATCGCTCCTTTCCTCCCTGCACTCGGCGGGGAACGGAGAGGGACTCATGGCCGAAGTGCAGATCGAGCGCGGCACCACTGCTCTTCGGGCGTATGAGCCCGACTGTGGAACGCTGCACACCCTCATGCCCGTCGATGACCGCACCGACGTGACGGCCACTTCGCACCCGGAGGTCGTCGTTCGATGAGCGCAACGCCAGGTCCCGATGGCGAGTTCGACAAGGTGTTGGTCGTCGACTTCGGCGCCCAGTACGCCCAGCTGATCGCCCGTCGGGTACGAGAAGCCAACGTCTACAGCGAGATCATCTCGCCCCGCTCCACCGCCGCCGAGATCGCGGCGAAGGCGCCCACCGGCATCATCTTCAGCGGCGGCCCCGATTCCGTGCACGCCGACGGAGCTATCGCCATCGATCCTGCCGTGTACGACCTCGACATTCCGATTCTCGGCATCTGCTACGGCGCGCAGCTGATCGCCCAGCAGAATGGCGGCACGGTCGGCCGCACCGATCGGGGCGAGTACGGCCGCACCGCCCTCACCATCGAGGGCGACGGCGGCACCCTGCTGTCGGGCACCCCCACCCAGCAGAACGTCTGGATGTCGCATTTCGACGCCATCACCGTGCCGCCGGACGGTGTCACGCCCACGGCATCCACCCCCGACGCCCCCGTCGCTGCGTTCGAGTCGGCAGAACGCAAGCTCTACGGCGTGCAGTTCCACCCGGAAGTCATGCACACCGAGCACGGCCAGCATGTGATCGAGCGCTTCCTTCGCGAAGGGTGCGGCACGCCGGGCGACTGGACCATGGCCTCGATCATCGACACCTCGGTCGAGCAGATCCGCCAGCAGGTCGGCGACAAGCCGGTCATCTGTGCGCTGTCCGGTGGTGTCGATTCCGCGGTTGCCGCTGCGCTCGTGCACAAGGCCATCGGCGATCAGCTCACCTGTGTGCATGTCGATACCGGTCTGATGCGCCTGAACGAGGCCGACCAGGTCATCGAGACGTTCGAGAAGAACTTCGGTGTGCGGCTGATCTTCGTCGATGCCTCGGAGCGCTTCTTCTCCGCCCTCGCCGACGTCACCGAACCTGAGGCCAAACGCAAAGCGATCGGCGAACTCTTCATCCGGGTCTTCGAGGATGCCAAGGCCGAAGCGGCCAGCGGCTCCGATGGTCGCCGCGCCGAGTTCCTTGTGCAGGGAACGCTGTATCCCGATGTCATCGAGTCGGGAAGCGAGCACGCCTCCACGATCAAGAGCCATCACAATGTCGGCGGCCTGCCCGAGGACATGGAGTTCGAGCTGGTCGAGCCACTCCGCAGCCTCTTCAAGGATGAAGTCCGGCAGGTCGGCTCCGAGCTCGGCCTCCCCGACGACATCGTGCAGCGACAGCCCTTCCCTGGGCCGGGGCTCGGTGTCCGCATCATCGGTGAGGTCACGCCCGACAAGGTCGAGACGCTCCAGCACGCCGATTTCATCGTTCGCGAGGAGCTGGCCAAGGCCGGCCTTGAGCGTGAGATCTGGCAGTCGTTCGCCGTGCTGCCCGACATTCGCAGTGTCGGTGTCATGGGCGACGAACGCACCTACGGCTATCCGGTCATCATCCGCGCGGTCACCAGCGAGGACGCCATGACCGCCGACTGGGCCCGCATCCCCTACGACGTGCTCGAAGCGATGAGCAGTCGCATCATCAACGAGGTGCCCGGCGTCAACCGTGTCGCCTACGACATCACCTCGAAGCCGCCCGGCACCATCGAGTGGGAATAAGCGAGTGGGAGGGGAGCCGTGAGCCTCGACGCGGCGGCGTACCAGCGGGCGGCAGCGCGCTTCGGTGAGACCATCGTCGAGTTGGCCGATGAGGAGTGGGAGCTCACCACACATCCCGACGACTGGACGGTGATCACGACGGTCGCCTGGGTTGTCGTCGGTGACGCCCAACTGTCCTCTGCGGCAGCGGGGGAGGCCCTGCAGTCAGTGGGGGAGTTCGATGCGGCCGTCCTCGGTGGGAATCCCGTCGCGGCTTGGCGGGGCACGGCAGTGGGCGCCATCGGCGCGCTCCGCGACATCGATCTGGCCGGCACGATCGTGCCGCACGAGCAAGGGCCGATTCTGCTCGGTGATCTGCTGGCCCAGCGCATCAGCGAGAACCTGGTTCGGGCGTGGGATATCGGGCAGGCCACGGGCCGTCCGGTCGAGCTGCCCGAGGATCTCGTCGATGGCTGCCTTGACTTCTGGGCCGAGCATGCCGACGCCGTGCTGGCCGGGGGCATCCTGCCCGATCAGCCGGTTGCGCCTCCGGCCGATGCCTCGATCATCGATCGTTTCCTCGCCCTGATGGGCCGCAGCGCCTGATTGTCGCTGCCGAAGCCGGGTGAAGGCTCGTTTACTGAACGTTCAGCTTCTGCGCCGAAACGGTTCACTCCAGCGATCCTTGGCGGAGATGTGGGATCCCTACCGTGCGCGGCATGCATACCACCAACGTTCCGCGGGCCCGCGTGCTCGTCACCCTGCTCACCATCCTTGTGCTCATCGCTGCAGCATGCGGCGGCGATGAAACCGTCACCAGCGACACCGGTACGGCGGTCTCGTCGGTTGTCGACTCAGGCGAGATCGAGGGCGAGTTTCTCGTCTCCGGATCCTCGACCGTGTTCCCCATCGTGTTGGAGCAGGCCGAGGTGTTCGGCGCTGAGAACAGTGGTGTCGCCATCGCCGTCGAAGGTCCGGGTTCGGGCGACGGGGCCAAAAAGTTCTGCGATGGCGAAGTCCCGATCACTAACGCCTCCCGCCTCCTGAAGGACGAGGAGATCGAGATCTGCGAAGCGAACGGGATCGCGTTCATTGAAATCCGGCGCGGGATCGACGGGATCTCGGTCATCACCTCGACCGAGAACAGCATCGACTGTGTTTCGTTCAACCAACTGCACGCCCTGATCTCCGAGGACGCGACCGGCTCTGCGAGCTGGGCCGATGGCAATGCCTTGCTTGCCGAGGTCGGCTCCACCGCAGGCGAACTCCCTGATCTGCCTCTCGACATTTTTGGCCCAGGTGAGGAATCCGGCACGTTCGATTCCTTCGGCGAAATTGTTATGGAGTCGGTTGCCAAGGGGAAGACCGGCCTCGACACCGACACCCACGAGCTGAGCGACTCGATTCGGCCCGACTACACGTCGTCGCCGAACGACAACATCATCCTCGAGGGCATCTCCTCGAGTTCTTCGAGTCTCGGATGGGTTGGCTTCGCGTTTGCCAAGGAAGCCGAGGAAGCCGGTGACGTGAAGTTGCTCGCCGTCAGCCAGCAGGACGGCGGTGAGTGTGTGACGCCGAGTCCGGAGACTATCGCTTCGGCGGAATTCCCGATCGCCCGTTTCCTCTACACCTATGTCAACGCCGAGGTAGCCGCTGCCGATCCTGCCGTTGCGGCCTTTGTTGACTACATGATGAGCGACGAGGGTCTGAAGGCCGTCTCCAACGCTGGCTACATCGACCTCGCTCCTGCCGATCAGACGCTTGCTCAGGCGATCTGGTCGAATCGGACAACCGGGCGCAGCTGGGGCTGAGCCGAACCAGATTCTGGATCCCCTCCGCGAAGAGGCCCCGGCGCAGTGCCGGGGCCTCTTCGCGTTCGGGTTTGGTGATCGGACGGATGTCAGGTGATCAGTCGTCGAGGTCGACGTCGCCACCATCTTCATAGCCATGGTGCTGGAGCGGCTCGGTCGCAGTCGTGACCACTCCTGCGATGTTGGCGACGATGCGCTTCCAGTACCGGAAGAGAATCGCCCGGGGCACGACCTCATGGCCGGGCTGCTCGGAGTGCATCAGATCCCGGATGTGACCCGTGAGTTCCTCCTGGAATGCCTTGCAGCGTTCCCGGAGTGAAGCCGCGCCAACTTCGTCGGCCTGAGCGAGAACATCGGCGGCCTCGCCGAGCATCTCGCTGATCGTCCGTCGGTAGCCGATGAGCAGATCGAGATCCTCGGCGTTGCTGAGATCTGCACCGTCTTCGGCCAGGTAGAGGATGTTCTTGCTCTGGTCGCCGATTCGTTCGATCTTCTTAATCAGCAGAATCAGGCCGAGCACCTCGCCGATGTCGCCGCTTCCCTGCACGCTGACGTGCACAACAAGTTGGCCTCGGAGCTCTTGTTCGGCTGCGTTGATGCGGGCGTCGGTCTGCCGGACGTCCTCGCCGACGGTGTCGAGGTCTGCGCCGCTCAGGAGCGCAGTCGATGCCATATCGAAGCTGTGTCGCGCATCGGACACCATGGAGACCGTCCGAGCCGTGATGAGGTCGAGGCCGCTGTCGCCGTCGCCCCGTCGAAAGAACGTCATGACCATCGGGTCGCTCCTTGCATGTTTGCCATCAGTTTCGCGCTCCTCATCGGAAGACCGCCACGCCGATGAGCGGGATCACGATGAACAAGGTGATGACGTACGCAACCGCCATCGTGTGCCGCTCCACGGCCAGGTCAGCCATGCGCTCCGCAGCGCGAAGCGGGATCGCTCGGATACGTGGCATCGGATACAGGATGACGATTCCGGTCACGTTGAACGTGGTGTGAACAAGCGCAATCGTCAGCGCATCGACCGAACCCGAGGCGAGCGCAGCGAGCAGCGCAGTGATCGTCGTGCCGACATTGGCACCGAGTGTCACGGGGAAGATGTTGCGCAGGGTCACGACTCCTGCGGCGGCAAGCGGCACCATGATCGAGGTCGTGATGCTCGAGGATTGGACGGCGATCGTGACGATAAGTCCGACGAGCATCGCCACTGCTCCACCACCGCTTCCTAGAACGGCGTTCAGCGAACGTTCCACCCGGTCCGCAACGAGCTGTTTCATGTTGCGGGTGATGAAGGTGAGCGCGGCGAGCACCACGAGTAGCCCGAGGAGCACCATCGCCGTGCCGAGGAAGTTCTCCTCGAGCCCGAGGTCACCGAGCAGATCCTTGCTCCAGCCCACCGGCTCTTTCACCCACTGTTTGATCGGGCTTTTCCACTCGCTGCCGGCCGACCCGCCGAGGGCTTCGGTGATCGACTCGGCGATCGACGACAACACGCCGGTGGCTAACTCGATCGGCAGCAAGATCAGCACGGCGAGCAGGTTGAAGAAGTCGTGCACGGTCGCCGCAGCGAACGCCCGCTTGAACTCGTCGGATTGCCGGATCGAGCCGAGCGACACGAGGGTGTTCGTCACGGTGGTGCCGATGTTGGCGCCCATGATCATCGGAACGGCCGCATCGACGCCGAGCGCACCCGAGGCGACGAGTCCGACGACCACGGATGTGCTTGCCGAAGAGGACTGAACGAGAACTGTGCCGAGGATGCCGACGAACAGCCCGGCGATCGGGTTGTTGACGCTCTCGAAGAGGCTGGCCTGGGTGTCGGCCCCCATCACCTTGATGCCTGATTCGAGCATCGAGACGCCGACAAGGAAGATGTAGATCAGTGCGACGACCAGCACGGCGCGCGCCGGTGTGGGCAGGCCCTGCTCTGTTGGCGCTGTCGGCCCTGCCATGACGTCCCCCCGGGTCAGCGGCGAGAACGTAGCACCTCGTCACCCTGCCTGCTGCTTGCGTTCACCGTCTGTTCACGTGGTGTCGCTCGACTGTTCACCGGACGGGCCACGAGAGGTCAGGTGTGCGTCGTAACGTCTCGGCAGTGAGCGAATTCCTTCCCCCGAGTCGGACGGACCGTTTCCGCAGCGTTGGCCTGGTGCTGGTCCTGCTCGCACTGTTCGCAGGCGTCTCGGCCGTCGTTGATCAGATCGATGATGACCCGGTCACGGTCATTGCTGCCGTCGAGTCGGAGGCCAGTGAGTCTGGCTCGAACGCCGGTCCGATCGAGGGCGAATTCCTCGTGTCGGGTTCTTCGACGGTGTATCCCATCGTGCTCGAACAGGCCGAGGCCTTCAGCGCCGCCAATACCGGCGTCGCAATCTCGGTTGAGGGCCCGGGTTCAGGGGATGGCGCGCAGAAATTCTGCGACGGCGAGGTTCCGATCGCTAACGCCTCGCGGCTCTACAAGGACGAGGAACTTGCTGCATGCGAGGCCAATGGGATCGAGTACATCGAGTTGCGGCGAGCGATCGACGGCATCACGGTCATCACGTCCACCGCGAATGATCTGGTCGACTGTGTGTCGTTCAACGATCTCTACGCTCTGGTCTCTGAGGAAGCCAGTGGGTCGTCGTCCTGGGCGGACGCCAATGCGCTCACTTCGCTGTGGGGAGGAACGGCGTTCCCCGACGTGCCCCTTGAGG